>JAABUW010002192.1_pt1 | contig 30337 bp, 29 predicted proteins | sample 5560081 | NCBI WGS metagenome assembly JAABUW01 (sample SAMN10711882, study PRJNA513363) | rock metagenome | isolation source: Antarctica rocks | place: Antarctica: Victoria Land, Knobhead sud | reverse complement strand
TGCGGAGCTGGCCGCCGCCGGGGAAGCTGACGACCTCTGCGCCGCCGGCGGGTGAGACCGGCACCGGGGCGCCGGACCAGACGGCAGCGATCAGCCGGGCATACTGCGCCCCGCGCTCCGGCGTGAAGGAGTGGTAGGCCGCCGCCGCCGCCGGCCAGCCGGCGGTGCGGGCATGCAGGCTGTTCAGGAAACGGGCGGCGTAGGCGGCGTTGATCCGCGGGTCGAACGCATCCTCCAGCGAGCGGAACGCCTGGGGGTGGTGCATCAGGTTCACCTGCATGCAGCCGACATCCACAGACTGTACGCCCCGCGTTTGCAGCGCTTGAACGGCGGCGATTGCGGCGGCCTTCGAGGGAAAGTAGGTGCCAACCCCCTCCGCATTGATCGTCCAGGGCCAGGGGCGCCGCGCGCCGGTTCGGGGATCGGGACGCCCGCTTTCCACCACGCTGATGGCGGCCAGCAAGCCGGGGGCTGTGCCGGCGGTGCGCTCTGCAGCCTCGATGGCGGTGGCGCAGGCGGCACGGTCCGGCTCCGGCGCGGCAGCCGCGCGGTGGAACGCCAGGACGGCGCCGAGGATGCCAGCAAGGAACTTCGTCCGCATCATCCCGGTATGGCGGGCGCCGCAGCCGGCGGCAAGCTGCACCGGCTCAGGCGTTGGCTGCTTCCCCATTGAGGTTGAATTCGGCCAGCACGGTGTCGGCGGTGAACTCGGCGCTGTGCCAGGCGCCCGGTGCGAAGCGTATGACGGTGCCGGGGTGCAGCGGGATGCCGCCGGCCTCGCACTCCAGGCGGCCGGCGCCGGACAGCACCAGAAGGAACTGCTCGTGCGGGTGGCTGTGCTTGGTGGCGATGTGGCCTGCCTTGATGTGGACCTGGCGCAAGGTGGCGCCGGCGCCGGGCAGGGGGGCCGGGGCGGGGCCAGTCTGGTTCCAGGCAGCGGACAGGACTTGGTTCATGCATAGGCTCCGGGTTGGCCCGGCCTTGCAGCCGGGCCAGGGGATCAGACGACCTTAAGGCGGACGGGCACGTTGTTGCGGGTCGCGTTCGAGTATGGGCAGACCTGGTGGGCCTTTTCCACCAGCGCCTCGGCCTGGGCAGGGTCCATGCCGGGCAGGGATATGGCCAGCTCCACATCAATGCCGAAGCCGCCCTCGCTGCGCGGCCCCATACCGACGGTGGCCGTCACGTTGGTGTCGTCGGGGACCTTGGGGCCGCCCTGGGATGCGACGAACTTCATCGCGCCGAGGAAGCAGGCTGAGTAGCCCGCGGCGAAAAGCTGCTCGGGGTTGTTGCCGGATCCGCCGCCGCCGCCCAGCTCCTTGGGGGTGGACAGCTTCACGTCCAGGCTGCCGTCCTTAGTGGCGGCATGGCCGTCACGGCCGCCGGTGGCGGTGGCCTGGGTGGAATAGAGCACGTTGACTGACATCGGGGGGTTCCTCCGGATCGTGTGTCCGTGATGGGGGACGCGGGGCGTCATCCGACAAAGCAGACGGGCGCGCAAGGGCGGGGGTGGTCACGATGGGGTGGGGCGGTTCTTGGTCGGACGGCGGATGTCAGTCTGTGGCCCTGAGCCGATCCTTGCCGCTTCTTGCCAGTTGGCGAGGGCGACGACAGCGCACGAAGCCTGAGCAGCTTGTCCGTCTTCCCGTCCAGCGATCAAGGTGTCCGCTTTGCCGTGGACAGGTCCGGAGTTTCCGGACAGAGCCGCCCGCTGTCCGCCAGGGTTCGTTTGACGGACAGGGCAGCAGAGTCGTGTCGTCCGACCATGGGTGCCTACGCCACGCCCAAACGAGCGCCACAAGTGCGGCGGCAAAGGTTCCTGCTGCGGTGAGGTTGGCTGCTGGAACTGATGAACACCGAGCGGCGCGAATACCCCACGAAGCGGGAGGTCTGGGGTCCGGGTGAGCGTTTCAGGTCGCCAGGGTAAGCCGGCGTTAAGACCTCGCGTGCTTAGTCTAGGCTTCGCGGATCGTCGCGCCGTTGGGCAGCTGAGCATGGCATCGACTGTAGTCAAGCACCTCTGGCAGCGTGTTTCCTTGCATGCCAGGCTTATTGCGGCGGTGTTCGTGCTCTGTATGCTGCTGGTCGGGCTCGATGGATGGCGGACCTGGCAGAACCGGTCGCGAGTTATCGCCGAGGACAAGGTCGAGACCGCGAACCTTGTGAAATCCCTCGCCCAGCATGCCCATGACGCGATCGCGGTGGCCGACAACGCTGTCTTCGCCATCCGCGACCGCCTGGAATTGGGCAGCGGATCAGCAGCGAAGATCGAGCGTGTCCACACCTCGCTGGAGGCGCAGGTCAATAAAATGCCGGGGATCGAAGGGCTGTTCATCTTCGACGTCAACGGCAATTGGATCGCCAGTTCGGACGCGATCACTCCCCGGCACCTCAATAATAGCTCCCGGGAATACTTCCAGTACCATCAATCGCACACCGCCCGCGAAGTTCATCTCGGCGGCCCGATCCGCAGTGGATCGAACGATCGCTGGGTCATCACCGTATCCCACCGGGTAGATGACGCTGCGGGCAATTTCGCTGGCGTCGTGCTGACGACGATCCTGGCCGACCGTCTGCAAGCGTACTACGACACCTTCAACGTCGGTTCTCGGGGAGTCATCTCGCTGGCAACGGCGACCGGCATCATCATCGCCCGAAGCCCGAGCGCCAGCGGGGGAACTGGCTCGGACATCTCAAGTAGTCTGATTTTTTCTAGATACCTTCCCCTCGATCCGATGGGCAGCTTTGAGTACGTATCGCCGCTTGACGGTGTGAAGCGTATCGGCAGCTATCGTCGCATCGACGAATATCCCCTTTTCCTCATCGTCTCCCATGGCATGGACGACGTGCTGGCCGACTGGAGGTCCGACGCCGCCCTCCATCTTGCCATCAGCGTCGGCGCCGCGGTTATCCTCGTGCTGTTCGGCCTGCGCATCGCGGGCCAGGTGGAACGCCAGCAGGCGGCGGAGAGGCTCTACCGCCTGCTCGCCGCCAATTCCAGCGACGCCATCATGTGTGTCGGCATGGACGGGAGGCGGCGCTACGTGTCGCCCGCTTTCACCGTGCTCACCGGCTGGACGGCCGCGGAGGCCATGCAGGTGCGGTTCGGCGAACTGGTCTATCCTGACGACCAACATAGGGCGGACGCCATCCGTGCGGAGCTCCTGGCCGGCTGCAAGCAGGTTACCATGGAGGCTCTTATTGGGTTCCGGGGTGGTGAGGCCCGGACAGGGCAGTTGGGCTGCGAGGCTCTGGTGCGCGAGCAAAAGCGGTAGTAGCTGACCAGCTCGCGCGAGGAGTTTTTGTCATGGCGGCATCCGACCTGATCAACCTTTCGGGCCTGATTGACGACGCCAAGTGCTTCGCTCTGGTGCGCCAGCACCGCTGGCCGGAAGGTGCGCGCTGCCCCGTGTGCGGCAGCGGCGCCGTCATTCGGGACGGCCACGACGACACGCAGCCCTATCGTCAGCGCTACCGGTGCAAGGCATGCGCTGGGCGCTTCGACGACCTGACCGGCACAGTGCTGGCCGGGCACCACCAGCCGCTGCGCGCGTGGGTGTTGTGCCTCTACTTCATGGGCCTGAACCTTTCCAACCGGCAGATCGCGTTGGAACTGGGTCTGGACGGCTCGGACGTGCAAACCATGACGGAGCAGCTTCGCCGCGGCTTGGTCGCCAAAGCGCCAGAGGTGGAGCTGACGGGCGAGGTGGAAATCGACGAGGTCTACGTCGTGGCCGGGCACAAGGGGCAGCCGGCGGCAGTGGCCAAAAGGGGCGGCTCGGACGCCGTCGCAAGCTGGCAGGCGCGCCGGGACGCGGCACGCTGGCGAAGGACAAGCCACCCATCCTCGGCCTGATCCAGCGTGGCGGCGAGGTAGTGCTGCACATGCTGGCCAATGTGCAGCAGGCCACGATCAAGCCGATCATCGAGGCCGCAGTCGCGACGGACACCCTCGTCCACACGGACGAGTATAGCATCTACGCGCGCCTACCGGCTTGGGGCTACCGGCACAAGACGGTCTGCCATGGGCGCGGCGAGTATGCCCGCGACGAGGACGGGGACGGCTTTTGCGAGGTGCACGTCAACACGATCGAAGGCTTCTGGTCGCTGCTGCGCTCCTGGTTGCGCCCGCATCAGGGCATCTCGCAAGACAAGCTGCCGCTCTATCTCGGCTTCTTCCAGTTCGTTCACAACGCTCGCCGACGTGGCAAAGCCCTGCTAAGCGCCCTCATCGCCGGCCTGGTTGCGTGACGAACTCACCACCACCCCGGAACCCAATAAGAGCCCCAACGGAAGTCCCCTTCCCGCTTCAAACATTACAGCCGGACAAGGGTTGCTCCTACAACGCCGCCGCCCCCCGGAACACCATAACCGCTCCGCCGCCCACCCCGGCCCGTACGCCATCCGCCGCCCGGCTGGCATGGGCGTGCAGCAGGCTCGGCCGTCCCATTTCGACGCCCTGGTGGATCGTCAGCCGGTGGCCGTCGCCGCCCTCGGCGTGCAGCAGCAGCGCGGCCAGGGCGCAGGCGGCGCTGCCGGTGGCCGGGTCCTCCGTGATGCCGGCCAGTGGCGCGAACATGCGGGCGCGGACCGTGTTCCCGTCGCGGCTGTAGGCCAGCAGGCTGAACCCGCCCTCCCGCGACGGCGCCGCCGCCATCGCCCGGCGGAAGGCGCCGGTGTCCGTGGTGATCGTGCCCAGCGCATCCGGTGCGACCTCGGCGATAGCGAACCCCAGCCCGCAGCTTGCCACCACCGGCCGGTGCGTGGCGGTCAGCACCTGGTCCGGACGCAGCCCGAGGCAGGCGGCGGCCAGGTCTGCCGGCACCTCCGCGCCGAGCTGCAGCGGCCGCGGCGCTTCCAGGGTCGCCATCGCCTCGCCATCCCCGGCGGTCAGGGCGATATGGACCAGGCCCGCCAGCTCCTCGAACACCATCGCGGCCGGCGGCGCATCCATCCGGGCAGCCAGCACCAGCGCCGTGCCGATGTTGGGATGCCCGGCGAAGGGGATTTCCGCCGTGGGCACGAAGATGCGGACCCGGGCGGTGTGCGAGGGATCATCAGGCGGCAGAACGAAGGTGGTCTCGCTCTAGTTCCACTCCCGCGCCAGGGCCTGCATCTGCTCCGTGGTCAGGCCGCGCGCATCGGGGAACACGGCGAGCGGGTTGCCGCCGAAGCGGCGGTTGGTGAACACGTCTGTGGTGATGAACTCGTAATCGGGCATGGTCAGTTTTCCAGCCAGCGGCGGACGGCTTCGCGCAGGAACGCCTGGTCGGCCTGGCTCTGCACGGGGTTGCCGGCACGGTGGCCCCAAACGGAGGGGATGGGGCGCAGCTCGGCATGGGCGAGATGCGGCAACTCCGCCACGTTGTCGGCGATGCGGAAATAAAGGTCGGTCTCGCCGGGCAGCAGCAGCACGCGCGCGCGTATGGAGCGCAGCGCCGCCGGCAGGTCGCCGCCGCCGCTGATGTCGGCGGCGTGCCAGGTCTTCAACTGCGCATACAGGTTGGCGGCCTGCTTGTTGTCGTAGCGGCGCTCCCAGCCCTCCACGAGGAAGGTTTCCAGGTCCGGGGCGCCGAGCGCCGTCAGGTGCAGCCCGGCCCGGTAGAAATCCTGGCTGAGCGCCCATCCCGCATAGATACGCGCGAAGGCGCGCAGGGCGGCGCGGGGCTCGGCGTTGAAGCGGCCGGCGCCCTGCCACTCTGGCGCAGCCTCCAGGGTCGCCATCAGGCTGGCCAGGAACACCTGGTTGTGGATGGCGGTGCGGGACACCCCGCAGTTGACGACGATGCACTCCACCCGGTCCGGGAATAGCGCGGCCCAGTGGTAGGCTTGCAGCGCACCCATGGACCAGCCGTAAACGCAGGCGAGGCGGGGAATGCCCCAGGCGTCCAGCAAACGAGCCTGGGCGCGCACGTTGTCCGCGACCGTCACCAGATCAGGGTAGTCCGCGGTGGTGCTGGGCGAGGTGCTGATGCCGTTGCCGAACTGGTCCACCTGGATGATGAACCAGCGCGTGGGGTCCAGGATGCCGCCCTGGGCGCCGGAGGGGCCGATCAGCCATTCCAGCTCCGGGTGCTGGGCGCCGTAGCTGGTGGGATACAGGATCGCGTTGTCCCGGGCCGGGGACAGCGTGCCATGGGTCTTCCAGCCGAGCTTTGCGCCGGGCAGGGCGGCGCCGGAGTCCAGCGGCAGGTCGCCTGCGCCGAAGATGCCGCTGTCGGTTGGCCAATCCATGCTCTGGTCCTTTCAGGGAGCGGCACGCTAGCGGGGGCGGGAGTGCACGGCCAGGGGCGCTGTCCTTCTCCCTGTCCCTCCGGGAGAGGGCCGGGGTGAGGGAAGCCGCATGAGCCGCGTTGGCCCAGCGCGGGCCGGCACTGCTGTCGGGCACTTCCGTGCTTGTCGTTTCCCTCACCCCGACCCTCTCCCGGAGGGAGAGGGAGAAGGAAGAAGTCTGCTATGACGCGCCCAAACCCAGGAGCTGCCCGATGGAACGTGTTGCCGACTACCCCCGCCCGCCCCGGCTGGAGCGCAGCCCGCGCCGGGTGCGGATCGTGCTGGGCGGGCAGGAGATCGTGGACACCGATGCGGCCTGGCGGGTGCTGGAAACCTACCATCCCCCGTCCTACTACATCCCCGCTGAGGCGTTTGCGCCGGGCACGCTGCTGACCTCGTCGGGCCGCGGCAGCGTGTGCGAGTGGAAGGGGCAGGCCGAATATTACACTGTCCAGGCCGGGGGCGCCGTGGCGCGGGATGCCGGCTGGGGTTACCCGCATCCTACCCCGGCCTTCGCCGCCATCGCCGGGCATGTCGCGGTGTATGCCGGGCGGATGGACGCGTGCTACGTCGGCGATGACCGGGTCGTGCCGCAGGACGGCGGGTTCTATGGCGGCTGGATCACGCCGGAGCTGACTGGCCCGTTCAAGGGCGGTCCAGGCACCATGTTCTGGTAGCCGAATCGGCTGCCGAACCCGGGGTGGCCCGGCTGCGTTGCCGCCTCCCAACCTGAAAGCATCCCACCTTGGACGGCAGCACCCTCCTGATGCCGGCGCATCCCGCGCAGTCGCGCTGGCGCCATGCGGCCGAAACTCTGCGCCTGGCCGGGCCGCTGGCGGTCGCGCAGTTGGCGGGCATGGCGATGGGCGTGACCGATACGGTGCTGCTGGGCACGCTGGGCGGCGACGCACTGGCGGCCGGCGGGCTGGCGACCATGCTGTTCATCACCGTTACGATCATGCTGCAAGGCATGCTGACGGCGGTCAGCATCCTGGTGTCGCAGGAACGCGGAGCGGGGCGGGACGACCTGGTGCCGGCGCCATACTGGGCCGGGCTGGCGATGGCGCTGCTGCTGTGCGTGCCGGCCTTCGTGGTGTTCAGCCTGGTGGAGCCTCTTTTGCTGCTGGCGGGGCAGCCCTCGGCGTTGGCTCGGGACGCCGCGGCATTCATGGACGTGCTGCGCTGGGCGACGCCGGGCATGATGATCGGCATCGGCATGATGCGCGCCTTTCTGCCGGCGATCGGGCAGGGGGCGGCGATGCTGTGGGTGGCGCTGGGCGCGACGGGGATCAACGCCGCGCTGTGCTGGGGGCTGATCCATGGGGCCTGGGGGCTGCCGGCGCTCGGGATGCGCGGCCCGGCGCTGGCGACGGTGTTCGTGGAAACTGGGATGGGGCTGGTGCTGCTGGCTTGGCTGCACGGGCGTCCGGGGCTGCGCCGCTTCGTCGCCTGGCGGCGGCCAGGCCCGGCGCTGCTGCGGCGCATGTTCGCGCTGGGGCTGCCGGTGACGGGGACGTTTGCGGTGGAAACCGGGCTGTTCCTCGGCATCGGGCTGCTGGTGGGGCGGCTGGGGGCGGCGCCGCTGGCTGCGCACCAGATCGCGCTCAGCATTACGTCGGTGTCGTTCATGGTGCCGCTGGCGGTGGCGCAGGCCGCCAACGTGCGGGTGGGAAACCGGGTGGGCGCCGGAGACGCCGCCGGCGCGCGCCGGGCGGGGCTGGTGGCCATCGGCTTGGCCGCCGTGGCGGAGGCGATGGCGGCGGCTGTGCTGGTGGCGGCGCCGGGCAGGCTGGCCGCGCTGTATATAGACCCGGCATTGCCGGCCAATGCCGAGGCAACCGCCACCGCGATCAGCCTGCTCGCCATCGCGGCGGTGTTCCAGGTGACGGACGGGATGCAGTCGGCGGCGGCTGGCGCGCTGCGCGGCCTGGGCGACACGCGGGTGCCGTTCGTGCTGGCGGCGGTGGGCTACTGGGGCGTCGGCTTCCCGGCGGCGTGGTGGCTGACGGCGCGCGCCGGGGCGGGCGCGGCCGGCGCTTGGTGGGGTCTCGCGGGGGGGCTGATGCTGGTGGCGGCGCTGCTGACGGGGCGCTTCCTGCGCCGGAGCCGCCCGGTCCCGGTTGCTGGCGCGTAACGCGGCCGCGGCTGACAACGATGGGTCAAGAGCGGAGTCCTGATTGACGGACGCTGCCCGGCCTTCCGACGCAGCCATCCGATGTGGTGATCACAGTGCAGTCTGCTCAGCCCCGTGATCGCGTCGGGCACAGGTCCATGCCGCTTGCGTGCGATGGTGTAGGGTGCAGCGGCCGGGCCAGCATCCGGCCTGGGCCACATTCCGCACTATTCAACGACGCGCTGCCGCCCGGCCAGGTGGTCATCATGCAAGAGCCCGGGGTGGACTTCAGCGGCTCAGGACGTCGCCTTGAGAGCATGGATGCTGAACAGGTTGGCAGGGTCCGTCCAACTGGCGGTGGGGTCATACCCGGCGGAGCGGGCGAGATCTCCAAATCCGGCAACGGTGTACTTGTAGGAATTCTCGGTATGAACCGATTCATCCTGCGCGAAGCCAATCCGGCTGCCGCCGATCCGGACCGACTGGGCGATGCGACTGACGAGGTGCATCTCCACACGGCTATCTCCCGCGTTCCAGCGGGCCTCATGGGCAAACGCCGCCGCGTCGAAATCCGCGTCTAGCTCGCGGTTGATGCGTGCCAGGAGGTTGAGGTTGAAGGCGGCGGTGACACCGGCGGCATCGTCATAAGCGGCTTCAAGGACCGCGGCATCCTTAACCAAGTCAACGCCGACAATCATCATAGAGCCGCGCCCCAGCAGTTGGTTCGTGCGCCGGAGAAAGCTGGCCGCTTCGGACGGGGTGAAGTTGCCGATGGTGGAGCCCGGAAAGAACCCGGCGAGGCGGCGGGGACGGCTGCCGGGCAATTGGGGCAGGGCAAAGCGATTGGTGTAGTCGGCGCAAACCGGAGCAATCCGCAGGTCGGGGAAATCGGACGCCAGGCTGGCCGCCGCGGCTAAAAGGTGCCCGCGGGAGATGTCCACGGGAACATAGGCGGCCGGATAACGCAAGGCGGCAAGGAGCAGCCGGACCTTGACACCCGCGCCGGAGCCGAACTCGACCAGGCCGGCATCGGGGCCGACAAGGGCGGCGATCTCGGGCGCATGGGCCTGGAGCAGGGCACATTCGGTCCGGGTCGGATAGTACTCCGGCAATTCGCAGATGCGGTCGAACAGGCGCGAGCCCTCAGCGTCGTAGAAAAACTTGCAAGGCAGCGTCTTAGGCGTGCTGCCGAGGCCGTGCAGGACGGCAGCGCGGAACTCCGTGACGGTGGGTTCAAGGTCGTGCAGGGACTCCAGCGCGTAGGCGTGGCTCATAGGTCCTCCGCCAGGCGGAAGCCCGAGAATTGCCAGCGTGCATGAGGCGGGAAGAAGTTCCGGTAGGTCAGGCGGTCGTGCCCAGCCGCGGTGGCGCAGGAACGGCCGCGCAGGACCATCTGGTTGACCATGAACTTGCCGTTATACTCGCCGAGGGCGCCGGGTTCGGGACGGTAGGCGGGGTAGGGCGTGTAGGCGCTGGCGGTCCACTCCCATACATCCTGTGCAACGCCGGGGCGGAGCGGTTGCGGGTGCGGCTGCAGGCCCGGCCGTGCTGCATCTCCATCCCCGTGCAAACGGGCGGCGACCTCCCACTCGAATTCGGTCGGCAGCCGGCGGCCGGCCCACTCGGCGTAGGCGGCGGCCTCATAGAAGCTGACATGGCACACAGGCTCATCGTCGCGGACGGGCTGCAGGCCTTGCAGCGTGTAGGCGTCCCAGCCATCCGCGCCTGGCTGCCAGTAGGCAGGCGCGTCCCACCCTGCGGATTGGACCAAGGTCCAACCTTCGGACAACCACAGGCTGGCGCGCTGATACCCTCCATCCCGCATGAACGCCTTGAACTCGGCGTTGCTGACGGGGCGGTCGGCGATGGCGCAGTCGCGCAGGAGCGCGGGATGGGCAGGGCCCTCGTTGTCAAAGGCGAAGCCCGCGCCCTGGGGATGGCCGATTTCGTGGATGCCGCCGGGGATGCGCCACATAGCCGGCGGCGGCAGGGCACGCACCGGAGGCTGGGCTGGGGCCGGGGCATAGACGGGGTGGATCGGGGAGCCGCCGAACGCGTGCTTGATGTCGGTCAGCAACAGTTCCTGGTGCTGCTGTTCGTGATGCAGGCCCATGACGGCGAGGTCGGCGACCTCGCTGCTGCACCCGTCGAGCAGGCGATGCATGGCGGCGTCAACGTGGCCGCGGTATTCGGCGATGGCGGCGATGCCGGGGCGGCTCAGGGTGCCGCGGGAAGGCCTGGGATGCCGGGGACCGACCGCCTCGTAGTAGGAGTTGAAGACGTAGTTGAAGGCAGGGTCGAACTCCCGGTAGCCGGGCAGATGCGGCTTCAGGAGGAAGGTCTCGAAAAACCAAGTCGTATGCGCCCGGTGCCACTTTGCCGGGCTGGCGTCGGGCATGGATTGAATGGTCTGGTCCTCGGCGGACAAGGGTCTGGCGATGGCCTCCGTCTCGCTCCGGACCCTGCGGTATAGGAGGGCTGCGGAGGTTGCATCCGGCTGTACTGGACGTGCAGCCATAACGGCCGGCGCCGCTGGCGCAAAAGACCTGACATTCATGTTCGACATGCAGCGCAGCCTCTGTGACGGGGCGCTTTACGTGGCAGCGTTGGACGGGTTTCATCAGATTTGCCGGAGGAAGGTTTCCGCATGGCCTGATCCGCCGTAGCGTGGCTGCCATGCACACCCCCGCACTCGCCTGCCAGCGCCACCTGTTCGACCTGCCCAGCCATGTCAGCTACCTGGATGCCGCCGCGTGGGCGCCCTTGCCCCATCCCGTGCGCGCGGCGGGCGAGGCCGGCATCATCTCGAAGGCCCGGCCCTGGGCGCATTCCCGCGGTGACGATGCCGTTTGGGCGGAGCGCGCCCGCGCCGCGGCGGCCCGGCTGATCGGCGCCACGGCGGACGACGTGGCCATCGTTGGCTCCGTCAGCCACGGCATCGCCACCGCCGCGCGCAATCTGCCGGCTGCACCCGGGGGCCGCATCCTGCGGGTCGCCGACGAGTTCCCGTCCCTGTGCCACGCCTGGGACCGGCTGGCCATCGAGCGCGGCCTGATCGTCGAGGTCGTGCCGCGCCCGGCCGATGAGGACTGGACGGCGGCGTTGCAGGAGGCGATTGCCCGCCCGGGCGCCCCGCCCCTCGCTGTCGCCACGCTGACGCCGCTGCATTGGTCTGACGGCGCGGTTATAGACCTGGACCGGCTGGCCCCCGCCGTCCGTGCCGCCGGTGCCGCGCTGGTCGTGGATGCCACCCAGGCTGTCGGCGCGGTGCCGTTGGACGTCGCCCGGCTGCAGCCCGACTTCCTGACGTTCCCGACCTACAAGTGGGCACTGGGTCCCTATAGCCTCGCGTTCCTGTATGCCGCACCGCACCGGCAAGGCGGCCTGCCGCTGGAGGAGAACATGGGCAACCTGCCGCCCGCCACGGGGGCACGGCGCTATGACAAGGGCGAACTCAACGACCCGGTGGCGCTGCCCATGGCCGCGACCGGCATGGAGCTGGTCGGCGGCTGGGGTGTGGCGGCTGTGGCGGCGCGCTTGCGGGAGCTGACCGACCTGCTGGCGGAGGGCGCGGCAGCCCTGGGACTGCCGGTGGCGCCCCGCCGGCTGCGGTCCCCGCACATCCTCGGCCTTCGTTTGCCGGGGGGCTTGCCAGACGGCCTTATCGGGCGGTTGCGCGCCGAAGGGGTCTTTGCCAGCGAGCGGTTGGGTGGCCTGCGCCTCAGCCCGCACGTGTGGGCCAATGAGGCGGACACAGCGCGGTGCCTGGCGGCGTTGCAGGCCGCATTGCCATAGCGGTTCCCGGCGGACGGCGGACCGGGCTGTTTCCCCACTCGTCCGCCGTCGTTGCGAGCCGGCGATGATGCACCGCGGCCCGTCGCGCACGATCGTCACCTCCCGCACGCTGTCATCGAATGCGACCGCCTTGGGCAGTGGAAAGGCTTGTGAGCGGTTCGACAGGAGTAGGGTCGTCTGCATTGCCATGATGCGTTCTATATCCCGATGGGATTGCGGCAACCATCGTAGAGCCGTTAGGGAACAAAGGCTCCACCCGATCCAACCGCCAGCCTAACCACCGCCACCGTAACATTATCATGTCCCCCGCCATCCAGCGCATGCTGCAACAGCGCCGAGCAGAAGGCACCAGCCTCCATCCCCCGCAGCCCCGGGCAGGCGCGCAGCAGCGCGGCCGGGCTGTTGGCGTAGTTCCACAGCCCGTCCGTGCACAGCAGCAGCCACCCCGGCCCACGCAGGTCAGAAGCCGGCACGGACACAGTACGGACCGAGGGCTCCGGGCAAGGGCTAGGGGCGGAGAAGTCGGTGGTTCCCAGGCAGTTCACCAACGCATGGGCACGGCGGTCGCGCAGGGCATCGGCCAAGGGCATCGTGCCGGCGTCCACCACCTGGTTCACCCAGGAATGGTCGTGCGTCAGCAGCACGGCGCCGCCATCCACCACCAGGTAGGCCCGGCTGTCGCCCAGCCAGCCCAGCACGACCGCCAGCCCGTTGCCGTCCCGCTGCACGCAGGCGGCGACCAGGGTGCAGGCAGGCGGGTCCACGTCGGCCTGGCGGTCATAGGGCAGGGCGCACACCGCGGCATGGGCCGCCACCACCGCGTCCCGCATCGCCACCGCCGACACTCTGATCCCAGTAGCGCCCAGCGCCACATCCTCAGCAGCGCGCAGCGCCGCGGCCGCTGCCTGCGCCGCGACGGACGCAGCCGCCGCCGGCGTTTGCGAGTGCGACACCCCGTCGCACACCACCGCGACCACCCCGACGCCCCCCTCCAGCGGGCCGCTCAGCTCGACGGCATCCTGGTTCTCGCGGTGCTGCCGCCCGGGATCGGTGATGGCGGCCAGCCCTGGGCCGAGCACCACCAACCCGGCGGCACTCCCCCGGCTTCGCGCGCCGCAGTCGGTGCAGAAGCCGTCCGCGTCGAACCCAGTGCCGCCGCAGTTGGGGCAGGCCGGCACAGGCGGCCCTCCCAGCCGGGCGCCGCAATCGGCGCAGAACCGGTCGCCGGCGGCATGGGGGGCGCCGCACGCCGGGCACAGGGGCGGCGCGGCTGCGCTCATGTATCCCGGGTCACAACCAGGTCCGCGGGCGCACGGCGTTGGCCTGATCCACGAAGGCGACCCGCTCCGCCCAGTCCGGCGCCAGCCGGGCGCAGGCGCGCAATGCGGCCTCAGCCCGACGGCGCAGGGTGGCGGGCCGGATCGGCACGCCGAGCAGCGTGGCGCCGTTCGCGCCCTGCAGCGCGCCGGTGCCGATCTGCCGCACGGCCTCTTCGGCCAGCCGGGCCTCGGCCTGGTGGCGGGCGATGTCGTCGCGCTGCATCGCCGTCAGCAAGGCGGACGCCCGCGCCAGCCCGGCCCCGGCCGGCACAGCGCACAGCGCCTGCACCGCGGCAAGCTGGGCGTCCGACCGCACGATGGCGCCGTCCGGCACCCGGGCGAGCGCCTCCACGGCGCCGTCCAGGTCCCCGGCCGCCATGCGGCACCGCGCCAGGCCGAACGCCGCCGCGGTCAGGCCGGGGTCGGCGAGGCTTGCGGTGTCATACAGCCCGGCGGCCTCCGGCAGCCGCCCGCCGGCCTCCAGCGCCAGGGCAAGGGCCAGCTTGGGCACGGGCTCGCCGGGGATTTCGCTGTAAACGCGGTCGAAGCACTCCACCGCCTCGTCCGAGCGGTCCTGGGACAAGTAGAGCTTGCCGCAGTACCAGTCCGGCCGCCAATCGCCGGGGTCCACCCCGGCCGCCGCGTCCAGCAGGCGCATGACGACGGCGGGGTCGGTCACGCCGGCCTCGATCAGCGCGTCGGCCTGGCGCAGGCGCAGCTCCGCCGAGTCCGCGCGGAAGCGCGACGCGGCGGCAAGTGCTTGGGCACGGGCCACCGGGTCGGCGGTGGCGGTGGCGGTGGCGGCGAACACCTCTGCGGCGGCTGGGTCGCCGCTGTCCAGGCGCAGGTCGGGGAGGCGGCGCCAGGCGCCCTCCAGCCCGGCAGGGGCCACGCCGGGCGGATTGCGTTCCCGTAGGAACACCGCGCTGTCGGCGGAGGGCAGCGGCGCGGTGCGCGACACCGTTTCGCGCAGGACACCCAGCAGTTGAGCGCCCATCTCCTCGGCATCGGCAAAGCGGGCGTCGGGCTGCTCCGCCGTGGCCTTCTGCAGGAAGCGATACAGGCTCTCGTTGTCGGCCAGGGGCAAGCCAAGGCGCAGCGGCATCTGGACCGGCGCGGCGCTGGGCAGGGTGGCGGTCACGACCACGTCCACGCCCGTCACCCCTGCCGGCGCCGTGCCGGAGAATACGCGCCGGCCCGGCTCGAACGACAGCCAGCCCGGCAGCGGGGCCCCGCCGGGCAGGGTGGCGCGCAGGGCTGCCTGGGCGGTGGACCCGGCGGCCTCCAGCGCCGTGACTGGCACGGAATACAGCAGGGCGTTCGGCGGCGGCAGGGCGTGGGCGTAGCGGTTGGTGTTGTCAAAGTCCATCAGCAGCACCGCCAGGGTGCGGCCGATGGTGTAAAGGTCGGACGCGGCGATGGGGTCGTCCCCGGCCTCCGGCGCCTGGTAGCCGACGGTGCCGTAAACGTCGCCGCCGGGATCGCCGATCCGGCGCACGGCGCCCATGTCAATGAGCTTCACGTCGTCGCCCTCGAGCATGACGTTGTCCGGCTTGAAGTCGCAGTAAACCAGCCCCTGGCCGTGCAGGTAGGCGAAGGCGGGCAGGATGCCGAGGATGTAGGACACCGCCTCCGCCGGGGGCAGCGGCCCGTGCTCCCGGCGGATCGCCTTCAGCGTGCGCCCGCCGACATACTCCATGACGATGTAGGATTCGGCCCCGGTCTTGGCGTCTCCATGCGTCGCGAAGGTATAGATGCTGACGATCTTGCCGTGCTTGACCGCGGCGAGAAACTGGCGCTCGGCGATGGCGGCTGCGGCGGCGGCCTCGTCCTTGCTGTTCAGCAGGCCCTTCAGCACCACCCAGCGGTTCAGCCCGGTGTCCATCGCGAGGTAAATCCAGCCCAGGCCGCCGAAGGCGATGGGGCCGCGCACCTCATACTGTCCGGCCACCACGTCCCCGGCCCGGAGCGCCGGGCGGAAGCTGTACTCGGCGCCGCAGTTGGAGCAGAACCGCTTGTCCGGGTTCACCTTGTTTTTGCAGTTGGGGCAGAAGCACTTGTCCGGCGGCACCCGCGGGTCGGCCAGCACCAGGCTGAGCGGGTCGGCCGACGGCATCACCGGCATCTGCACCAGCCCGCCGCCCAGGGCGCGGCGGCGGGTGCTGCTGCCGCGGGTTCCCCGGGTGCTCCGCCCGGATGCGCCGGTGGCCGCGGTGCCGGCGGCCGTGCCGGTTGTGCCAGTTGACGGCTGCGGCCGGCGGGCGCCGGTAATGCGGCCGGTGCGGACGTAGCCGCCGGTGCGGGCGACCTGGCGCGAGGAGGATGTCACTGCTGTCGCGGGCCCGGCGCCCTCCGCCGGGCGGCCGCAGGTGTCGCAGTATCCGTCCTCGATCGTGCCGGTGCAGCCGGGTGCGCTGCATGGGGTGCCTGCCATCACGTTACCTCGCAGAAACCGGGGGGCGTGCCAGCCCCGCCTCATAGGCCGCCAGCAGCCGGCGCCCGGCGTCGAGGTCGGCGGGGCCGCCGAACAGGGCCGCGCGCAGGTCGGACGCTACGCCGTCCAGGGCCGGGTCGGCGCCGGGGTGGCGGGCGCGGTGCTTGGCCTGCAAGGCGCCGAAGCGGCCGCGCAGGTCGTCGCGCTGGACGAGCCTAGCTGCGGCGTCTTCGAGCGCCGCCTGCCACCCGGCGGCCACGTGGGCGGCGAGCGAGTTCCAGCTTGTCAGGCCGAGGCCGAACGCCTCGACCCGTCCGGCGTCCAGCGTCCGCGCCAACCGGTCCAGCCAGCCCGGCATCTCCGCCGCATCGGCGGCCGGGCCGGGCGTGGGGGAGGCGGACACAAGGGGAGCCGCGTTGGCGAGGGCCTGGGCTGTCTTGGCTTGCAGTTCTGCCAGGTGTGCCAGCCGGGTGCGGGCGGCGGCCAGCGCCTGGGCCGCCTGCGCCTGCCCGGCGCGGGAGGCGGCTGCGGCGGCGCTGGCGGCGTCCACGGCGGGCCGCAGCGCTTCCAACTCGTCCAGCGCCGCCATGGGATCGGATGCCGGGCAGGACGCCAGACGCGCGGCCAGGTCTGCTGATTCTGGCCGGTTTTCCGCTGCCAAGCCGTCCACGGCGGATTGCAGCCGGGCGCGCAGGGCTGCGCCGGCCTCCGCCGCGGTGCTGATCCGGGCCAGCAGGGCGCGGGCGTTGTCGAATGCACCCTCCATCGTCGCCAGCAGGTCCGCGGGGGACACCTTGGCCATGTCCGACGCCTGGCCCAGCAGGCGGCGGTGCAGCACCGGCGAACTGCCCAGCGCCACGGAGATGGACGGGCCATCCAGTACCTGCATCACTGCATCCAGACTGGCCGGCATCCACAGCCGGGCCGCGGCGGCGCGGGCGGCCTCGGCGCGGCCCAGCGCCTCGCCGAGCAGCAGCACGCCCTGCCACAGCTCGTCCACCGTGGCGACGACCCGTCCGGCCCCGGCGGCGACCGGGCCAGAACGGGCGGCGGCCTTCAGCGCCATGAACTCCGGCAGCTCGCTCAACTCGGCGACGTTGCGGCTGGCTGCGGCCAGGCGGTCGCGCCAGGCGGCAAGTACCGCGTCCACCTGGGCCAGGGACGGCGGCGCGCTCACATGTATTCCCGGTAGCGCGGCCATAGTCCGGCCGCGGTCAGCAGCCCGGCCAGCGCCAGGCCGGCGCACACGACGACCGGGGTCCAGGTGGCCAGGCGTTGCGCCCGGCCGATGCGGGCGTCGAACTGGGCCTGGTTCACCGCGACCGTCCGGTCCAGCGCGCTTTGCAGCCCGGCCAGGGCCGCCGCGCCCTCGGTTTCCCGGATCTGCACGGCCTGCACCATCTGGTTCGGCGTCCCTAAGGTGCGCACCCGGTCGGCCACCTGCATGAGGTCGAGCAGGCTGCGGACGGCGTCGCTGGCGGGATCACGCTCCGCGGCGCCGAAGGTGATGTTGTTCAGCTCCTTGCCCAGCAGGCCGCCGAGTTCCGGCAACTCTGCCCGTGCGGCGGCGGGCCGTCCCTGGCGTTCGTCAGCCTGGGCGGCCGCCAAGGCCTGCAGCAGCTTGGCCCGCGTCGTGCCGTCCCGCCATTGGACGTCCAGCAGCGTCCGCGCCCGCGCGTCAACGCCGTCCGACACCGCCTGCCGGGGGGCGGAGTCGAGCAGCCACAGCGACAGGTCGGCGTTCATCGCCGCCACGGCGGCCTTGGCCGAGAACAGCGCATCAAGGCTGTCGAAGCAGTCCGCTTTGGCGGATCGCAGGCTTTCCCGCGCGATGGCGCCCGTGACCAACAGGCTGGCGAGGACGCAGGCGGCGAGGACCGTCGCGGCCACAAGCGGCGGGTTGATCAAGCGGTGGGTCCGGCGCGTCAGGAACACCTGCGCCGCAGCCAGGACGCCGACCAGCGGCAGGATCGCGACGGCAGCGGCCGTGCTGTCCTGCCAATGATATTGGCCATAGGCGGCATAGGCGTCGTCCAGCGGCGTCCGGTTCGCCGCCGCCAGGGCGCCGGCCTCGGGCAGGGCAAACTCGCGCAGCAGGCGGTGCGACCATTGCAGGCGCTGGATGGCGGTGAAGGGATGCGCCGGGTCCGCGGCACCACGTACCTCGGCCAGGGAGGCGTGATATTCTCCGGTCCAGCGCAACAGGTTCTGCAAGGCGGTAGTTTCGTCGGCGTAGGTGATGTTGCGGCTGGCCTGGACCAGCAGGGCGTCCAGGTCCGCCTTGCCGCTGCGCCACTGTCGGGATGTGCCGGCGGCGGACATCCCGCCCGCCAGCGCGTCCTCCGTCGCCACCGCATCCAGGTCGGCCAGGCCGGCGCCGATGCGCAGGGCCAGCACGACCGACGGCTCGGCGTCGCTGCCGATGGTGCGGATGGTCCGGGACGCGTTCGCGGCCGACAGCAGGGTGACCACGACGGCAAGCAGGATCGCGGCGCAGACGCCGAGGAGGCGCAGGGCAAGCCGCCCCGGCGTCGCGGTAAGGTAGGACCGCACCGATGCGACGGCGTGCGCGACGGATGCAGGCGCCTCCGCCATCCTACCGCCCCCGCACGATCAGGCGGGTCCAGCACCCAACCGTGACCTGGTCGCCCTCCGCCAAGGGCGTAATGACGTTCGGCACCACCGCGGCACCGTTCAGCCGGGTGCCATTCATGCTGCCCAGGTCCACCAGCGCCAGGCCGCCATCGGGCTGGCGCAGGATGCGGGCATGGCGGCGGGAGATGCCCGGGTCGGGGATGACGACCTCCGGGTGGATGTCGGCGCTGTCGGACCGGCGGCCGATCAGGTGGTCCCCCATGTCCAGTGGGAACAGGCGCTCGCTGCGGTCGGACGGCTCGGGGTCTTCCGGCTTGCGGAGGCTGATGTCCACCTGGGCCAGCAGCTCCCAGCGGCGGGGGGCTGGCGTGATGGATGCAGCGGCGGGCGGCTGATCGGCGTTGGGCGGGGTGGCTGGCGGGGACGGGGCCGCAGCCGCTGGCGCCGCGGCGGCTGGCGCGGCGGGCGACGGCGCGGGCGCGGCGCCGAAGGGCTGGTGGGTTACGAAATCGTAGCGGCAGGTGTCGCAGAACCGCGCCAGCGGACCCGGACGCAGCTCCCCGCACACCGGGCAGGCCTCCCCGGCGCCGGTCTGGATTGGCGGAGGCGCCGCGTTCTGCAGCGGCAGAGCCGGGGCGGCGGTATGCGGCGCCATGGCCGCCCCGCACTCGGAGCAGTATTCGGCGTCGGTGGACGCCTGGCCGCAATGGGGGCAGCGTTGGTCCATGGCGGTCAGTCCCGCTTCACGCGCACCGTCCTGGTGCTGCCGACGTCCAGGTCCATCACCGCCGCCTTCTCCGCGCCGCGGCGCAGGCGGACGGTGCCGGCGGCCTCGTCCACCACGTCAACCACTTGCCGTAGGCGCCGGGTGGTTTCCTCATCGCCGGACTGCTGCGCCAACTGCAGGGCGCGGCCCAGGCGCAGGGTGGCGGCGCCGTCGTCGTGACGCGCCAGCGCCTCCAGCCCGTCCTGGATCGCCTGCGCCTTTTCGGCTTGGCCGGTATAGTGGGCGACCTGGGCGTCGATGCGGGCGGACAGGTTGGCGTCGTCGGTCCAGGTGCAGGTGACGTTGGCGCCGGGCGTGGCGGCGTCCGGGGTGACGATGGACGGGCGGCAGACCAGCATCTGCTCCCCGACCGGCAACGGCACGACGGTAAAGGCAGCGCAGTAGTCCTGCGTGCCCTCGCCGAAGGCGCCAAGCGGCAGGTCCACCGCGCGCTGGTCCACCGGGCGCAGGCTGGAAAGCAGGTCAATCTCGGAGGGGAAACCCTGCTTGAAGCCGGTCAGGCGGGCGTTCCTAGGCATCCACAGCCGCAGCCGCACGTCGGCCACGCCCAGCGCCATTGCCGCGGCCATTGTGGCGCGGAAGTCCTCGGCCAGTCCCGCGGGGTCGGCGACCATCTGCGCGGTGCCCAGCAGCTTGTCGGCGACGCGGCGCAGCTCCTTCGGCGACCAGTCGGTGCCGACGCCGCGGCAATGCGCCTGGAACAGCCCGGCGCAGGACACCAGCTCCTGGCCCAAGGACCCTTCGTCCTCCGGCCCGTTCTGGCCGTCGGTGAGCAGGATGGCCTGGCACACCGCGCCGGGCCGCTGCGCGAACACGCCGCGGGCGGCCGCCAGCGCCTGGGACATGCTGGTGCCGCCGCCGGCCTCCAGCCGCTGCACCTCGCCATGCGCGAAGCGCTTGCCGGCGGCGTCGGCGCGGGTCAGCGGCACCACCATCCGGCCCACCGTGTCGAAGGCAACGACGAAGAACTCCGTGCCCTCGTCCATCGCATCTATCGCCACACGCAGCGCGTGCTTCAGCGCCTGCATCTTGTCCCCGGACATCGAGCCGGAGCGGTCGCCCAGCAGCCCGATCACCCGGCGCGGCGCGGGCCTGCCCCACGGACCCGCATCCGCCCCGTCCGTGGCCGACAGGCTGAACACCACGTCCACCCGCGTGCCGTCCGCGGGCAGGTTGGCGTTCAGGAAGCTTTCGATCTTGAACTGCATGGGTGTCCCTGGCGCCTAGAGCGGAGTGCAATCGGGTTCGGACTTGGCGCGGCCTGACCTGGAACGGCAAGTGTTCGGACGCACGCAAAAACGGCAGACCGGCCTGCGTCCAGCCTGGACGCAGGCCGCCTTACGGCTGCAGCGCACGGTCGGCATGGTCGCGCAGGCTATCCAGCAGCTTGGCGCGGACGTCGCCGATCTGCCGGACGGCCTCGTCGCGCTTGCCGCGGTTGGCCCGGTCCATCTCCAGCCCGCGGTTGATGATGCCGATCATCCGGTCCGACACCTGGGCCAGGCTGGCGACATCGTCGGCCATGTCGCCCTGGCTCGTCTTGGCTTTGGTGTAGGCGCTGTCCAGGGCGTCTATGCCGATCTCCTGCAGCTCGCGGGTGATCTTGCGCCGGGCTGCGGTGGCGTCCGAGGCGCGGCCGATCCGCTCCAGCGCCGCGACGCGGACCAGGGCGCTTTTGAAGTCCGGCAGGTCGAACAGCACGGTGTCCAGCGTGTTCTGTATCTCGATCCGCCCGGCCTGCTGCGCCGTGCGTATCTGCGGGATGGCCAGGATGCCGCGGGTGAAGGCGACCTGCATCCGCACCAGCCGGGTTTCGAAGGCGTTGATCTGCTCGGACATGTCGCGCAGCTTCGCCATCTGGACGGCATCCCGGCTGTTCCGCACCTGCTCGCGCAGGGCTGCGTGCTCCGCCCGCATACGCAGGGCCGCCTGCTGGCCGCCGGCGATATAGACCTCGATCTCGCGCAGGTTATCCTCGGTCGCGTCCACCAGGCGGTCCAGCCCGGCGTTGGTCGCCTTCAGCTTGCCGAGGTGCACCTCCGCCTTGCGCTCAATCTCCGTCAGGTGGGTCAGCACGCCCTGGCGCATCGCACGGAACCGGCGCAGGGCGGAGAAGTAGCGTCCGACCACCGGCAGGCGGCTGAGGACGGCGCCTTCTTCGGCTTCGCGCTTCATGCCTGGCAGGTCGAGGCGCTTGAGGCTGGTCGCCAGCTCCGTCACCAGGTCGCCGGCCACGCCGATCTCGTTGGTGCCGGTGCCGGCGAGCAACTGATCCAGGAAGCCGCTCAGCTTGCGTTGTGGGGCGGCGCCGAAGATGGCCAGCGAGGTGCTGTCGGTGGCGCTGACGCCCGCGGCCACCTCCAATGCGCGCTTGCGCTGGGCTTCACCGAGGCTGTCCAGCGCCACCTGGTCGTCCGCGGCGATCAGCACAGGCGGATCAACCAACGCCGTGTCGCCGGGAACGGTGGAGCCCATTATGGGAGGTCCTTTCAACGTGGCGGGGAGGCTATGAATCAGGCCGTGGTTTGGCAAGGCCGGCCAGCGGGTCCCGTCGGCGGGGCGGGGTCCCGGGGTGATGGGGTGCGGGCTGGCGGGGCGTGGCGGCCTTATGCCGGGATGGGGTTTGGCATGAGCGGGTTTGGGTGGCGCGCTGGAGTAGGCGGGAATGGCCGCGGGGTATGATGGACGGCGATAATGACCGCCGGCGTGAGGCTTGGACATGGGGGGATGGGTTTTGAATTGGCAGCGTTTGTCAGGGGGTAAGGGGGAATTGCAGGTGCTGGTTAAATGTTCGGCAGGGTGGTGCGCTGGTCATGTCTCGGTTTGAGGGTCGGGTTAGGACCCACAGCGGACCTATGCGACCGGTGATTAAACGTCCGGCTCTGGCCCTTTGCGGTCACTCGCCGCTGCTCGAACGGGCGCGCGGGCAAGCGCCATCACGGATCGCGAAACCAGACCGCTGCCCAGACGATCGGGAAGTGGTTGAGCAACCATGCCGCCCAGTCGGTCGGCTCGGGCTCGATCCGCCGATGTAGAGGCTCGATGTCGGCGGCGCGGCGTAGCGCGCGCGACGCGAGGTCGCCCGCCTGTTTGACTAGGTTGTCGCCAAGAAGCTCGCCCGTGTCCCACCAGCGCCAGCCGCCCGCGTGGGCCGCGAACTGGTTGCGCAGGAAGTAGACGTGCTCGGCCAGGTCGGCGTCACGCGGTCCAAAGCCGAGCGCGTGGCATAGGTCCGCCCGCTCTCGCTTCGCGTTCCCCGGCGCCCACGACCAAGCCATATACTGCAACGAGTAGAGCACACAGTCGAACGCGACCAGTGCCTCCAGCTCGAAGTCCGCCGCCAATAGGCTCTGGCCACGAAGGAAGTGGAAAATGGCCTGATGGATCGCCGGCTCCAGCGTATTCCGCCTGGTCCACTTCGATCGGTATCGTGAGCAGGCGACGGCAGGCTGGCCCCATTGCGCCGCGATAACGCTCCCCGTTTCTGCGAAAATTGCCCGCTCCGTGCGACTGGCCGCACGGTCGTCGTACCGATGAATTAAGACACTGCCGAACGGATGGAGCAGCAGGCCGTCGCGTTCCCATGCTGCCATTAAGACCTTGGCGACGTGGGACCGGTGCACGTATTGGTGCGCATAATGGCCCAGCCATGTCAGGATGTCGTATGACTCTTTGTCCTTGAGCAGGCTCGACCAGCCAAAATTCCAGCCGGGCACGACTGAGCTGACGGCGAGCCCCTTCTCCGTTGGGCGGCCCCGCCAGCCGGAGCCGCCCGCCAAGAATTTTGCGGCTTCCCTGTCGCCGAGCAGGACCGTCAAGCATTCGCGCCAACCGTTCCGCTGCGCAATCGTGTCAAAGAAGAGATCGATGTCGCGGGCGAACCGCCGCCGGTCGGCAGGCTCGGGCGACCGCTTGTCGTACCATTGCAGAATGAGCCCCTTTGCCCGAGCTCGCGCGTCGTTCATGTTGGGCTCATCTCCTCAATCCAAGGATGACCCTCGCCCAGGGCGTAACGCAAACGTTCAAGGTATGCTGCCGTCTTCTCCGCCACGGAAACCTCGATCACCTCGTAGCCCGATTGCCTGGCATACTCCTCCATATTCTCGAGCGACGGCCTGTGGACCTCGCCGATCCAGGACAGGCTCGTAAATTCATACGCGGCACGGAATAGAAACTGGCGAGAGACTGCCACGTAGGCCGGCTCTTCGGGGTAGAAGCAATGTAGGGCATAGTCGCCCGTGGGCGAATAGCGCACCGTCCACCCGTCGCCCGACATCGACCGGCACATTGGCTCCGGATCGATCGTCACGATGAGAGACAGCCGCCCCTCGATGAAGTCGAGCAGGCGGTGGGAGTCTCGTATGGTTAGAACGAAGGGAACGAAGGGGCACCAGGCATGATCGTTCTTGTCGCCGTTAAGCACGAACACGTTTGCCGGCCTAGTCGTCAGCTTATTAAAGGCCTCATCGATGCCCACGCCGTCGTAGATGGCGATGTAACTCAGGCCGGCTTCTGGACTCGCGACTGCGTGACCTTTCACCTGCGCATCGGCGATGCACGCGTTCAGCGCATCGACGTTGGTGCGCTCGGGAACGCCAAGCGTAGCCCGTACCGTGGTCCCGAACGTGCCACGGAAGGTCTCCGCCTTGTCGGTCTCGAGAAAGCTGTGCAGCCGCCCAATCTTCTCCGTCTGGCGCCGGCCCCGCGCGCTCAGCCGCGGGCTTGACTTGACCTCCACCAAGTAAGGGTCCGACCCTCCGAGAAGGCAGACGTCGCCGTAGCGAAGTACGTTCGTAATGTCACATAGCACGGCCGGCACGTTGTGCTGCAGCGCGGCTTCGAGGCAGGCAATCTCCATCTTGAGGCCGTCTTTCCCGCTGATCTGACCGGCATCGCGCTTCACACCAAGCTGGTCGATCTCGAAGTAGGCGTGCTTGATGGAAAACTTGTCGAGATAGACGAAGGCCAAAGCGTCGCCAAAGCACTTCCAAATGAAGATCTGGTCTTCCTGCTCGACGATGCGCTCGGTGGCCCGCCTGATCCGGGCCCGAATAGCTTTGGATGTCGCCCGGTCGGGACGGCTGTTCTTCAGTTCGCGCGTGAGTTCGCGATGCGCCTCCCGGTACCGCTGGATGCTGACCTCGGCGCGCGAAATCTCCGCGATGACCAGGCGATTGATCCGGCGCACCGCGCGCAGATCGTCCCGATCGCGTTCGACCGCGCGAATCTGGTCGACAAGTTTGAAGAACGACTTGCGGCGGCGGATTATCACTCGGTCATTCTAGGTCGCCCAGACGACCATTCCTACCGGCGCCGTGGCACGCAAGGCTATCATTTAACGGAATGACAGCTTTCGGGATGATGGTTGCCCTCCCTCTGTCAATGGCGCAATCGGAGGCGCTAAGCCGACCTCCGGGCCTGAGCCGCCTACAGCCGCTCCCCACCAGCAGCCGACATTTACATTGGAACACTGCCCCGGGCTTGTCCGGCTTGAAGGGCTTGGCCGGATGATCACCGCGGCTGATGCTGCAAATAGCCCGGCGATGAAGGCGGAGAGCCTGCGGATGTCCGAGACGACAACCGCCTAATCGTCCGGACTCCGGAGAGCCTGCTGGACCACTTGCCCGGCAGGCCGATCACGTGCGGCGCCGTCTTCCAGCGCGATCAGCCGGCGCACCGAACTTCCGTTGGCCTGGCTGCGTTGCCAAACGCATCGCCAGGGAAGGCCCGCCATGACCACTGAACTCAGCCTGCTCGCCTGGTCCGTCGTGCTGGGTCTGCTCCATGCCATCGCCACCGGGCAGATCGCCGTCCAGCAGCACGGCCTAGCCTACAACATGGGGCCGCGGGACGAGGAGAAGAAGCCGACCGGGGTGGGCGGCCGGGTCACCCGGGCGTTCAGCAACTACATGCAGACCTTCCCGTTCTTCGCTACCGCCGTGCTGGTGGCGCATGTGGCGGGGCGGCATTCTGCGGCGACGGTATGGGGCGCGCACCTGTATTTTTGGGCGCGGCTCCTTTACGTGCCGCTGTATGCGGCGGGGATCCCGGTGGTGCGGACGGTGGCGTTCGGGGTGTCGGTGCTCGGCATTGTGCTTCTTCTATTGGCGCTCACGTAGGGCGGTCCGTCCGCAGCAGCGCCAGCCCGGCGCCGACGATCACTGCCGCCCCCAGCAGGGTCAGCCGGTCCGGCACGTCGCCGAACACCAGCCAGCCGAACACCACGCCCCAGACGATCAGAGTGTATTGGAACGGCACCACCGCCGAGGCCGGCGCCAGGCGCAGGGAACGGTTGACGCACAAATTGCCCGCCAGCGACCCGGCGCCCAGCACCAGCATCAGCGCCCCGTCCCGCCACCCCGGCGGAGTCCACCCCTGCCACAGCACCAGCGCCCCGCCGAGCAGCCCGGCCCCCGCCAGTTGCGCCGTCATCAGCACCGTGCCCGGCGTTCCCGCCAGCTTGCGCGTAGCCACCAGGAACAGGGCATAGGTCAGGCTGCCGCCCACCGCGCACAGCGCCGGCAGGGTCAGCCGCTCCAGCGACGGGCGCAGCGCCAGCAGCACGCCGGCGAACCCGGCCGCGACCGCCATCCACCGCCGCGCACCCACCCGCTCTCCCAGCAGCAGCGGCGACAGCGCCGTGACATAGACCGGGCCGGCCATGTAGTAGGTCATGCCCTCCGCCAGCGGCAGCCCGGCCAGCGCCCAGTAGAACAGCCCGGACTCCGCCGTGCTCAGCCCGACGCGCAGCAGTTGCAGGCGCGGCCGCGGCGGGTGGCGGAACCGCCCGCGACCCGTGCGGAGGATCAGCGGCGCCATGACCAGCAGCCCGGCGGCGGTGCGGACCAGCAGGAGTTGGCCCACGGAATAGCCGCCGACGAGCCACTTCCCCAGCGTGTCGTTGACCGCAAACATCAGGATGCCGAGCAGCATCATCCCGATCCCGGCGGCGGCCCCTCCGCGTCCCCCGGCGGCTGCCCCGCCGCGCTCCGGTCCTGCGGCGGCGCTCAAGCGCCGGGCTGCGCCAGCACGGCCCGCAGGGTGCGCGCGGAGATGTCCAGCACCGCCTGGTCGCCGCCGACCATCATGGCGGCGATGGCGCCGTCCATCACCAGCAGGACCTGCCGGGCCAGGATGCCCGGCTCGGCGTAGCCCGCGGCCTCGGCCAGCCCGGCCAGAAAGGCGAGGATCGCGCCGTGGTGCTTCTGCGTCATCTCCCGCAGCCAGGGCGTGCCGGCGTCCCTGCCCTTGGCGTGCTCGGCGGCGGCGTTCATGAAGGCGCAGCCGTAGAAGCGCTCCCCGGTGAACCAGGTCCGCAGTGCGGGGATGACGGCGTGCAGCCGTTCGGCTGGGCCGGGGCCTGCTGCCTCAACGGAGGCGAAGAAGGCGGCCCGCCACTCCGCGCCCTCCAGCGCCAATACCTCCCGCAGCAGCGCCTCCTTGGAGCCGAAGCGGCTGTAGAGCGTCATCTTGGAGGCGCTGGCCTCCTGCAGGATACGGTCTATGCCAGTGGCGTGGATGCCGTCGCGGCAGAACAAGTCGCGGGCGGCGAGCAGGATTCGCTCGTGCGGCGGCACTCCGCCGATGTCTTGGGCACCCGCCGGGGCAGGGCTGCTGGCGTCTGCCCGCGTCAGCGGCGCGGAGGTGGGTGGCATTCCTATCAATCCTTACTTGCCTGTTTTTCGGACGTGCTGTGCCGGATTCGTACGCAACCAGTCCATTCAACCATGCCGGCACCGGACGATCTACAGCGTGAACAAACAGCCCTGGCCCTCGTGGCAATGGCACAGCCATTGCAAGCCTCGTTCCGCAAGACTGACCGTTCTGTTTGGATCAGTCACAAGGAGACGACAGCATGAGCGCCACCCTGAAGCAGCCCCCGACCGCCATGACCGGCTGCCTGGCCCCCATAGACAAGGGCGGCCTGGACGAGCTGATCGCCAAGGGGAAGGCCAACCCGCAGGCCATCAAGACCCTGAAGTGCCGCACCATTGCCGAGGGCCGGTTCCGCCACCTCAACATGATCCGCGATCTGCCGCCCTACATCGTGGACGAGCCGCCGGGCCTGCTGGGCGACGACACCGCGCCGAACCCGTCCGAGGCATCCCTGGCCGCGCTTGGTTCCTGCCTGGCCGTCGGCATCCATGCCAACGCCGTGGCGCGCAACATCACCGTCCGCAAGCTGGAGATCGAGCTTGAGGCCGACATCAACATCACCGCGGTCTGGGGCACCGGCGACACCTCGCCGAAGCCGGTCGGCTTCGACGCCGTACGCGCCAAGGTCCACCTGGAAGCCGATGCGCCGAAAGAGGAGCTGGATGCCCTGATCGCCCACGCCAAGACGTGGTCGCCGGTCGCCAACACCTTCACCAAGCCGGTGCCGGTGAGCGTGACACCGGTCTGATTGGGCAGCAAGGGGGACGCAAGCATGAGCGAAGCCGCACTCCGGGACGCCCCGGCGTCCCCCACTCTGGACCGCCTGCGCGAAGTGGTCGCCGCCGAGTTGGCGCCGATCACGCAGGAGATTGACCACGGCGGGGTCTATCCTGCCCAGGCGATGCGCGCGCTCGGGGCCGCCGGGCTGTATGGCCACCACCTCCGCGCGACGGCCGCGCAGCCCAGCATCGGCGCTGCGGTCGAGGCCATGTCCACGGTGAGCGAGACCTGCATGAGCGCTGGGTTCTGCACCTGGTGCCAGGATGCCAGCGGCTGGTATCTGGAGCAGTCCGACAACGTGCCGCTGCGGGACAGTTTACAGCCCGGCTTGGCCAGCGGCCTGCAGATGGGCGGCACCGGCCTATCCAACCCGATGAAGTCGCTGTCGGGGATCGAGACCTTCAAGCTGCGCGGCAAGCGCGTCGCCGGCGGCTACGAGGTGTCGGGCGTGCTGCCCTGGGTCAGCAACCTCGGCGACGGCCACCTGTTCGGCACGGTGTTCGAGGTCGAGGGCAGCCACCGCGTGATGGCGATGATCCGCTGCGGCCAGCCCGGCGTGTCGCTGAAGCAGAACGCGCACTTTGTGGCTTTGGAGGGCACCGGCACCTACAGCGTGCTGTTCCGCCGCGCCTTCATCGCCGACGAGACGCTGCTGGCGGATCCGCTGGGCGACATGGTGAAGCGGATCAAGGCCGGGTTCATCCTGCTGCAGACTGGCATGGGCTTGGGCGTCATCCAAGCCTGCGTGGATCTGATGCACGAGGCCAACGTCACCCACGGCCACAGCAACAAGTATCTGCCTCGCCAGGCCGGCAATTATGCGGACGAGTTGGGCGTGCTGCGGCGGGAGATCGCGCGCCTGGCGGAAACGCCGCTGGAACAGGCGCCGGAGTATCTCCGGGCCGTGCTGCAGGTACGGCTGCTCGTCAGTGAGCTGACGCTGGAGGCTGGGCAGTCCGCCCTGATGCACTTCGGCGCCCGCGGCTACATCGCGGGATCGCCGGTGAACCGCCGCATCCGGGAGGGGCACTTCGTGGCGATCATCACCCCCTCCATCCGCCACCTGCGGCAGGAGCTGAGCAAGCCGGAGCTGCGTCCGGTGGCCGTGCCTGGAACCATCCACTGATGCCGCAGGCCATCGTCCAAGGCCCGGCGGGCGACATTGTGCTGAACGGGCAGCCCGGCGACAGCCTGATGCAGGTGGCCCGTGCGGCCGGACTGCCGGTGCTGGGCGAATGCAACGGGTCGCTCGCCTGCGCCACCTGCCACGTCGTCGTGGACCCGGTCTGGGCGGACCGCCTGCCGCCGGTGTCGGACGACGAGGAGGCGATGCTCGACACCGTGTTCGACTTGCGGCCTACCAGCCGCCTGAGCTGCCAGATCCCGCTTTCCGACGCGCTGGACGGGTTGCGCGTCAGCCTTCCCACCTAACCAGGAGATCAAGCATGACCGACAAGGTATTGGTGACGCCAGCCGAGCTGCAGGCGATGATGGGACCGGACATGGTCATCATAGACACCCGCTCGCCGGACGCCTATGCGGCCGGGCATATCCCCGGCGCGGTGAACGTGCATGAGATTTTCACCTATCTCGCCACCAGCACGCCGGAGGGCATGGCGGAGCTGCGCGGCAAGTTCGCCGCGGCGTTCGGCGCTGCCGGGCTGTCGGGGGCGGAGACGGCGGTCTGCTATGAGGAGAGCATGAACGGCGGCTTCGGCCAGTCCTGCCGCGGCTATTTCCTGCTGACCTGGCTCGGCTACGCCAAAGCGAAGGTGCTGCACGGCGGATGCCTGGCCTGGAAGGCGGCGGGCCTGCCGACCACGATGGAGCCGACCATCGCCAACGGCAAGAAGTTCCCGCTTTCCAACACCGGCGCCGAGATGATGATTGACCGCAACGCCATGCTGGCCGCGGTGGGCGACAACGGCATCGTCAAGCTGGACGTGCGCGATGTGGACGAGTGGGTCGGCACCAGCAGCAGCCCGTACGGCCCGGACTTCTGCCCCCGCAAGGGCCGTATCCCCGGCGCGAAGTGGCTGGAATGGTATCGGATGATGAAGCCGACCGCCGCCGGGCCAATGTTCAAGGCGCCGGACGAGATCATGGCGGAGGCGCATACGGCTGGGATCGCGCGGGATACGCCGGTCTATCTCTATTGCTTCAAGGGCGCGCGGGCGTCCAACACCCTGGTCGCGCTGAAGGAAGCCGGCGTGCAGGATGTCCGGATGTATTTCGGCTCCTGGAACGAGTGGAGCCGGGACGAGTCGCTGCCGATCGAGAGCGGGCTGCCGTTCGCGCAAGCCGCGGAGTGAGGACCGGCCCTGCTTCCATTGCGCTGGAAGCAGGGCAGGGCTTTCCCTGGACCTGGGAGCCGCGCGGCGCTCTGGAGGGCGCCGCAGAAAAGATAGCTATGAGGAGCCTGTTGCTAAATGATTTTCCTGCTGCGTGCCACACAGCATATAGTGTCGACTTAGCGGAAACTGGCCTACATCTTGAGCGAACTTGTTCCGACCTGTAATTGCGCAACAGGCTCTGAGCTCGACTTTGGCCTTTTCAGGCTGGGTAGCAAGCGGCTTCGGTGAGGC
>JAABUW010002191.1_pt1 | contig 30345 bp, 32 predicted proteins | sample 5560081 | NCBI WGS metagenome assembly JAABUW01 (sample SAMN10711882, study PRJNA513363) | rock metagenome | isolation source: Antarctica rocks | place: Antarctica: Victoria Land, Knobhead sud | reverse complement strand
ATGGACAATCTTGTGTCCTGCTTAGACAAGTTCCTGTTGAGGAGCGAAGGATGGAGGCGTACATGTTCTAATCTGGGCAAGATACGTTCAAAGAGGCCAGGCCACTGTGAGCTACGGGCTTTCTCAGTATCTATAAACGCTGGCGGCTTTGGTGGTCCTACTAGTCCATAGTACCGTCCCTTGCGATTCCTTCCAGTAGCTCATCGTCTGAGGGAAGGATTAGTTGTAGCATGTTTGTATGGTGGTAGACTATACCTGAAGCCATGATCTGGACGAATAAGTGTTAATTAGTGATGGGTGAGTACCAAAGTACCGCCGCTGTGGGAGTTGTGGCAAGCTGAGAACGCCTTCATGCGATATGCGATATGCTGTCGGTAAGGATTGAACAAAACAACGTGACATCGTAAACAGGGACTGACATTTCCTTCCTGTTAATAAATGACAGATATCTATATCAACTCATAGAACCGTCTGCCCGTATAGAGAGTACCTTATATGGGAAGGCGTAAAGTAAGGCCAAAGTGTGGTCCAAAGGCAAAGGGTTCGTGGTGATACCAAAAGACCCTTGACGCGCCAAGTGGCGCCTACGAGGCTCCGTCCCCTGGCTTGGCGGGAAAGGCTATCTGTCTTGGATGTGAGGAGAAAACCTTCTGGATCTATCATCCATCATTATCGACAGCTACCTTATTCTACACTTCCACCACCACCAGTCTTGATCGCGACCTTCCTTTTTACTCCTCACTCTTTTCCTACTACTGCAACGGATACCTGCAACCCAGCAAACAAAGCTGAGGATCGCCAAGCCTTCGTGAAAACCCCGACCCCCAACTCTTCCGTTTCAGCATTTTGGCCGAGAGAGGCCACGAAGTCGGAGACAGTCGCCACTACACAAGTTCAATCCAACCTTTGTACCGAGTCGCAAGGCTTCTTACTTGGTGCTCTTCCCTTTTCGAGTTGCTGCAGCGCAACTCTTCGTGTCGGGGACGGAACTGGTTGGACAGTCACTATCGAATGTGGTCCTCTAGACATCCACTTTAGTGACTTGATCAAACCTTTGTCGGTATACCTGTATTGCCAGCTCCACACTTAGCGTGCAAATACCGTCAAAATTCAAGGCCACGAGGCAAGAGCTTCCCTCTTAGGAGGTCAGCCGTTGGACCGATCATACCAGCAATACGCTGGCGGGTTTCACAGAGAAGGATATAAGCCTAGACCCGCTGGCCGTGGTCAGGTGAGAGGAATAATGTACAAACCGAATTCGTTCTGGACATGGGCCTTTGTGGCCGTAACGACCCTTCAAGCAGCAATAGTAATGGCATTCGAAGCGTAAGTCAACACCTTGAACTTGATACCCCCGGAGCAGCGTGCCGTTCTTACGACAAGATGTTTGGAGATGTCTAACGAATTATCTTACAGTTACGTATTCGATCAATTCCAGGTAAACCTCAAAGGACAAGCCGAAAAAGAAACAGATTCACGCAGCATCCCCACCTTTCTAACCTTGTACATTTTCGGACTCCTCTACCAGCTGGTGTTAGTGTACGACGCTCTCCGACTTAAGAATACTATCCAGATAATTGGCCTATGTATCTATAATATCGGTCTACTCATCTATGCCGCTGTGCAAATGGACCAGATCCAAACTGCCGTTGTCAGTCTCAGCGCCAACAAGGAGATTGATCTTCATATATGGTTTACGATCAAGCCGTTTCTTATAGCCATTCCATGTATCATCGCAATAGGAACAGTCTTCATGTCTGTAGTTGCATGGAAATTGTACGACGAATTTGCGTGGACGATATACAAGCATATTAGTGCGGATTTGAGGATGAAGAGGCGATACTTGACCTTTCAGGTATGCTTGCCATCGAAAGTACCAATGAAGGTCAACTAATTCAGTCGTTATAGATCTATATTGCCCTGCTGAAATTCGACTTCTTCTTCTTCCTCGGCTTCACAATCCAATTCCTCGTCATTGTCGTCAATAGAAAACAAATCGAATTCTACCTTACCATTGCCGCAATTCCTGTCACAATCATAATCCTTCTATTAGCCGCCTTATTCACTCGCAGAGAAAACAAACCAGGGATGGTCATCACCATTGTAAGCCCCAACATCCCCACCGAAACTTCTCCATCCCTAACCTCGCACACCACCAGCTCCTCTATTTCGCCGCCCTCGCTTACTTCCTCTTCAAACTCGTCCGCATGTACCAAACCAATAACAAAGCCCGCTACCGCTCCTATGACCCCGTCCGTCACTCCCTGACTACCTTCGCCGTCATCACCATCATCCTGATCGTTCTGACGATCATCAACGCGTGCGCGTGCATGGCCAATTTCGATCGTGGCCTAAAGCCGTTTATCGCGGGCAGGAAAGTCGAGAGCGAGGATGAGAAGTTGCATGGCGGGATGATGACGGAGATGCCGAGTCTGGCGCATCATGGGGGGATGCCGGTGACGAGTCGGATGACGATTGATTGAGTTGGGGATGGTTACTTTTTTTGACAAAGCAAGAGAATGAGCAGCGAGCGTGTTTTTTCAAGGTGATCAGGGTCAGACGGAGTCAATCTTGAAAGGCTGGCGCGACATATCTTATCCAGCAGATATCGTCCATTTCAGGATTGGGGAGAACTGATACGGCGTAACAATGGCGTATGCAGGCGGAAGTGTCGAATAAATAATTACGAATTTCCTACAGCTGAGGGGTGCAGCAAGGGCCATGTTCATATTCCTAGACTCCTATATTTCCCTTTCCTTTTCATTTCTTTGCCTTTGCCTCAACCCTCTTGCCTTTCCTTGAACAAATTACTCTCCTCCGTGTTATCCAACCTTTTCATTCTTTTTCCTTTCTCTTTCTTGATCGTCTCATTTCATCTTATAGCATTGTAAGACGAAGGAAAAGTAGAAGGAAAAGTAAGAAAGAAAAAGTAAGAAACAGGAAAAAACAGAAAGAAAACGTACTAACTTGAGATTAAAAAGTGCGTAAAAACAGAACGACAAGAAATGAGTCGATGCCTTGAAGAGCGAACGAAGCTAAAGAAAAAAAAGGGAGGACAAAGAAATGAGAACTGAGAACTGAGAAGTGAAAAAAGAAAAAGAAGACAGCAGAGAACGAAGAGAAGAGAAAAAGAGAAAAGAGAACGAAAGCGATGAAGCTGAGATGGAGATGGGGGAAAAAAGGAGAAAACGAAGAAAGAAGACAAAGCACAAACATCCCATTTCATCAACCAAAACCCCACAGCAACAGCAACAGCAACAGCTTGCAAGCCCTCCCTCATTTCATCAAAACACTAATCCCCCACAATTTCCCTCACACCCCCCATAACCCCCCTTTTCACCAAAAAGCAAAGCAAGAATTGAAGAAAATTAGAAAGAAAGCAAGAAGGAAAGAAGGAAAGAAGGAAAGAAGGAAAGAAGGAAAGAAGAGGAAGAAAGTTTTTTTTCTGCGGTTGCTTCTGCTGCTGCTGCTTCTGCTCCTGATGATGATCCCACTAAACCCCCTCGATTTTCAGAAATGTCATTTCCTTTTTTCTAAATCGAACCTATACCTACATCTACACCCAAAAGCGAAAGTCAGAGAAAGAAGAAGAGATATCATATATATATTCACGGCGGTTTTTTTTTTTTAGTAGCTATTATTATTGTTGTTGTTGCTGCGAGGGGCGGTAAGTACAGTAGTTATCGTTCTTTTTCTTCTTCTTTTTCTTCTTCTTTTTTTCTTCTTTTCTTCTTCTTCTTTCTTCTTCTTTTTTTCCCCTTCTCTGTCATCAACCCACATCTCTCGAATCAAATTCCCCAGTCTCTTTCATCATATCAGTTTTCTTTCTTCTGCTTTTGAGATTTTTTTGGGAAATGGGGCGGGTATGAATGTCATGATTCAGATTTATTATTATTTTTGCCGGGGGGGGGTTTATTTTCTTTATGGATATATGTACGTGGATGGGATGGGATGTGGTAGTGGGGGAAAGGTGAGTTGGGCAATCAGACTATGTACAGTATGTAGGAACTAAGGTATCTAGATAAAAAACCCCAAACGGATCTTTGCATGCCGGAGATCTTATTAAAGCATATTATGTGTATGAGCTGTAGAGATATATGCATGCCCACTTTTAAGACATGCAACATCGTTGTGCGTCTCATAATTGTATCGTCGTCGTCCTCGTAATCGCCGACGGATAGTGTAGTGTTCTGCTACAGTACACACAACTTCGCACCCGCTCAACCTTTGCCCTTTTTCTCGAGTCGTGCCTTGAGAATTGAGAATTGAGAATTGAGACCTCTCCCTACTCTAGCACGTGTTTCGATGAAGATATAGCGGCGAGAAGAGCGATAGCGATAGCGAGCGCGAGGGGGAAGGGTGATGGAGGGTGTGGAGGTGCGGTTCCGACGGAATGTATGGGTGGGGTGGTGAAGGGATGCGGGGAGGGAGGTGGGGGGTGAGGATGCGGATGAGATGGAATGAGACGAGGATGCGAAGGCTGAGGCGGAGGGGGAGGGGGAGGGAGTGGGATGGAACAATGGAAAAGGGGTGGCGGGGTGGGAAGGAGGAGAGCGGGGGAAAGGGACGGACAAGGGCTTGCAGCTGAAGGGATTTCTTATGTACAATACCGCCGGCCAGTCTCTCCCTCGCCCTCGTTCTCAACCGTCAATGCTTAGACTCGAGCAGTCACGCATATTTACACATCGCTATAATATTCTCATTAGCTCATAGTCATGTCTTCAGCAGCCCATCACCACCGTTTGCTGACTAGCCCCTATTGTTTCGTTCAAAGTCGTTCATGAGAGCTCGGATTATCGAGGGATTGAATAGCCAAGTGGTTCCTTGTAGAATGAAGAGCGCTACTTGTGGCTGGTTATCGAGCGTCTGCTTTGTTTGTATGTAGAGAGGTTTTGTGGTGTCGAGATCAACTAATCGACTAACATGGATTACAGATATAGAATTTCTTCTCTTGGTAGAAAAAACGGGGAATTGGTCTGTTGCATCATGTAGATTCGAAACGTCGCTGAGGGTGTTTCTCTTTCTTCTTGTGACATACGCACCTCTTGCTAGTTTTGTGGAAAGGCTTCCGCGAGAGATCAGATTTAGGGAGATATTCTCGACATCGATGATTGTGGCGTTGAACAAGTGATGTCGAAGTATCAGTTCGAGTTGTACTAGTCGTAATGACCCCATGAAAGTATTGCGCTCTACGTCCTTGTTGACCTGACTTGGGATGAAGGAGCCGCAAAGGCGTTTTGCTGTAGGATAAGCTTTCTGAGGGATTTGGTGCGAATATTCACACTTTGTGTTTTTCGAGATGATCTGGGACTCGGATCGACATTTGCCTCGCGCCTGACGCATTGCTCGAGTCAGAAAGCCATCGTTGAGAATTCGAGCTTGTTCGATAGATTCGGGCAAGAGGCAAAGGGCGGAAGTGCAGTCTTTCTTCTTCTGTGTTCTTCGTCTTGTCAAGTAATAGTGGATGCTTCCCAAGTTCTTAGGTATAGCAACGGCAGCCAGTTTCGGTTCTGTCGCTAAACTGAGAGACTCATGTTTGACATGGCATTATTGAGAAGGGATATGCCTTATTCCAGTTTGACACAGTTTCTTTTACCGGTTTGCCTTGACGTGACACATGAGATTGGTTGGACAAGCAATCCGGAGGTTAGGCAGGGTTTTGCTCTGGTTGGGACTTCGGCTGAAGCTTTGCCCCGTCTATCTGGAAATATCGTATTATGATTGGTGCATCAAGTTAGAAGAAGTGAGATGGAGAAACACCCAGAGCTAGACCATCGTTTGATAGAACTGTAAAAGATACTTGTGATTCATGTGAGAACATTTGTGCGTTGCTTAAGGTGCTGGAATTTGCTTTTGCCATGCTATGGCTGAGGAACTGAGGTCAACGTCTGTCATCGCAGACGACTCTCTCCACGAAGCCTCAACCTACCATTACCTCCTACACCGCAAGAGATGAGAATACTTGCAAACTGGTCGAGGGGCTTTGATATGTTGGTCACGTTGATCTGAGCGATAGCAGCACATGATCCTTCGTCCTCTTATAAGGTCTCATTCGTAGAGTGTACCAACGCCCTGGAGAGGAAAAAGAAGCCCGAGAAGCCCGCTACTTTTGCTGAAGAAGATGCGCAGAAAACAAGCTAGGGTAGACGGCGGCCAGAGATTCTTATGGTAATTACAATACCCGGCAAATTATCTCCAATGAGTATGCATTTGCCTTGGGTCTTCCCTGGATGGACGACCATGAGCGATTCGATGAGAAAATGGCGTGTCAGACGCTGCTTAGCACGGGCCTTATCCTGGATGATCTTTGATGTATTTCCCTGACATAGCAAGCGCCCATAGCTTGCCGGACCATGGCTCTCACCTTACGCTCTGGAACTGAATTGATCAGACGTCGAGAAAACAGGTCTTTCGAGTTATATCTACCGGACAAGCCATCATCCTTGCATGACCACAGGGCGGTCGGCAAGGGTTCAAACAGTAATGTCTGGATCCCGATCCTACGCGTGGGGTAGGTTTCAAGGCTGAATCGTGGAGATGTGGCTGGCTTCGATGAAGGAAGACACCGAGGTGGCGTTTCCGAACAAAACCGCCACGGGGCGCCGAGACTGGTCTTTTGTGATTATCATGTGATACACAGTCGAGCAGAGATCGATGCTCGTACTTGTTCTTTTGGTGCCTGCCGATGGCGCGGATAGATCAGATGGCCACGAGATCTGTTTACATTGTGAAGGCTTTCTTAGTAGAGGTATCTACTAGTAGTATCATAGGGCTGATCTCGTATCCAGAGGCGCCTCTGGTCACAAACTCACAGACTCACAGGTTCACAAGCTCACAGGCTCACAGGAGACGCTTAAGACCCTTGCGTTGCCGACCAAGCTCTAATCCGTACAACAACAATAATCCGTTAGGAACCGACTTTGTCGACAGTCCATTGGTGACGCAGAGAATGGGTGCATGCCCCGTATTCGCGATTGGCAAATCAACGAATCTTCCGAGCACGAGACCTTGCAAGAATTCAGATGGTCCATGCCAATTGGTGGCTTCCATCAAGTATTGCTGCCACTATCAAGTGAAAGTCGTAACGAGTCACGCATTGGATGTCTTGCCGTCATTGTCGTGGTCATGGTCCGTGGTCGGAATGCATGTGGGATTATCGTTCTCTGGCCAAAGTGGAAGGCGGATATTAAGTTCGTCGTACCCTGGACCATATGCGAGGCATCTCTAGCTGCCGTGCATGGTGTCTGCCCTCATGGCGTCTGTGAGAGGGTGTGCTGAACTGATGATGGTGGCGAGGGGGTGGAATGGGTCAAGTGCGTTGGCTGTTGTTGTCTGGAAGTAAGAGGTCTGTGCTGAAACGGCAATCAAGAAACATGATCGATGATTGTTACGAGTACCGACGTCGTGTTCGACCGGGTTTAGAGGGTGGGGTGGTGGGGTTGACAGCTACAGCTACAGCTACAGCGACAGTCCAGCAAGTCCAATGTCAACCAAGCTCGCAAAGACATGTTCCGGTACGTGGAAGGTACTTCGGCATCACTGCAGCAGTCGATCTGATGGATCAAGTACCTTGTGTACTTACAGAAGATCGCACGGTGGACAATCCAGATGGTTGCCCGTGGTTACGGGGTACGCCTCCTCTGTTCAAGATCGGATCGGGGCGTCGACCTAGCCTCTAGGTCTGTAATCTTGACAAGCAGGATTTACAGGAAGAAGAAGATTCGCTATCATCCCATGGCGCATGCGACGCCAGATTTGTGCGACCATGTGCAACCACCACGTCGATGTCGATGCCGTGCGACCTCGATTCCCTGAAGCTGCAGCTGCCTGTTGGGCTTTTTCGCAAGCGCCCACCGTAAAGTACCTAAGAATGGACAATGTGCGTGCGTCAAGCCATCGAACCACTGCCGGTGTGTTTTAAGGTATCTCCTTGGTGAACACGTGAATCGTTGTTATTAATATTAATATTATTATTATCATGAATATCATGAATATCATGATTATCATGGTTATCATGATTGTTATGATGAATATGATTGTTATTATCATCATCATTCGATCATGGTTCTCTGGAGCACTACATCCTGCTACAGTAGTCTTCACCGCTGGATGAGGCGTGGTGCTTCAAAGGATGATGTCAAGAGTCGTCTGCCGAGCCATGCAAAATGCAGCATCTTATCGAATGTATCCGGGGGGCACCAGTGGAAGTATCTCCGTGTCCTTTGCCCGTCACTGAAAACGTGCACAATGGGGGCGGTTTCGACCTTACAGTACCTTGCTAGCACTTGCTGGTACATACTAAGGTACTGATAGCCTGATACCCTGTACAGTCGGTTTTTGTTGAGAGAGCAAGCAGCCCCACTCACTGCTGCCGGTGCTGTTCGCATTAGCGGCCTGCAGCCGCTGTACCGAGCATGCACCTCGAGGGGCTGGCTTGCCTTTCTCAGGCGTCCGCAAGCACATGCTGTGTAACAGTGCTTGGACCAACGTTACTTCACCGAAGACGCTGTTCAATTCCATTCCAATTCTCCAATACCAAATTCTGCGCAACAATCGATTCGTTGTCACAAGGCACTGCAGCCTCGAAGTGGAAAGTATTTAGATGTTCGCCATTAGGGAACTTCCCCATTCCTTCTGGCCGACAATGACGCCACGCAAGCGGAAGAAAAGATGTATTCCGTAGACCTCAAATGATTAATGGCGCCTCGGGGTAATCAAAAACTTTTAATATAGATAACAACGCAAGCCGCCCACCTTCCCAAATTTTAAAACCCTTTCTAAGGAAGAATTCGCTAAAACGCGATGGATCGCTAACATGGGATCGCGCAAGGGATAAATATTAAGTTAAAGTCTCGTACACGCGCTAGACCGCCGGACGGGGTGAGGCCCAGGGAGAGCGATACCTGACTTAGGGGACTGGTTCACTCCTCTCTTGGCATCCGTGCGCACCTGTGCCGATGGAGTCTTCGTGGAGGCTTCGAAATGAAGCACATCTAGCGGGGTTGCAGCCGTGATTTCGTAAAGTCGTCAAATTCCATGTGTTTCCGTTGCTGGTTGGACGTCGACTTGCTGCTTTTCGGTGACACGAACCATGCGATACGCATGGTCGCCGTCGGCTCCTTCGCGGCTACCCCATGTGGTCTGCATGAGCCATCAGTATGCAAGGCACACAAAACGTCGCCAGCTGCAGGCAATCCGCCCGCCGTCGCTTGTGAAATGTCTCAGATCTAGGGACGCCGGTCCAACTTACAACGTTGATAGATAGCAGGCCATGAAGCTTAATGAAACCGTGCAGATAGCCGAAAATAATCGAGAACGGGAGCAGCAGGAAATCGACGGGATACCGGATGTAGTGCCCGAGTGTTTTGGCCGTTTTGCCGATGAAAAATATCCAAACGGCGAGCAGAACGAAGCCCAGTTCTCGAGACTCGTAGTTCCACGCCGCCGTGGTCCAAACGAACGTGTACACAAGGATGCAATCCCAGAGGAAGGACCAGTGGGTGAGGGTGGTTTGGAAAACCGCGTAAGTACTCCATGGCTGAATCCTGCCCGTCGAGTAAATACGGCATAGCAAGCTACGAGTCGGACTAGGAATCCACTAACCTCCAAATCTCCTCCCGGAACAGGCTTGTAAGGTTACTCCGCCAGTTGCTTCGAACCCATCGCAAACACTGCCTCCAAAATTTTGTGTTGTCCTCGAGCGTGGTAAGGATTTCGGCCTCTTTATGGTATTGATACCATATTTTCCATCCATGGGAACACATCCACCTGGTGAGAAAGTTGTCATCGTCCGCATGTAGCTGGTATTTGGACGTCCACTGCTCATGGGTGAACTCATGGATGAACGAGTGGTCCTTTAGGATCTTGGTCCGATACGCTACTGTCCTGCCTGAAAGACACGGCAAGCCGCCATCCACGTACATACAGGAAGCACAATCGAAATTACGCCTTTCCAGGTACAGAGCCCCCAGATAGCCATATGCGCGCTGCTGAATACTTGGGGCGTTCGCGCGTCGAAGCCTCTGGTTAGTGCCAACCCCGCCATATCGTTCGTCATCGAAGGGGGCCAGTATCCATGGAAGCAGCGTTGATGGCCAAGTAACGTCGTCATCTGCGAATATTGTAATCCCCGTTCGTACATCTGGGATAGCTCGGACCATTTGCCAGCGCTTGTTTGGATGCGGTACGCTCATGACTCGGGCACGGAAAGTGCCCATTCTTTTGATCATCAATTGTGCTCGTGCCAGCTGTGCATCAACGGTGACCAATATTATCTCGTATGGCTCAGTTGCCAGAATACTCTGAACTGTATCAAAAAGCTCGGGACTGTCGCCTTCTAGCGAAGGTATTATTACCGTAACATCTTTTGAGAAGAACCGGGGGTTCCCGGGTATGCGTATAGGTCGCAAGCTGTAGAATGCAAATACACTTACGACCAAGCGTAGATATCGAAAGAGGCTTCGACGGTCAGAACAAATAGGTAACAAACGCAAAGACTTGGGGCGGGCATTTGTCAACTTACAACAACGACAAGAAGAGCTTGTGGTCGAGATACATAACGAAAGGAAAGGACGGCGAGAAACATCAACGGGATTGATGCTACTCAATCCAATGTACACGAAAGAGCGATCCACATGTGTTTGAGGCGCAAAGTCGTCTAAAGGAATGTATATGACACGAACGAGCTTTGTATACATATCTTCCATCATTGCCCTGGATACTAGCTCGTGATGAAATTCAATATCGTTTGCGTCCTGGTGCATGGGACTACTTCCCAGATGGATGCTTAATGAACAAGCCATAGCAAGTCACAGTCGCGAGATCGCCAGTCTTTCCGCCGCTGGTCAAAAGAAGTTGCATGTGTGAAAGCAATCCCTGGACTTTACCGTATCACGTTAATGCACGAGCGGGAGAAAGGGTGGACCTTGCTTAGGTAATCTTTCTTGGGTTAGTCGAGCCGCAAGCCGAAGAAAAACCCCGCGCAATGTCCGCGAACAGTTGGCAGAAAACTTTCCCTCCTGGTCCCCGTGACATTGTACCTTTTTCAGTCACTCACTACAAAACAATACATCCGGTTGGCTTGCTGTCGACATACAGAGGGAGAGCCGTGCTCCTCGGTGGTTCAGGAGGTTCTTCTCCGATGCCTGGGGCCCAATTTGATTGGTGGTCACAAAAGCCTTTTTGTATTACCGCCCCACATTGAAAAACATGTCTGAGAGACCCACATCCACGCCACACGAGAGAACATGCAATTGAACCCATGTTCTGAAGATTGATATTGGCGGGTGTATGCATTCGCACGAGCATGATTCGGGCTCTTCGACTGGGTATTTCTTGCGCAATACGACACTTCGTAGAACATTGGGTTTTCTTCTTTCCACCATCTTCACAATGCTTGCTTCCAATCCCCATTGCTGTCTTGAACGAAGGCGTCCTGTAGGCTGCCAGAGTCGACGTTATTAATTGCTTGTGCCTCAGGAGCCGTTGAAGTCTGCATAAACTAATGTGAGATTGTTCGGGGGTGCATTCTCGATCTGGCGATAGGCCCGCTTGCACCCGCGGTTGCATTTGCGCGATACCAGGAAGAACTTCACTGGTACTGCTATCTCCTACGTGGCGTCCACGAGCAACTTTGGTACATCGGAAGAATGCCGTGATTCTCGCTGCAGATTGTTGCTGCGACAAGGGCTGGAGAATGCGAAGAGTAGATTTCGCGCTTGTTACACAACATCATCCTTAGTGGCGCCGTGCGAATGCCATAAAGACCCTGAAATGGACTTGCAGTCTCTGGATGTAGTAGCGGACTTATGCAGGCCTTCCGCAGGCTCACAATGTACGTAGGACCTGAGACCTGATCGACCGGGAACGCAACTTCCCGGTTCCCCGCTGGGTAGCGAAGACGTACAGTACATGCATATATGTGTGTAGGAAGTAGATTAGAAGTACATAAGCTTGATCGCTTAAGAGCAGCAAGAGTGACGCTTTCACCGACGTCCATTATCGAAAAGGGAAAAGAAATCCATGCAACAGAATCGACGACTCAAAGAACAGAAAAAGCGCATGGAGATAATTTGGTGACAGGTCAAGAATCGTAGTAGTCTTACATACCGAAAGTTTTCGTTCCATGCCCCGAGCGTGGAATCATCTTGGCTGCCATAACCAATCTCGACGGCTAAAGAACACGTCAAACTCGACGGCCCCGAATGTACCTACAACCCCATACAGATCATATTGGCCGTCAAGCCCATCGACACCGAGATCGTTGTCAGCATCTAATTCCTCATGTAGATCCCAGCTTCCGTCTTTTGTACCATTCCTAGTGAAGAATACTTCGACTTTCAAGCTTGTCCTAGGCAGCGGCGAAGTGCTATACGCTGGGGGCGACTCTAGGTTCGAGAAAGTCATTCCGAAGCCGACAGTGTCCCCTGGCTTGAACGACAAAGTGAAGTCTTTACCGCCCCAAGTGTCGTTGACATATCTTCGTCCATCGTCGCCATGCACAGCAACACTCGCCCGTTCCCAGCCGGGCATTCGCCAAGTAGGGTACGGCATCCCACAGTAGCCGATAGCAAGTGAGCTGTCGTCGGTGCCTCGTCCACGGCCTAGCGATAACACTCTCACCTCGAAGTACATCGTTTTTGCAATGCCGGTGTGCTGTGGCGAGTCTGAGAGTGCGAAATATAACGGAGTTGAGCTTATGAGGCTGGCGTCCTTACTTCCAGCACGTGTCGAACCTTTCCATACTCCAGTATTGACAATGTGCAAGTCACCGTTGAATTCCCGCGGCTTGAGTAGACTCACATGTCCGTTCTTGACACTGGTGGTCTGCGCCGCAGTGGGCTGGTGAGGTTTGACAAGTGGATGCAGCTTGCACCAGTCATGTGCTCTGTCTGCATCAGTACGATTGGCATTGCTGAAAGGGCTCATCACGTTCCCCAAAGCTGGTGGCGGCGGAAGCAGTGCAGTATCGGGAATGGAGGTCCAGTCGTGGTATGGAGGTGGATCAACGGTAAGCTCTTGGTGCGAGGGAGGTGGTCCTGGCGGAGGAGTGTATTCACCTCGCCCGGGAGGTGGTCCTGTTGGTGGGGCATAGTTCTCTCGCCCTGGTGGAGGACCTAATGGAGCTGAGTATTGCGATGTGGGTGGACTGACTGAGAATCCATTTTTTTCTTTGTGGGTCTGACCAGACTCCTTTTCTTTGATCGGATCTGCTTCAGTTCCGTGTGTAATCCGTGATGTCGAACCTCCAGCCGTCTGCGGATGATCCCCTTTGAGAGATTTGAAGAAGTGCATGTTGTGGCTAAGGATGAACGACGGAGTGTCACGTCAATTTGCCATAAGTCGTGGATATCGAGCGTAAGACAGGTGAAACGCCAGTGGGTAACCAGTGCTGGGAAAGTATTGGATGTCGTGAAGATAAAGTAGGGAAGCAGGTGAGAGGGCAATGGCCTTTGCAAGTGCTGTCTCAGCTCACCGCCTTTTTCTGGTGCCTGACAAGGCAAAGCACTGCCGTGAATTGCGTCATGCCAGATCGATCGGCGCAAGGATTGCAGATGCAGCTAAGGTGAGGTACCTCGAGGATAGTGCTTGGCACGTGCTTTCCACCGGTGCCTGACACTTGCACTAGCCTACCTTACAACAATCAATGAAAGTCGGTCGACCTCTGGGCAAGCTACTGCCTAGGTACCTCTCCGAGATCACTGGTGGGCTAGTCTTGTAAACTGCAGTCAACTGAGAAACTATTATTTCAAGTAGTAAGTAAGTAGTATTTAGCAACTAGATGTACGAGTTATTGGCGAATATAGAGACAATGAGGTAGCCAGCAGTCCTTATCACATGCCACCAGCGTGGATAGCGTCAGGGCCCATTATTACGGGTTGTCATCTGCAATTGCCTCAGAGAGAGCGGGCCAGCATTGGCAGACGAAGCTACACTGGTTTGTATGAAGAGCGAAGTTCTATCTAAATGTTCTCACTATCTCGGAGGCATTGAGTCTACAGGATTTCCTAAGCGATCGATAATCGGGTGTACCTTGTGTAGTGGTTGAAGCGCCCTCATGTTTGTATGATATTGGAACCGGCGTAGTTTCTCCTGAAGACCAAGACACCACGTCCATATGAGTAAATAAGCCCTCCGGATCACAGCTTCGGGCTTTTGGGGTACTATGGTTGCTATGATCTTAAGTTGCATGTAAAAATAAATGACCGAAAAGAAAAGAAAGAAAAGAAAGAGATTTTACTTATGTGGTGTGGTGCTTGACGAAGAAGAGAGTTGATTTGCTATATCAAGAGTAAGCTTTCTCCGTTGCTGAGTTCTGCATATTTTAACTGCTTCACGTCTGCCAGCAGATCTTCGTCTAAGCTTTGTCCCTTTTCATGCTCAACTGCTTCTTGATGCGTAATTACTTTCCGTTTCAGCAGCGGAGCGATCAAACCCTGAGCTTCCTTCACTTCATCGTGAGTAGAGACCCAGTATTTGGCTTTACAGGTCCTCTGAGCTCGCAGCCCATTATGAGCACCAAGATTGAGCTTCTTAACGCCGCTGATGGTGACGTCATGGAGACCATGGATAAGCGCAAGGGTTTGAATCGGTGGATTTGCTGAGAGTAGATGACGAAGGTCCTGCGCATGAATACCATGAGGCGTATATACTATTGTTTCAGAAGACCCGCCCTCTGTCTGGTTCTCCATACAATCGCCGATGCCTAGATTGAATGTGATAAGGATTGCCGAGTGAAAGTATAATGCGTCAGTCTTAGTGATGAGTCTTGAAATTCCGAGCCATTTGGGTAATGGGTTTAGTGATGTCGCTGTCCAGTCTAGGTTTTTTTCAGCAAAAAGCGGTGTATCTTGTACAGATTTGAAATGTTCCCAAGACCTGATTGAATTTGCTGCCACTTTTGTTGCAAACACAGGAGTGTCAGGATGAATTTGGAGGAGCGTGTCTTTGTTACAGTGATCCGTGAACTCGTGTGAGATGATAACGGCGTCAATGAAAGACTGCGCGAAATTGTCCTCATGTGGACCCCATTTGGTTATCCTGTAGTTGCTTGTTTGCTCTTCCACGATGCTTTCAATCTCCTTCAAATGTTCATTGAGTTGCGCGATCGTCGTGACACTTGACTTTGTAGAATGCCACTGCTTAGAGAACCAAGAGGCGACGTCGACTTGGGCCCCTTCCAGCCAAGGGTCGATAAGAATGTGGAAACGAGATCGCCCTTTAGGCTGAATTGCACGAGGAGGATACGGGAGCTGAAGAAGCCAGGTGGTGTCTGCGTTGAGATGACTCAAGATTGGTCGCCTGCATGCTAAGGCTCTACCGGTGGAATCTCGTAGGTTCTGCTGAAGCTGTAAGCCGGGCTCGTCCATGGCGACCGTTGCCCCGACAGTCGCATCGTGGATAGGATGATCTACCACAGTAAGGAAATTGTGGCGAACCAGTGGCTGTGCACTGTTAGTGACTACTCCTACTAGAGTACGTAAGTCTATATGCAACAGATTCTTGGTCAGCGCTCTGTTTCATGACGCTGTGAAGTTTATGAATAGTACCTACCACGTCACTTTGCTTTGGCTCATCCGAAGCAAACTGAATAATCGAAAGGAACTGAGTGGAAGTTCGGTTGTTCTTCCCAGGAAATTACTGTATTCTATATCTCGGCTTTCAAGCCACAACTCTAAATGTACCTTACAGAACCTGATAGGCATCCCTGCTTTCCTTAGTCCATCTGATAACAGGCTGACACATCCAACTTTCAACTTCCACATCTTCCCATCCTCAAACGCACAGCGTTTTTTGCGTATTTGCACCTTTAGACCTACTTGCCTTTCTCACAACCTCGATGGTGGAATCTTCTGACGAGCCGAGTTTATTCGATCGAATCGTCTCAGCATGCAAAACGCATGCCATTCATAAACGAACTGAAGCAGACGATAGCCGTCTCGCTCCACCCTCGACGGAGATAGCTGCTTCTAGAAATGCAGGTACATCAAGTGCGCCCACAACTAACGAAACCGCCAATGGCGGTCACGATGCTACGGCTCCTAGAAAAGTCACAAGCAACCATGTGGCTGACGAAACCGTATCAACGTTACCCCTACCAGCATCTCCTCCGGATGAAAACGGATATCGAGAGGCATCTTCCACCATAGAGCTACAACAGAAGCCGAATGTCGCCATTCGTTTCTACCTCGTATTTAAAGAAATCCTGCTCTCAAGCTGGCTCAACCTTCTCTTGATCTTTGTGCCTGTTGGCATAGCTGTGAAAGCAGCTGGCGTGAGTCCGACCATCGTGTTTGCATTGAACGCGATCGCTATCGTACCTCTTGCTGGACTACTAAGCCATGCTACCGAGAGTGTTGCTTCCGAAATGGGAGATACTATCGGAGCCCTTTTGAATGTAACCTTTGGCAATGCAGTAGAGCTCATCATATTGTTTGTTCCCCGGAATCTGTATTTGCTGCCCTTGCTCACAAGTTCTTAGCATGTATGTCCATTTACAGAAGTTGAGACAAGAGAGAGCCAGAGGTGGCCTGACAAGCACCTGCAACTCGATTGCGTTCGACATTATCTGCCCTTGCTATTCTTAATGTCACTAAGTGATACCTGCTTCATATGCTTACTGTTGTTCTATTAACTACAGCATCGCACTTGTCAAGGTTAGTGAAATCATTTCGGATCCTTTGCTAGGGTTATACTGACCGTTCTTGTATTAGAATGAGATCCGCATTGTCCAGGCATCCCTTCTGGGATCTATTCTCGCCAATCTGCTACTCATTCTTGGGATGTGCTTCCTTTTTGGTGGACTTCGGTTCCGTGAACAAGTGATTATCCTCACCAGCCTTCGATTTTAATTAATTGACGTGACTTCAGATCTACAATAGCACTGTGACACAAATGAGTGCTTGCTTGCTTAGCTTGAGTGTGATGAGCTTGCTGCTGCCGGTACGACATACGCTTCCTCTACTTTGCACCCACCCAGTTGCTCCTTGCAGTTCCTCAAGGCAAAAGAATGAGACATACCTAACCAAGCACTGTAGACGGCCTTCCACGCATCTTTTACGAACAACGCGATTGCCGACAAGGCTGTGCTACAGGTTAGTAGGGGTACGAGCATAGTATGTTGAATCTCACCCCAGTCCCTATTTTTCTGTTGACACTTTCAAGATCCTACTCCTAGTATACGTGTTATACCTACTTTTCCAATTGAAATCACATGCCTACATGTATCAAAGTACACCGCAACATGTAATTGACGAAGAGTCTCATCCAGGGGTCTTGGCCGACATGCTGGGCTCCTCCAGTTCATCAGACACATCCAGCACCTCTAGTGATGGCGACTCCGATGCATCATCAGGATCAAATACCACAGCCGGGCGCATTCGGCGAGTCTTGCGGGGTAGGAAGCGCCGCAAGTCTAGTGCAAGCTCTAAGGATACGCCTTCAATGCCTTCGACGCTTCGCACACCGTCCAACAGCACTTTTGGCAACGGCCTGGACAATGATTCAGCTAGACCAGATAGGCGTAGCGACAACCCTTTACCAATGGCATTGGGTATCATTGCTAGTGGTGATGAGGCAGATACTGATGGTGAGCATGATCGTCAGCCGAAGAAGTTTAGAGATACGACCATCAATTTCCGAGACTTTGAGAATGAGAAAGGTGCTTCCGGGTCGAGATCACCCGAGACGAAGTTAAAGAAAAGAGCGAAACGAAATCATCGAAAGACGATTATATATGACGAGAAGCAAGCTGAATCGTTTGAAGAACCTACACCACTGAAGGCACCTGTCAACCATTGTCCTGAGGACCGACCAAGCGCTCCTCGGGTTGGATTCGTACGCGATCTAGAGATTACGCCTGAAAGCTCGCCAAAGCGCCTTTTTTTACGCGGGATCCCGGCTCTCGGAGCAATTCCCACAATACCAACAATGCCTATGCCCAGGATGCTCTCGAGTTCGGTTTTTTCGGCTACGAATCCCACAGGACCTAACGTTATTTCTTCCTCCCCAGCTATTGCGCCTCGACGTACGAAGTCCCTCACGGATCTTGATCAGTCCACGACGCCTTCACCGGCGCAGCTCTTACCTTATGTTAGGCCCATTGCCGCCTCCCATGCTGCGCTTGATGCCGTGGACAGCCACAAAGCGAAAAAGTACTTGTCCCGTACGTCTGCTGTGTTGCTACTTCTTGTGTCCACCAGCCTAGTAGCTGTCTGCGCTGAATTCCTCGTGGCAAGCATCAGCTCTTTCGTGGAAAACACAGGCGTTAGCGAAGCGTTTGTCGGTCTTATAATACTGCCCATCGTCGGCAATGCAGCTGAACACGTCACTGCAGTCACGGTCGCCAGCAAGAACAAAATGGACCTTGCCATTGGCGTTGCTGTAGGCTCAAGTATCCAAATAGCTCTCTTCGTAACGCCTGTTATTGTGCTGCTTGGCTGGATTCTGGCGAAGGATATGAGCCTGTACTTTACGCTTTTCGAGACGATCTCGCTCTTCGTCTCAGCATTCATCGTCAACTTTCTAGTCTTGGACGGCCGGAGTAATTATCTCGAAGGGGCATTGCTGATTGCAGCGTATGTCATCATTGCACTTGCCGCGTTCTTCTACCCAGACTCAAGCCAACAGAGTAGTATTGGTGGGGCGGCAAGCTCGGCGAGACTGTTGAAGCTTTTCTAGATGGGCCAGATCAGATAGTTGCGATTGCGAGCAAACAGTCTGTTTGGGCTTATTTTGACTCTACGGTTAAGTTGCCGTTACACTGTCACGACTGTCTTTACCTTTTGTAGTCTATGGCGCTTCATTACAGCTCGATTGTACGCCATGAGAACCTCGGTACCTTCTTTGAAGCTTCTGTTTTACCCGGACAAGAATCTAGAGAACTTGCAATCTCCTATATTGAGAAGATACTCGAGATAATTCTGGAAATGCTTGCTTCTGGCTCGTACCGCTATGGAAAACCATTGTTTATAACGTAGTGTTAGAACGCTCATCAGTACTCAGTAGAGGTTTGTTATCTACTAGCAATGAAGGGAATGAAGGTCCTTTGGCTTCTACTCGTACTAGTAGTATCTACCGGTACTTATGATATATTATTCCATACCTTAGGTAGACGCTAAGCTCACTTCCCACACATTAGTACCCATTCGGTGGTATCTATACCCCGTGGGGACTAGTGTGGTGCATCGCTAAGGTTGGCGCATTGTAGGGTAAATTTGAGTACCTTAACCTCGGCTAAATTAGCTCAAGGTACTTTGCTATCGCAAGCGTACGGCTTTAACGTCACCAAAAACCGCGGAGCACCAGAGACTAGAGTACCTACAGTATTTCACAAAACAGCCGTCTCTCGACATTTGTAGCCATTGTCGTTGTTTCAAGCTCTCTAGCCTGCACTTAATGAGCCTGTGTTATTAATGAAATTCATGGGGTGTCTCTTAGATGATAGTGACGTACACTAGGACTACGCTGCACCTTTTAAAACGCCCCGCTGGTGGTCTGTGGACAACCTTGGGGAACTTTGGGCTCAGTCTTCACTGGCCCGAGTAGCTACCATAAAGACGTCCATGACACCGAGTCTCCAACAAACAGCAAAGCCACAGAAATCTCGAGCGCAACCGCGCCCCGTAGTCCCAACCTTCACCTCTACAGCCTTCGATTCGGTTAACCTAGCTAAGGCTCAACAGCCGGTCATTGAACCGACTTAAGGCTCAGGCGTCGCTATGGAGTCCAGAATCCCGTAACGATCAGAGTTCGTCAGACCCTGACTGGTCTGACCTGTTGCAGCCTGAGAAAGCGTCACCCTTTACTGCCAAGAATAGGAAACGAGCATTGTCCAAAGCATCTGCGAGTCGTCTTGATCTGAGCGGGCAGCCGCTTCCAAAAAGACAGCGTTACCAGACCCCACCGCCGTGCCTCCCAGATCCTTCTACATTTTCTCGAGGTTACGTCGAAACTTCTGCTACGGCAGCTCTATTTTACTCGAACACTGCCCACCCACGGCCCTCCCTACCTCTTCGGCCCTCGAGTTCCGAAGCAGGAGCTGCAATGCTCAGCAAGGTTGACAGGGAGGACAGCAGTTCCGTCAGGACACTGAAAATGGCACGGGGGTCAATTGCTGCAGGTACAAGCGCACGTCACTCAAGTGCATCGAGTAGGCAGGGCTCTACAGGAGATTCAAGCGTAGCCCAAGATGCGAAGGAGATGTCAGCGGGGCTCCGTGCTCTTAGCCAGGTTGGGGTGATCGAATTGTTGGTCCAAGACGAGAGACCTATTTTCGTGATAGATCTCGAGGATCTGGCAAATTTCGAACCTGGACCGCTAAGAGTAGCATTTACTAATCCCTCATTACGTGCTTACACTGGGATACTTGACATGATCACAGGCAAAGCGAACCTGGGTTCGCCTGGCTTGGCTGCAACGGCAGGGTTCTCCGAATTTAAAGTGTGGTCTACGAGCTACGTCCGGGACTATGCATCTCCCGATGTATCGCTCCCGTCAATCTACTTTGCAGGGATGAGCTGGACTTACTCTACGTTAAGGAAAAGACTCCGTGTGATAAGAGGCAAGCCCGAGGCAGGTACCACAAGTCTTGGTTCTGACCCTCTGTCTGTCAAAATGTCGGCTTTCTCAAGTTTTGGAAAAGAAAGCACGGAATTTAGTGGCGTTGGATATATCGGAACGTTCCATCAAGAGGACTCGTCAGACTACTTTGGCATCACTCGGTCGTCCTCGCGTATGGATGGTCGTACGGCTGATGTAGGAGGAGATCTAGTTGATCCCCATCGTAATTCGGCGTCGGCTCTCAGCGCTACAACCAGTCAGGGAAAGTTGAGTGGACGATCTGGGATTCCCTTTCGTACCTCTTCAGTATCACTTTCAGGTTCACGATCAGGATCAGATGCTGTATCTCCACTGGGTTCACGTCTTCATGAAGCCAATTTAGGAGCTGCTAGCGCCGGTCAAGTTGATCAATTTTCAAGTTCCACACCATCTGATCAAGCATTCTTTGACTGGACAAGACTCCCAATAACATCAGATCTACCGCGACACATTCAATTCGCGCGCAGTATTGACTGGGCTTCGACAAAACTTGGACCGATTGAGAATTGGTCTTCCGAGCTGCGAAGTATGTGCAACCTAATTATGGCCAGCCCACATCCTGCAGCAATGTATTGGGGCGACGACTTAATCGCAATATACAACGAAGCTTACATACTTCTTGCTGGCCAAAAGCATCCTTATCTAATGGGCCACAGCTATCGAGAGGTATGGGCAGAGATCTGGGACGCCGTCAAGGATGTTTTTGCAAACGCCAGATCAACGGGTCAAGCCACAATGAAGGATGATGACTGTTTGTTTCTGGAACGGTCGGGGTCCGGATTTCTAGAGGAAACCTACTTTTCTTGGTCTATAATACCTCTGGTCGGAGCTGATGGCTCGGTCGTTGGTCTTTACAATCCAGCTTTTGAAAAGACAAGACGAAAAATTGCCGAACGACGGATGCTGACGCTCCGCGAAGTTGGGGAAAAGACTGCAGCAGCAAGAGATCTCAAGAGCTTTTGGCGAGAGGTACTTAAGGCGCTTGAATACAACGAAAACGATGCGCCATTCGTTATGTTGTATTCAGTTTCAGACAGTCTAGGTCTGGATGGAGATAGTGACGCATCGTCCATACAGTCCCAAAGTACATACAGTACTCAAGGCTCTAAGCAATATGTACTAGAGGGCACTCTAGGGGTACCGAATGGCCATAGAGCGGCACCGTCGCAAATAGATCTCAAATCAGGAACCGATTTTCTAGCAAAAGTTTTCCGGGAAGCGATGAAGAGCGCTGGACCATCACTCCTTCAAACTGAAGATGGGACTCTGGACGGCGATTTGCTTGATGGTATCGATTGGCGTGGATTTGGCGATCCATGTTCTGCTGCAGTGTGCTGCCCTATCAACCTCACAAGTGGAGACTCTGTTCTGGGTTTCCTAATTATGGGTGTCAATCCTCGAAGACCTTACGATGACGACTATAGTTTATTCGTACAGCTTCTTAGCCGACAGCTGGCAACTGCAACGGCATCAGTGGTGCTTTTTGAGGAAGAAATCGCCAGAGGCAGACGTGCCGCCAGACTCGCAGCGCTTGACCGTATTGAATTATCGGAGCAACTCGCAGCACGAACGCAAGAAGCTGCTGAGAGCGAGACCAAATTTACTCGAATGGCCGAATTTGCACCTGTAGGTATGTTTATCGCCAACTCGGAAGGCCGAATTACCTACTGTAACGAGACTTGGTATGAAATTTCAAGGGTACCTAAGGGTAATAGGACTACCGACCGCTGGATGGATTGTGTAAAGGATGAAGACAGAGACATGGTGAAAAGGTTATGGTTCAATCTTGTCCACAATGCAATCGCTTTAAATGCAGAATTTCGTTTCAGAGCGCAGTGGACTGACCCTAATGGTACCAAGGGAGATACCTGGGTCCTAGCTAGTGCTTATCCTGAAAAGAGTGTGGATGGCAAACTAAAGGTTATCTTTGGAAGCATCACGAATATAAGCCAGCAAAAATGGGCGGAGCATTTCGAAAAACGAAGAATGGAGGAAGCCGTCGAGATGAAACGCCAGCAGGAAAACTTCATCGACATCACGAGTCACGAGATGCGCAACCCTTTGAGTGCTATTCTTCAGTGTGCCGATGAAATCACTACCTCGTTAAAGGACTACCGGACCCAGAACCCCTCTTCAGACCAACTTATCTTCGACCTGATGGACAACAGCGTTGACGCTGCACAAACTATTGCTCTCTGTGCTCAGCATCAGAAACGCATAGTTGACGATATTCTGACGCTATCGAAGCTCGACTCTGCGCTCCTTCTAGTGACACCTTGTGATGTTCAGCCAGTGACCGTGGTTCAGCGAGCCTTGAAAATGTTCGACGGAGAAGTTCAGACTGCGGATATCAAATTGGAACTCAAGGTTGATGATTCGTTAAGGCAGCTGGAGGTGAATTGGGTCAGGCTAGATCCCTCACGCCTCCTCCAAGTCCTTATAAACCTGATAACAAACGCCATCAAATTTACTACAAGGCAAAGTACACGGATCATTACAGTCACCTTAGGGGCATCCGCACAAAGACCATCGAAGGAACCAGGCGCAAATCATGTATCTTACTTTCCAACCCGCTCAAAACGAAATGACCTTACCACTGGTGACGACTGGGGTGGCGGTGAAAAGGTGTTTATACACTTCGCAGTTCAGGATACTGGGCGTGGTCTCAGCGAAGACGAAACTAAGCTCCTCTTCCTACGGTTCTCCCAAGCAAGTCCTAGAACTCATGTTCAGTATGGCGGCTCCGGTCTTGGTCTGTTCATCTCACGCGAACTTGTCGAGCTACAAGGCGGCGAGATTGGCGTGGCCTCGAAAGCCGGAGAAGGCAGCACTTTCGCCTTTTACGTCAAAGCGCGAAAACCTACCGTTCCCAAAGAGATCATCAACCAGCTTCCTGGCGCGGACATTCGAGAGTCTTCTCTAGCGAAACAACCAGCATTTTCCGCGTCCGTCAAAGCTTCGTCCCAAGCACCTCTTCTCGCGAAGCCAATAGCCAAAGACAGCCTCAAAATATTAATTGTAGAAGACAATCTTGTCAATCAGCGGGTGCTGCAGAAACAGCTGCGCAACCTCGGATGTGTTGTGCACGTTGCTAACCATGGAGGTGAATGCCTTGATCGCCTACGCGAATCCACATTCTGGGCGGGCCACGAACACCGTGGCTTGGATCTGAGCGTCATACTCATGGATTTGGAGATGCCGTTCATGGATGGTCTGACATGCGCGAGGAAGATCAGGGAGTTGGAAGCAAGCGGGGAGGTGGTGAGGCATGTACCGATCATTGCTGTGACCGCAAATGCAAGAAGTGAGCAGATCGATACGGCGTTGGCGGCGGGGATGGTGAATCTCGTGGAAAGCTGAGAAGAGAGAACCAATGCTGACGAAGTACTAGGACGATGTGGTGTCGAAACCGTTTCGGATTCCGGACCTTATCCCCAAGGTTGAGCAGTTGAGTAATATGTATAGCATCAAGCCCTAGCTATGAAGATCTCGCTAAGCTGCTTGCTCTAGGCTTCCTACGGGAGGCCGGACCCACATCTAAACATGATTTGTCATAGGTTTTTCGCGTGGTGTTATGGGGGATTCAAACCAAAAGCGTTAATTGGACAGCATCTGCATATGCATCTGAGCGGGCAACATGGACGATTGGACTGCCTGGTCTTATCTAGATGAAAACGATAACAGTACGGAATACTGCGATGAGCAAATTCTCCGGGATATGACGGGGAAGGGTAACAGACCATGTACAACCAGGAAAGGGAGGATATGGCATGCCTTGACGAACACGAGGCCATTAATTAAAAAGCACTTGTGGGGGGGGGCATTGAAGGCACATACTGTACAAAGGCCTTGGATAAGCAGAGGGCAGAGTCCGTTCCAACGACCTCCTTATGAGAGATGGACAGGGAGTTATTTGCATAAAAGTAGGGATTTTACAAAACTAGACGCGTTGAGTACGTAGTATCTAGCATAGCGAAACGCCTACATGAGATACAGTAGTAGGACTCTATACCCGTTTGCTGTTTCCGGCACACGATGATCCAGTACTCTGGCATCAAAAGTCCTGCATTCATCTAGAAGCGAATCTCGCCCAATACCGACTCCCATATATTTTTCAAAGATATCTATGAGTGAGTCGTCGAACTGACGTCCCTCCCTCCACAAGCGATCCAACAGCCCGCCGCTTGAGGAAAAGAAAAGTCCCTGAAATAATTCATTATTTACGTTTTCCCCAACACTCGGATGATGGCAAAGGCAAATCAAATCACGCAGCATAAACCATTCGATTAGATACCTACCGTGTAAAAAGACGAACGGTTAGACACTTAAGCCAAAAAAGATTTCGGGCCGTGGAGATCAAATTTCCCCAACCCATTATGTGCTCTCTACCTTACTGTACATTCAAAATACTCTTATTGCCGGAGAAGCGACGGATCTGGGATCTGGGATGCGGGGGTTGTTTGGTAATTAAATGGTTTGGGGAACACCGCTGCCCTACCGGCTGCTCTGGAAGCGAAATATTCTCTGCAATTGGGCGGGTGGGATAGCTACTGTACCTTATCTACGTTGTATCTACCTTATGGAGGGGTTGAGAGGTTTGCGATTCAGGCTGGAGGGGGGGAATCGTCTCCGAAAAGCCAGCGTTGGTTTTAATGCTTTTGACGGCAAAGACGCTTCACTGTCAGGCGTTGGTTTTATGAAAGACAAGGCAATGAGGAGCAGTGAGCTTTACAAAGGGCTAGAGAGGGGCGACGCTGATTACGGATTCGCGGCTAGTTCTTTTTTTCTTGCTGTATTGAGCTTTTACGTCTACGTTATGTAAGGCTAGCGAAGACGTATATTGATTCAACATGTTTTGAGATCTGTTGCCTGCAAGCACATCTCGAATGTATTTTGTTTGCATGGCGATCCCATAGTGCGGACAACTCACGAACGACGCAATTTGACAGGCTCTACGAGGTCGTCGAGCTTGTGAATCCCAGTTGCCAATGGGAAAGCTTCGGAAGAGTGGATAGTACTCCTGGCTTGCTGGAAAGTAGGATCTTTGTGCGTACATGTGCCTCGAATCCTGCTTCGAAGGATCTGTCTTGCTGTGTCTCATACCTTGAAGCAAACGGATAGGTGGAGCAGCATGAGCAATCCACTGCTTGGCGTTGCATGAGACTTAGTTAGCATCGGCACCGAAGCGGTAGAAGCGGACATGTTTCTGCGCCCCTCGGAGATTCTCACTCGTATCCACTTGCTTTCAACGCAGTCAAGTGCCAGTGTCGGACCAGCTTGTGGAAATGGAGTAGAAGCCTGTTGCCTGCAAACCAGGACAAAACTTGGTCTATCGTGCGGTGACCACAATGCAGAACTTACCAAGTTTAACCGTGCCGGTGGTTCGTTACGCTGAACTTTTGACGCAGCGTTGAGACTGTAATGTTGCGGTGTTTTCCTGCTGCTTCCATCGCTCTTCCTCTCTTAGAAACTTACTTCTCTCTTTTTGCTCGTGTTCGTGAGGACCACCCTGCGCTCATCTGTCAATGGCGAACCGGCAAATTGACAACGCGAATACCTGTCGCATATTGTTTGAAATGGCACTCAGGCCGCCTGCCAGGAACGACGTCTCGTGGCGGGTTTTCTCGGATAATCAGCCGAATGGTTTGACTGGCTGGCTGATCCGCGATGGCCGATGAAGTTCGACCAACGAACGTATAGAGTGTCGTGTCTGTCAAGGGGTGAGAGTCAAGAGGTTGATCGATTGTGGAGACCGATTGTGCGCAGCATACAAGACGAATCTAAGTCTCTGTGCCCGGCGAAAGGAAAGGCTTCGAGATCAGCAGGAAGTAGCCAAATGGGTTGGGGAGTGGCTTCTCAGCGCCGTGGAGTCGGTCTTTGAGAACTAGACTTGAGCGGAATCTGACGCTATTGCTCTGTTGCAAGATATTCACGCGCGGCTGATAGGGGAGTGTCTCTCCTCAAGTTTTGCATTGCCTCATCTGATGGCTAATGCGCCTCAATGACCGTTCCTTTGCTCTGCTCGTCCACAGGTTTCTCTAGCCCATCGAACCTGAAATCCTCGCCATTCACCTGCTCCTTGGTCGTTTGCTTCTCCTCAGCTGCCTGCTTTGTCTGCTCCGCCCTAATCTTCCCCAAAATTTCTGGATACCACCTCTCACCCACATCAGGATGGCTCTTGACGCGATTCCACAACGTCGCCTCCCCCAGATGCCCCCACCTCCCCTTCTCAAACGTAAACTCGACATCACTTCTCCCCGCTCTCCCCATCCTCCTCTTTTCCTCCCTTGTTGCCTCTGGAACCTCGACACTTTCAAAGGTGGCATCGTAGCTCACTCCCTGGAAAAAGGGGACACTAAATCTCGGGCCTAGACCTGCTTGCGGGGATAGTACGCGATGCGTGGTGCTGGTGCAGACCCCCGAAGTGAGGGCCTCAAGGCCTTGCCCAATTGCCACGACAAGGGTACCTTTGAGTGGGGGACAGTCGATCCAGGCGCCCGCGAGGTTTTGGGCTTGGAGGCCGGTGTGAGGGGGCACTTGCAACAAGTAGGAAGTGAGCATTGAATCCTTATGTGGCCCGACACCTTGGGATTGGTGCCCTGGAAGAGAAGCCGTGTCCGGGTATTTGACGATCTTAAGCTTGTGTTGTTGGTCTTTGTCGAAGAAGCGGTTAAAGGCTGTTGCGGGAAGGCCAAGAGCTTCAGCGATTAATGACGTGAATTCACGAGAGAGGGCAGACATTTGGGAGACGTAGGATTCGTAGGTTGGGCGGAAAGAGGGGAGAGAGTTGGGGTCGGGCCATTGATTTGGAGCGAGGAGATTGTGGTAGAGAGGATCGGTCGGTTTAGGAAGAGGGTGGGGGGTTGAGAGATCGATTTGTTCGCGCCAGTCGGTTGCGCAGGCGGTTACTTCGTTGCCGAGTTTGTTGTAGCCTGAGGGAATAAGGTTAGTTGACGATAGCTAGCGATTGTGGGATGGAGGTCATACCGAGAAAGCTTGGGACATTCTTCATCTGGATCTCGAGCTTCTTCTCTTCTGGCAGATCGAAGAAAGCTTTACCTTGCGAGACGACATCCTGAATCAAGGCCTCGTCAATACCAGTGTTCTTGATGTAGAGGAAGCCAACTTCGAGCAGGGCAGTTCTAAGAGACTCGAGGAACGTAGGCTTGGCCTGGGGATCTCGTGCAAGGGAGAAGTCGAGGATTGGAATCGAGCTGAATGACATGGCTGTTCTACGGTTTTTTATCTCAATGTTCGAGCAGGTTGATGGTGTGATTGACAAGTCTTAGAAGCGCTTCCTATGTATCGGCAATGCGGGGCGGGAATGGCGCAAACTTGGGTGTGGGGTCGGTTATCTGCCCGGACACCCTGACAAGGGCCCGTGTGAAATTGGTAAAGTAGATCCGAGAGACAACCACGTGACAATCCAACGAAATCAACCTATGCAGCATATTTTGGCCTGACAGTAAAAGAGAACAAAAAAGAGAACAAAACAGGGATCAAATGCTCGTTGTGGACTGACGAGAGAGACTTAGAGATGGGAAAGCCTGGGTGGCAAGGCAATCCTCGTTATCATTTAGTATACTCCTTTTGGAGCAGTTTTGCAATCGTCTGCAGCTGGATGTTACTTGTACCCTCATAGATGGCCCCAATTTTACTGTCCCGGAACATTTTCTCCGCAATGCCCTCTCGGACGAATCCCATGCCACCCATCCACTCAATGGCTTGTCCGCTCACACGGCCAGCAACCTGTGAAGCATATAGCTTCGCCATGGCAGCATCTTGTACGAAGTCCTCGCCTGCTTCTTTTTTCCGAGATGCGTTGTATACCAGGGCACGAGCTGCGGAGATCTCAGTCCAGGCTTGGGCCATTTGATGTTGCATGCCCTGGAACTCGCCAACGAGCTTCCCAAACTGTTTACGATCATTCCAAACATATCTGTGGTCGTAAGCAACGACTTAAAATTCGGAATGGGGAGAGAAAGTGATCTTACCGAGCAGCATTCTCCCAAGCCCCAAGAGCAAGTCCTGTCATTTGTGCAGCAATGCCAATCCTGCCCTCGTTCAAAAGTCCCATAGCATATTTGTATCCTTGGCCTTCCTCGCCAAGAAGCTGGTCCTTCGGTATCTCCACATCATCAAAGTTGATTACACACGTACTACTCGCCCTTATCCCTAGCTTCCTTTCTTTCTTAGCTATAGAAAATCCCTTATTACTCTTTTCAACCACAAAAGCTGTGATGCCTCTATAACCTTTGCTTGGATCAAGGTTAGCAAAAACAATGAAGAAGTCAGCTTCCATCGAGTTAGTGATCCACATCTTTGAACCATTGATCATATAGCCTGACGAAGTCTTCTCTGCTTTCGTTCTTAACGCGAACGCATCAGAACCTGATGCTGGCTCGGACAAGCAGAAGGAACCAACTGTCTCTGTAGCTAGTCGGGGAAGCCATTTCCGCTTTGACTCGGATGTGCCGTACTTCAGTATCGCCGTGTTGACCAAAGTATTGTGTACGTCTACCAGGACGCTGACACTGGGGTCGACTCTCGCTAGCTCTTCTATACCGACTATACCAGCGGTAAAGTTCATTCCTGCTCCACCGTACTCCTCAGGGATCTCAATACCCATCAGTCCCTGCTCGAAAAGTTGTTCGACCAGTGCAGGATCCATCTTCTCTGCCTCGTCCATTTCTCGGACCCTGGGCGATATCATTTCGGACGCGAATTTGGCAACAGACTCTTTCATCATGACCTCCGTCTCGGACATGTGGGAAATGGGCGTAGGGGGGACGGCAGATATGTCCATGACATCTGCCAGTCTCCGCCGAGGCGTGGTAGAGAGGGGACGAATACTGGTCTAAACGTAAGCCCTTAGAAGAGTTTGGCTAACACCATCCATAGCATACCATTGGGCTGGTCGTGATGCTGTCCGGGGGCATACTGTAGGGCGGGAAGATGAAGCGCGGGCAAGAGGCCGTAATGATTTTGCTAAAGAGGCCATAATGTACCTTGATACTAGGTGTGTTCTGTAGGCCTTCCTAAATAAAACTGTATAAAATTAACGCGAAATGTAGGATGTACCAAGGCGGTCGTCAGATAAGTAGCGAATCGCCTTCAACTCGACCTCGGCGAATTGGGACGGGCGTTCTCGACCAATCAAAACAGGTGGCAAGCATATATGCTTCACCATGTGATAATGCCTTAGCTTTGGATACAACCAAGGACTCGTATACCTATTCATGACACTTGTGGTCTGTGGATCGGTAGCTACAGATCTTAAAGGAGGACTGAGTGTTACAGAGACAGCGCACAGCCACAGCCAAGCCACAGATGACGCTCTACCCCTCCTTCCCTGCACTATTGACTTTTTAAATCTTGATAGGGCGCTCATTGCTTGACATTCGTGCAGACAAACCACTGAATTCGAACCCCTTTAAATCCCTTCACTCCCTCGATCCTTGAACAAGATCCTCTGTCGTAACGTATACTCCTGAACACTCACGGTGTGTGTAACAAAAACCTCAGGAAACGACTTACGCTGCCCCACTACGATCATCATGTCGGCCGGCCACAATGACCCAAGGCTGCTCTACAGCGTCGGCAATATCACTGCCTACCATATACAAAATGGTGAAGAGTCACCGCTTAGCACTTCTGGACCGCAGACGCTCTCGTTGTTGATGGTCCCCACTTCTTCTCCATTCGCAGACCTCTCCTCTGCCGACCCACAGAGCGCAGCTCCAGAAG
>JAABUW010002188.1_pt1 | contig 30359 bp, 40 predicted proteins | sample 5560081 | NCBI WGS metagenome assembly JAABUW01 (sample SAMN10711882, study PRJNA513363) | rock metagenome | isolation source: Antarctica rocks | place: Antarctica: Victoria Land, Knobhead sud | reverse complement strand
GCGACGAGGAACAGCCTAAAGAAGGCGGGCTGGGAACTGGAGGAGGTGGCTACGTCCCCCCGCATCTGCGAAAAGGCGCTGGCGAGCGTGCAGGCGAGAGGATGGGCGGCAAGTACGAGCGCGACGATCTGGCGACACTGAGAGTTACGAACGTTTCCGAGTTCGCCGAGGAAAACGACCTCCGCGAGATCTTTGAGCGTTTCGGCCGTGTTACGAGGGTTTTCTTGGCCAAGGATAGGGATACGGGGCGGGCGAAGGGATTCGCATTCATTAGTTTCCAGGAACGGACGGATGCTGCTAAGGCGTGCGAGAAGATCGACGGATGTGAGTTACTGCCCCTTTTCCGTGTCTGGGTATTTTTTGGTGGAGGGGTTCTATGCTGATTTGTTTCGTGTACAGATGGATACGGACACCTGATCCTGCGCGTGGAGTTTGCGAAGAGAGCGACATAGACCCGGCTTCGGGTTTTCTTGCTGGATGGGGCATGCATGCTTGGGCGTCATGAGGTTGGTTTCCAGTCATGCAGAGGTTTTACGAATGGCAAAATTGTACTCTACTGGAAGACCAAGCTCTCTACACCCCCCAGCCCCCCCTTCACCCTTCCTCCTCCGTCTTCCCTGCCCCCTGGAAACCGCCCTCCCTCCTCTTTCTCTCACACTCCTCCCTCCCCTTCATCCCCATCCCCATCCCCATCCAAGTCTACAACCCTTCCCCGTCACACAAGCAACCGGGCACCATCACACAGACCCAATCCCCCAAACCCAATCACATAAACCAACCCCCCGTCTACCCTCCCCCTTTTCTTCCCCCCCCCCCTTTCCACTTCTTACCCCCCATCACCCATCCGTCTTTCCTCTCGGCGCCCACTTCCCACCTCCCACCTCCCCACCCATCCCCCCCGCGCCTCCTCGACAGCCACCACCAACACCCATCATCGACTCCCCTCGGCCCTTTCTTTCCCACCCCTCCAAAACCACGGTAGGATGAATTTCTTCGTCGCCCGTCTGTGCGGTTTGGGATTGGGTGCTTTCGTAGTGGGGATGTTTTGTGTGGTGGAGAGGCGTGGTTGGTACAGTATAGAGGTATGAGATAGGCACAGGACGGGAGCAGGACGGGAGGGAATACTATGGCGTGCAAGATGTACCTATCCCTCCTCTCTCCTGTCCCTCATCCGATTCCACACCCATGAATCTCCAGCTTCCATTTCCAGGACTCCCTCGCCCGTCCCACAACGCTGCCAGAGCTACTTAGACTATGTATGTACGTACATCCCTGCACAACCACTTCCTTTCCTCCGTTTGGTTCTTGCTCTTCCTTTCGCTCAAGGTGGTTGGGGGGTTAGTTGAACTGGTCTTGGAATCGGAAATGTCGGGTTGTTATATGATGTACTCTTGTAGATGTTGCTCTTAAGGAGACTAGCATAGTTCGACCGTATTCCGTCAAAGGCCAAACGCTCCTAGATGAACCCCACCTCATGGGACATCTACTCTGTAACTAGCCAATAGCCGGGACATACTCATGCTTGACCTCGCATACCACAGTATCTAAACCTCCCTCTTCACCAGCGCCACAGGCGGCACATATCGGAACCTCCCAAAGACCATGTAGTAAACCGTCGCAAACGAGACGGTCCCTCCATATATCACAATACCCCAGTTCATCGTACTCAGCACCACCGGCGTAGCCGCGGGGAAAAACATGAAAACATAGACGGATAGAATAAAAACAATCGCCAACGCATTGACTACGCCTCCGTAGTCGCCAAGACTCCATCGTCGCAGTGGGAGGGTTTCGCGCCGGATGCGTTTTAGTAAGATACAGCCAATGGAGATCAAGTACGAGGTTAGCATGCTCACGGTCGTAAGGGAGAAAAAGGCATTTAGAGCGACGGTGGAGCCAATATTAATGAGGGAGAGAAGGACCGTGATAACGAAGGAGAATATGATGGCGTTAAGTGGGATATTCCAGGTAGTTTTGATCTGACCAATTCTCAGCTGAGGTTCAAATATAAGTGCAGATGAGGACTTACTCGTGCAAGCGCTGTAGAGAATGGCGGGCCCTTGTCACGAGCAAATGACCACAGCTGCCGAGAAGCGGTAGCGATTTCGGCTATGCAGGCGCAGATGAGGAGGATGATAGGAATTGCGACCATGAAATTTGTGCCAGAGTAGTTTTGAGTAGCGTTGTAGTAGATCTGTATGAATGGATACCCGGTTGAGGATGCGAGGATGCTATTGAGATCGCCGAGGGCGAAGCACATGGTAAGGACCATCACTAAACCCAGCACTGAGCTTAGATAGACGGACCACATCATCGCTTTCGGTAGAGTTTCACTTGTTGGTAATTTCGGAGTCAGCATTACCTTGTTGAATTGGGAACTCGGATTTGATGATGCATCGGGAGAAGAAAGGGAAACAAAAGCTCGGTTTGCTCTTAAAATGACTGCCCAAAAGAAGATGAAATGGCTCCCAATACACATACCCAGCGTCTTTGATTTCTTCGGCTACCAAACAATACGGATCAATAAATGTCAGCAGCGTGTGGGACGATACGACTCACACATATGCACCATACAGTCAAATCCCAGCAGGGAAGTCATCGGCGTGAGCAAGCCGATCATCACCGACGTCCCAGTACTGCTCCAATTCCCTCCATTGCTGAACTCAAGAAACACAGCCTTGGCACTACTGCGAGGCGCCGTGACCCACAACGGAATGATAGTGGCGAAAAAGCCCACAATATAAATGACCAAGATCAGATTCTCAATCAGAGGCAGCTTCTTTGCCAGAAAGGTATTGAAAAGCATAGAGAATGCGATGATTCCAATCACGAGAAGGGTTCCGTGCCAGCGTTCAAAGACGTAATTTGGTAGGTTCAAAGCGAAGAGGCCTTGGATGATGGTTCCGGCCAAGAAAGCGGTAGACAGAATAGCTCCTTGCCACCCTGTGAAGCAGAGCCAACCTGTTGCGGTTTATGAGGATATGCACCGTGTAATATGAGAATGTCTCCTTACCAGTAATGTAGCTCAAGTATTTCTGACAACTCCGTGGGGCAAATTCTGAGACCCAGTGATACTGTCCTCCAGATGTTGGAGCCCTATATGTGTCAGCGGATATCCAAGAGTATAGTGATTGTAATCTGTACATTGAAGCCATCTCAGCTATGCTCGCATATACCAATGTCAATCCAACGGCGGCTGCAAGGTAGCCCCAAAACAATCCTGCAGTGCCACCATTGACCAAGGCGATACCGAGAGTGCTGATTCTCAGCATAACATTCTTCAAAGTTGAGAGTTGGAGGAGATATGGCAGCAGTTCTTACCTGACTATGAATACCCATGTGCTAAGGAGAGTGCTCCCAAGCCCTACGATAGAGACGAAATTGAAATTGCGCTGCGAAATTCAGAATGCTGGTTCAATGATACAGGCATGTAATTGAGGATAGACTCCGCACGCGTAACTCTTGCACTCTACCCAGTGTGTCCATATCATGCTTGTCGGCAGCCGTACCTTGCCACCTCTTATCCAGACTCTCCATCTCAGAGCCATCTTCCTCGCATTGAATTGCAGTTGTCTTTTCATCACCCATAGTGGCGCCCTTAGTAATATTGGATATAGACATAGAAATATTTACATGGAGAAGAAGAAAGAATACAGATGCGATTAGATGCGATTACTTATGAGAAGAATATCAAAAAGAGATCAACACACAGAACAAGTGATTTCAAGGATAGAGGAAGCCAAAAGATCTAGAACCAAGAGGTTTATCATGACTCAATTCAAGAAGGCTATGGGCGCAGATAGGGCAGCTGCAGGGTTCTCTGCAGCTGCATTTAACCTAGGGGGTCCAACTGCAGCTGGTGATTCGTTATATTATTGAGACGTTGAACAACTCCCTATCAGATAAGTCCATTACTGGATTTTGATTGGGCGGTGGGCCTGGAATGATGATGCCCATTGCTCTTCACCGCGAGAGATTGACCTTGCATAGTGGTGGCCCATGACTCCTACGATCGAGACCCTCGGGCGCTCGCATGTAGTGGGAGGTGATGGAAAGAGGCTGAAAGTTACTCCGTCCAAGGGAGCATGTTGGTACCAACCACGGGGATCGAGGTGGATTGAAAGCAAAGTATTCCGTACGCTCACTATTATTTGGTACTGAATCGGCTCGGCACTAAACTAGCGCCACAGTATGTATGTAACAAGATGATAATAACGGTAAAGTACTTCAATTGCTGTAGATGTTTCCTCAACTCCTGATACCATTGAAGTGGAGATATAACCCTAACTGGCGGGATGTGGGTATCGCACGCTCTTGAGCCCTTCAGCGTATATGATCCAGACTCCTGCATGCCATTGTGTGCATTAGCATGAACCTTCAGGGGCTCGCCCCTCACTGAGTCTCTCGAGTCTCGATCAATCGCACAGGTTCCCTCTTCAGGATCCATGTTCTTGCATGATAAGCCACTCCCAAACGATAAGAAGAAAATGAACCCCGCAAAAGCTGACCACCTTTCCTCTGCTCAACGTTTCAATCATGTCCTTGGATCTCCTAGCCATCAGTGCATTGGTCTTGCTCCTTCTCGCAGTTTACCATTATATCCTTTTCCCTTCCTTCATCTCTCCGCTTTCCAAAATCCCCAGCGCCCACTTCAGCGCCCCTTTTCTCTCCACATGGATGTGGTGGAAGCGTCGAACGGGCTTCGAAACCCGCTCCATCTTTGCTGCCCACCAAAAGCACGGCCCCACCGTGCGGCTTGCCCCAAACGAGCTCAGTGTTGCATCCCTCGATGGCCTCCGCCAGATATATATGGGCGGCTATGAAAAGGATCCATGGTATATCGAGGAGTTTGCGAATTTTGGAACTCTTAACCTGGTCAGCATGCAACAACATAAGCCGCATTCTGTGCAAAAGCGGATGATATCCCACGTGTACTCCAAGACCTACCTGCAGAATTCCCAGGATCTGAAGACGCTGTCCCATGTGCTGCTCTTCGATAGATTTCTTCCTCTCTTGAATATCGCAGCCCAGAAACAGGATCCTGTGGAAACACTTGAGTTCTTCCAAGGAGTCAATATGGATTTCATGTCTGCATATCTCTTCGGCATTACCAATTCCACTGATTTTATGCGTGACGTGAAAGCACGACAATATTATATCAACATGTACCAGACGAAACTTCAACGCCTCCCAGGAACAGAGATCGCGACAGAATATCTTGAATCCCATTGCCTCTCCATGTGCAATGCCGCGGAATCATTCTCCCAGACACCTAAAGAATTATCGACTCCTACCCTTAGCACAAACCCTGTCGTGTACAACCAGCTGTCTTCCCAAAGATCGAAACTTTCTCCTTCCACTGACACTTTCAACCCAACGAATCTCATCGTTGCATCCGAGATGCTCGACCACCTTCTAGCTGGCCGAGAAACCTCAGCTATAACCCTCATCTACCTCATGCACGAGCTCTCCGGTCGCCCCGCCCTTCAACATTCCCTCCGATCGGAGCTTCTCACCCTATCAACTCCAGTATTATCCTCCAACAATGCCTCTGTCCTCCCCCATCCCCAAGCACTCGACGCCCTCCCATTACTAAACGCCATCCTCTATGAAACCCTCCGCCTCTACACTGCTAACCCAGCACCGCAACCGCGCATCACACCCCCCGGCGGTGCCACGATTGAAGGCTATGCAAATATCCCCGCCGGAGTACGCATCAGCACAGCCGCATACTGCCTCCATCGCAACGCCGAAGTTTTCCCGGATCCGGATGCCTGGAAACCAGAGCGATGGCTGCAGGGAGACCAGAAGAAAGGCGGCGGAACCGAAGAGATGAGAAGGTGGTTCTGGGCGTTTGGGAGTGGGGGGAGGATGTGTATTGGCAGCAACTTTGCTTTGCAAGGTACGTATTTTTGCTCGAAACCCGCGATTGAAAGATGCTGATGGTGTCTAAATAGTGATAAAATTGCTGGTCGCGGCGATTTATACGAATTATGCGACTAGTATCGTTGATGACGAGGGAATCGAACAGGCGGATAGTTATATTGCGGGGCCGGTGGGGAATAAGCTCGTTCTGAGGTTTCATCAGATATCTTAGACCAGGAAATATCGTTTTGCCTGCCCTTGTTTCGGGTGTCTGAGTGTTGCTGTGCTTGAGGCGTAGCACCTAGGAAATGTATCGGTGTGGGTCTGCAAACCCCAGACCTATTCAAACGAACAGGCAATCCTTTTTGGCTCTTGCATTTGAAAACGTCAGTCCATATTGCAAATGAATAGGTCAACAGTCCAAACCAACGATACATTGCGTCCTTTTACCTCTCCCTTTCTGACCTTCCTCACAACCCGTAAGACACGACACATCTCCGCTCATATCTTTCAGGCAGAAAATTTCCTAGTCGAAAATTCGAGAGAAGACTTCTAACTGGAATAGTTCCAGATAGGTCGATGGCTTCGGATTCACGGTGGCAGAACCCGTAATCTGAAAGATACCGTTTGCTGTAGATTGTTGTCAACCACCCTTTCCAAATATAGACGGTGCACTTCTCCGGTAGTGGAGTTCGACAGCGAAGGCTGGATAGTCCAATTTGATGTCCGATCTGAGAGTCGCTGTCTTGTTCTCTATCAAAAAAAGTAACGTGGTTTTCCAGAAACGTTGCAAGATCACGCTGACTGAGAGTCAGGTTCGTCGTCTATGTCAACCCACTCCCTAACAGTCTTGACCGTCCCATTGTTATCTAACCGCACTACAGTATCGGGCGAGATCGCACCCCAGAATTCAGATGGATCCGCGCCTTTCTCCAATAGAAACCTCGCACATGATTTGAAGCCGCCTTCTACAGCCCTGTATAACGGCGAAGGGCTTTTACGGGCCCACGGTTCGACGTTGGCAGTACCCCGATCATGTAAAATCTTCAAAACCCCTAATTTGCCGCATTCCGCTGCGTGCGATAACGGAGTCCTACCATCCACGTCGGCTAAGTCATGGTTGACTCCTTCAGCGAGAAGCTGCTGGATCTGACCTTCATCTCCTTTACGCGCTGCCAATATGAATCGGGCTATTCTCCCCCATTCTGGAGCGTAGATATCTAGGTCGACTTTGTCTCGTAGTACTTCTAACACAAATATGTTGCCCGACATGACGGTAGCTCTCACAACGTTTTAGGTAACGCAGCTTTTCAAGAAGGTTTTCTCTAGCAGCACTGGTACAATACACGCAGCGCGAGAGTAATTCGGCACTTTGAGGCAGAGTTCCTGGAAGCCTCTTCCTAGAAGCATCGGTACTATCCGTGCACCAGATATCTGGTTTTGTACTGCGGTTTCCATTATATTTTCTGAGATTACAGGAGACTGTTTAGCTCGATCCAGAAGTAGTCTTACTATCTTACGCCTTGATTTTGATTCTGTACTGCAGCTTTCACAATCGCTTCGGTAATCCCTGTCGTTTGCTCATCCAGAAACCATCCTATCATCTGAGGACCTTGAAACCTACTTCGTGTTGCAGCTTCCATGACTTCTTCCGTGATGAAAGTAATTGGTTTGCTTTTTTTACCTCGGGCGAAAAGCATCATCACTATATCAATACAGACCTCTCCATACCAGTAATCCCCGTTCTGGATTGCAGCCTTCGTCACCTCATCGGTGATTAAAGAAGTCTCCTCACTTCGGTCCAGGAGCACAGTCAGAAGCTTCGTATTATGGACCAACCATCTAGCTGTAGGCTGCAATAGCTCTGCATTGATCCGAATTCCATTAGTCTTTGTCAAAAGCAGCTTTATCATCTCCTCGTCTAGATTGTTTACTACCGCCGCCAACAATACCTTTTGAGTGATCCTGATGTTCTTCTCACGACCTAGAAGAAGCACAAGTGCAGCCTTAGGACATTGCTTTATATACCTTGCATCCCTGGACTTGAATCGATTCCTTGCTGCCCATCTTCTATATCGACTGCAGGCTGCGAACGCTGCCACCAAAACGTTTTCTGTGATCGTAGTCTCTTCGTTCTTGAGAAGGAGAGCAGTCATCTCCGTAGGAGAGAATTGATTCCTCACTGCTGTAATCAAAACACCCTCTGTAATCAGGTATGTCCCTTCTCGTTCGAGAAGAAGTCTCATGTTGTCAGGTGTCCCATTTAGTGCCACCCCCTTCATTACCCCATCTGTCACCAGCTTGTTGTCCAAGCTTTTGGTCTCCCACGTATCTAGCAGCTTTCTGAAGACCTCGTTCGTTTCCTTGGCGCTCTGTAAGAATGCATCCCATAGCGCTGATTTGTCGACCAAAAATTTCACCAGATCCAAGAACATATTCTATTATCCAAATGCTATGTAACGCAATCGCAATATATAGCTGAGGGCATCGGGTTCTTTCGAATTGGAAATGATCCAACGTTACGGACACAAATCTTGCATGCACGCTCAGCCATGCTCGTTGGCCTCCATTTCCCAGTGAAAGCAATGATTTAATAGTTAGCAGCATTGCATTAGGGAGCTCGGGTAGTTCGGAAATGTGCTCGAACCAATGCAACGCGGCATAATAGAACATGGGCTGTCGCTCGGGAAAGTACCAATTATTGATCTCGAGCTTGCGATCTTTCAAATGTTCGAAATGTAAATACTCCATGCATATTTTTGCCAAGTAGAGGTCCGGGCTTGGTTGTCGGTCTAAGAATTCCATTTGTCGAAGAAAATTGTTTTCAACGATATAATCCTTCACGGATTGATGTATGAAGTGCACCTTACCATTAGTGAATTCGATAAGGTTTCCAGCGAGCTTTTGGAGAACACTAGGTGTTAGGCTGATTCTGTGAGCTTCGAGTTGCTCGCTCTCTCCTTGGGTCCAGGGATACTGCAACTTCCAAAAGGTCAATTGTGAGTGTCTCCTTCGCGTATGCAACCCATAGAAGTAGCTTTAGCACGTCTTCGGAATCTTTATCCTTCAGCTGGCCTATTATTTTCTTATATAGAAGGCAAAGCTCGGTCGAAAGCTTACGGATAGTATCCTCAAGTTTATAGGTCGTCACCCCCTTGATTTGAGCAAGTTTCGGCATTGCGATCGATATCCATAAGAACGACCGTTCTGTTCGTTCTTTGAACAGCGTCTCTACGAGATCTTTTTGCTTAGTGGTTAATTCCGCTGGGAGTTCAGCTAGCTTGGAATGCACGTAGAGGTCAAGATCTTGCTTGTTGGCGTGAAGATTCCATCTAGGGAAATCTTTTAGATTTCTCTCCATGTGACCTTCACGAGGGCGACTACTAATCAGGATCTTCATTGCTGGGACAGTGTGTGCGTACGTGCTGTCACGTCGCAGACTGATTTTTGATAAAAGGGAACAGAGTTCGCCTTGAGGATCCTCACACTCGTCTAGCGCATCTATAACGCAATATATTTTGCGGTGATGTTCATCTGCAACCATGTTTCCAAAGATGTTCCAAAGACATGTTAATGACGCTGAGGTGAACTCCGTTCGATCTTGCTGAAGCGATCGCGGAAGATGTTGGAACATATCAGGCACTTCGAGCAGCTGAACAATCAACGCTCTCAAAACGGAAGAAGGTGTCCTATAATCGGGGTCCTGGTTATAGCAGAAGAAGTAAATGACTGCAACGTCAGGTCCTTTGAGCGATTCCTCCAGCTGTCCTACAATCGCTTTTGTCAAAACTGACTTCCCTTGGCCAGGGGAGCCTGTGATCCAAAGAGCCTCAGGCCTGTCACTGTCCCGCCACTTGGTAAGCCGCGGCTCGGTAGCAAGCCAGTCCAAAGTTCTATCCGCTGGCATGTTGATTTTAGATTCTCGAATCGTCTTATATGGTGGTTGATTAAGGTTCAGTTGACTCTCTTGTTGAGCCTTCGTGAGCCCTTATATCCAGTCAAAGAACTGTGCATACAGAGGGACGATCAAAGTCGTTTTGGCTGCAAACCTTGTGGAGTGAAACGTCCCATCACGATCTTTGGAGCTTCGTCCACCCATCGCCGAATTCTTTTCATCACGTCTAAGTAGTCGCCGTTTGAGCGATCACTAAATTTCACCATCTGGGAGTGATTTGCCTGAATGGGTTGCCGGTTGTAGAACGTATCACTTTGACCGCCACATGTCGCCGAGTGTTGGGTAACCATAAGAGTGTACTCATCGGTTCGTTCTAGTCTTCCTGATGCGGACTTCTGTAACCAAAGTCACACCCAGAACCTTATACCTGCCAAAAGATAATTGAGCTTACCTTGACAATGGGACTCTCTTCTCTTTCGAAGTAGTACATCGTTTTTAAAACTTGGTTCCTGAATGCGTTACAGAACCGGCGGTGGAGTATGTTGAGTAGAGAAGAAGGTTCCGTGTTATTAGTAACGACTAAACTACGGATGAGTTCTTCATTTGGCTGACCATCGACTAGAACCTTCAATTGTTCATGTCGAAGTCTAAGGTTCGGCACCCCGTACATCACTACGGCATAGGCACATCTGAAGATATCGTAATCTTCTGGACTTCGTTCGTCTTCGCTGGCGATGGAAAGCGCCTATACAAGTATTAATCCTGGAAACAAAATTATGGAGGGCAATGGCCGATTACCTCTTTAATTACAATTCCTCCAAGACTGTGTCCCACGAAAATAATTGGTCGATGCTGTGTCTGTCAAGGGGTCAGACTCATCCCATGGCAAGCCATGCCCAGCCATGCCCAGAAGTGGTAATCGATACACTTGCATTGTCACGGACACTTTTCAGACGTGATAGAAAGCTCGTAGCGATGTCTGCAATGCTACCATTATTCTTGCTGTCTAGCAAATGCGTGTCATAGCCATAAATTAGCACCCGAATCCTTCCCGGTATATCGTTCGGTAGGAAATCGCGCAGCCAGACATTGTGTCCTCCAGGTTCTTTCCAAGACCCAAGGCCATGGCTTGCAAGGCCTGAAACCGCCACGATACTATAGGACAGCAACCCATTAGTCGGCATCCCAAGCACAATTCTTTCCGGAAGGATATACTCTACTACCGGTAATTGAGGAACATCGGGTTCAATGTCGTAATGTCTAGAAAGGTTGTGTCGAATTTTGGACCGTTCAGATCGCCGCCCATTCCAAGAGCTTCAAGAGGCTCCAGAACCTTAGGGATACACTGAAAAGTAACTGTTGCCGTAGAGTATTGTTCAAATGATGGAGCAAGGCATAATTGAAGAATGTTGGGACCAGGTATGTGAACCTCAGCCGCATCGTTGCTTAGCTCCTCCAATATTTTTTGAAGCTTTTCTCTTGTAAACGATAGAGGAACATTTCGAACGCGCCATGTCGTGATTTTGCTGCTCGTCGTGATTTCGTTGCCGGTCGTGGCCTCGCTGCCGGTCGTGGCCTCGCTGCCGGTCGTGGTTTTGCTTCTCGAAATCTGCGTGGGTCGCCAACGATATAATTCGTAAGAAAGCACCAACAACACAACTGTAATGGCTAAAGACTTCCGTGCATGTAGGCCTGCACTGATTAAGCATTTGATCCAAGACATCGAGATAGCATAAGAATATTTTGAGAAAGTTCTTTGCAAGACGAACCAAAAGTAATCGATGAAATGTATCAGGCCACGATTCTCGAAGGACGCTTCCCCTGAAGTTCGAGTCAATAGTCCTGTGAGAGGCGAAAACAAATGGCTACCTGCATGACCATCGGAGATCATGTCGGAAGTAGATACATGATATGAAATTAAACTGGCTAATACGAATTGCTGAACTTACCAACAACATGCCGAGGAAAAGAGGGTTCGAATGAAAGGGCGCCACGGATCTGGTAGGATGCCCTTCATCCCAAAGGCTTCGGTTGTAACCACTTCTCGTCTGATCAACCTCGTCAATACACTGTAATGGCTAAAATGTCCGCGGAACAGAGGTACCTTTCTCAGTGTAACTTAGGTCGGATGCAGATTCGCCATAGTGACATAGATCACTGTCAATGGGATAATGGTAGTCCGAACGAAGCCTGTGAAGCCACAAGATGTCCGTCGATAGGTATCCTATGCAAAATGGCATTCTCAAGTATGAGATTATCATTACGTGAGAACCTTTGTCTTTGACAAGAATTCGATTGAAATGTATTACAAAAACTCGGACAGTGTGAGTACGATCGAAAAAGCGTAGAGACACTATTATCTTCTAGAAATCGCGCATAAGGTAGATAACCAAAAACTCACGACATGAGTTAATCATATATGATTTTGGTAATGTCTTTTAAGACCTTGAAATTTTCTTTTCTTCTCTTTCATTCGTTTGTTTTTCCTGCGTGATCACTCACTCTCATGAGAAACATTGTATTGAGTAATATCGAACAAAGACCGTTTTAAACCGAGAGTTTATTGCTACCACCCTTTCCACAAGCAATGCAGGAGTCTTACGAATTAGGATGTTCTGAGCGCTAATGGCTACTTCGTTAGGCCATCCTTGAGCAATCCAGGTCGCCGAAGAAGTATTGCGGTACCGCCCATAGTTGTTACTGTAGTAGGTACCTGCCTTGTACGAAGAAGAGATGCCAAGAGAATCTTAGCATCTTAGCATCTCTTCCACGTGGTCCCCTTAGCCGTCCGAAACGTCGTTGCATCGCTTTGGCAAGGTAATCTAGGGCGTGGCTTTCTATGGGGTACTTCCACAACAATATCCCCAATTCCATGTTTTAGCTGTTAATGGAAGCCTGGATGGTAATATTAGGGCCGGTCCCAAGCTGACATAGATTCTATAATCGATATCCAAAGAGATCCCTGCCTTGATTCTAGCTCACCCTCGTCACGACGGTTGTAAGCGCTTCTTAATCCGCCAGCACATATCCGCACCCATAAACAACGCTACCAAACATCAGCATTTCCACTCACCCACAAGAAGGCTCCCAGAAAAACTCACCAAACACCAAATATGGTACATACAACCCCCCCAGCGCTCTCTTCTCCGCATTGCTAAAATCCTCCCATGAAAGCATATCTATGATGCAGGTACCCGTTGTAACACTGGTCTGAACGGCGAATACTAGGAGGACTAGCGGGACGAGAGGATGTTCTGTACAGCAGCTCGAGTCAGCCATGTACCCCGGACCTCCTTTGCCCCAAGCCCCGAACCTCAAACCCCAAACCCCAAACCCCATCCACCTCACAACCTCCCCACCACCCCCCCTCTTTCCCTCCTCCCAAAAAGAAACTTCAAACTCACCGCCCACCAACCCCCCCGCCACACACCACCCCCCGACCCCCCCATGCACCCCCACCTCCAACCACAAAAACCCCCTAAACCAAGCCGGCGGGCTCATAAAAAACCGATCCCTATACCTCTCCACATACCCCTCTCTCACCCCCACCAGAAAATCGACGACGGATGTGGCGATGGAGCGTGGGAGGAGGAGGGGGAGGTAGGGGGTGTAGAGCGGGGGAAGGTCGATTACTATGGCGGGGTTTAGTTTGGGGGATTTTGGGATGCAGGCCAAGTAGGGGGGGAAGGGGAGGAAAAGGAGTGGGGGAGCATACGCAACATAACGGGGATGTGGACGAGGAAGAAGATGAGGTAGAGGAGGTCGAGTTTGCGGGTTAGGATTGAGGATGGTGCGGGTTTGGGAGGGGGAGTGGGGGCGGAGGAGTTAGAGGAAGAGGGTGAGGATGGTGGTTTGGACATTTTGGGTAGGGTGGGGAGGGAGAGAGGAAGGAGTGGTGGAGGGGGAAAGTGAGGGCGGTGGGAGGGGAGATGATGGTAGGTGGATGTGGAGAGCGGATGGGGGTGGTTGACGTAGGGCTGAAGCGGATAGGGCTTGGCGTGGATCTTAGGGTCGGAAGCGTCCGGCTCGTGCAGCGAATCGTTGGTTTTTCAATCTCTTATTCAGATTCTGCCTGTAATGCCGTACCTAGCATGACTTCGTATTAATCGCTATGAAGCTAAACCTAACCCCGTTTATCCTACTTAGTCTACTACCCTAATCCCATTAGGCAGGGGAAATCTTGGGAAACGAAAAGACTGTTATACACCATAGGCAAAGAGACAGGATCCCCATTCTCAGGCATGAATCATCTGCTGCACTTTCGGATAAACCCTCACCATTCTGTCGTAGAAATCCGGGTGATCCCTCATCAACACCTCCGGATCCCAGGCCGCAGCAACGAATATGGTACTAATATAACATCAGCAATTACTACCATACGCTCTGCAAGGGGAGATACTCACTCCACACCACTCCCAATAGGCGTCATGAAAATCTGGCAGACCTGCAGGCCGATGAGAAACGCAAAGGCCATGACGACGGGCGTGTATTTCCCCCCGTCGTTGTAGGCTGGTTTTGTGAATTCGAGGTAGAGAAAGGCGAGCAAGGTGGTGAGGTAGGCGACGAAGGTGGAGCCCATGGTAAGGACGGGACCGATGAGGCAGTCGTTTACGAGGGCGTCGATGCCCCGGTCCTTCATCATGCTGTTCAAAGTCAGTGGGTGAGCTTGGCCAAGAGGGAACGAGCGAGGCTTGCGTCCAAGTTTTTTTTGCTGCAGGTATATATGCCGTGCCGTAGAGAGCTATGTATGAAAAGGCATATCGGTTGATGAACCTGGATACATGGTAAGTGGGTGGTCCTGAGTACGACGGAAGAATAAACTGACTGCACAGCCCAATCAAGAAGGCCAATCAAACATCCAAGACAGCAAAAAGCCATCTGCCCAGCAAAATTGCCGGCTTGAGCTTCTTGCTGCTGAGCAATACTGACAGCTTGGCGAAGCATATTTATTAGTGCGACTACCAAAGATCCGAAACTTATACTGCCGAATGAATAGGTCATCGCACGGCGGAAAGCGCCTCTCGTGGCACCTTTGGGCATTCCTCCAGGCTTGCCCGCGCAAAAGAACCAGGAGCCTAGATATCATTAGCATCAAGTCGTCTCTTGCTCTTATTGGAGATTTAAACATGCCATAAACGCCAGCAACGGTAGAGTGCATAGTGTTTTTGATCCATTCTGTAATCCAGTATCCTGCGAAGGTAATAAAAACGATCAAGCCTATAACTTTGGCCGAGGAACAACTACTCGCACTGCCGCCGCGCGCACAAGCCGGGTTTCTTCCGCTGCCGTTAGGTTCGTATGTAACGTATATCGACACCAGTGTGACGGAAAACCAGGCGCCAAAAGCCAGGGCAGCGAGCCCACCAATAGCACTGACAAGGAAGACATGGCCGAACCCCTTGGCTACATCCATTGTCGTCTGGAGCATCACCACGCTGAAAGGAATCCGAGGTATCCAGCTGACAAAACATATGATACTGAATATCCCAAAAATGACAAACACCACAGCGGCGGAGTAGTAATGGCGGTAAAAGTAGTAAATGGCGGTGCCAATCGAGAATACGATCTGCAATATCCCCGTGATCCACTGGGGCCAGTCAGTCTTAAGAATCGTACAACCCGGGAAAGGAAGGTTACAATAAACTGCTTGGTGAAGGCGCGCGCCATGGTAAAATAAAGCCAAGAGAGGACGAAGGCGACGCCTAGCACAAAGGCGAATAATACAATGGTATTGGTATTCAACGAGAAGTGGTTTGCCGAGTTGTAGATTCCACCACCGCTATACCCTTTATTGGAGGAGTAACCTTGTAAGGACAGGGCAGACACAGCGACAAATCCGAGAAAAGTCAAGATGAACTACGATCGCTTAGAACCGCGGTCTCAGATCTGGCGTGAGATGGCCCCCTACCAGAACACCAAATATCGGATCATTGTATTTGGGCTTCTCGAGCTTGAATTTTTGGTCGTAGGTTGGCTTTCCATCTCCTACTGGTTGTGAGGCGCCATTGTCCTGATAACTCGGTCCATAGTTGGGAGGAGGCTGTTGGTATTTGGGCTCAGGACCTCCTTGGTAACCATTGCCGTTGCTGTATGATTGTGGCGGTGGAGGGTATTGCATTTGAGGTTGGGCGCCGGCATTGCTGTAGTAGTCGTCTGCAGCACCACCATGGGCAGCCATAGCTGAAGCGGTAAGTATGATGTATAATTCCTGGTTCGCAATGGGTTTTCTGGATGTATTGTGTATTGCTATGTATTCATTGCTATTGTTTTCTCGACAAACGAAGCTCTAGCATGAAAGTTGAAAGTCTGAACGTTCTGACGTCATTGCCAGACTTAACAAGCCCTCGACTGTAACCTTATCTGCAAGCGCGTTTTTTGGGAATGCCATCATTATTACTCTACAGATCCACCATACCATTCCACCAATTCTACCCTGGTAACACTGGAGTAGAGAATCTGGTATGATTTACGGTACTTTACTTCAGAAGCACCTCTGAAGTGTGAAGCTAGAAGCGAAGCTCATATCTCCTGAAAATCCTTCAGATTTTCAATGTGTATCTTCAAATTCCTTTCACCGACTCAGCCTGTTGGTAGCAAACATGTAATTTGCGTACATTGGACATGGATACTCTGTTCGAATTCACACCTGGAAAGGGTACATCGACCACAGCCGTTTTCTCCAGTGCATGCTCTCACTAGTCAGTGTCAGCCTTTCAATTCCGTGAACCCTGGGACTGAATGTCAACAGAAGACGTTGCATGAAACCATATCAAGTGGTAATCAGAGCGGCGGCCCTGTGAGGTGCATCCTGCACAGTCGCGCATCTGAATTATACATAGGCGAGTTGTTGATGTCGCTCATCGTCGGAAAGAGAAATTGTTTGGTCTTTACGGACATCGCTGTGACAAATTGGGAAGAAGTCTTTGTACAAATCCGTACAAATGAATGGGTGCCATCTACTATGGAACATGGATGGATGTTTCCAACACCTTTCTTCCTATGCTTATCTTACATAAAAGTGATTAGCTGCTCCAGTCGTTGCGTTTATTTTGAGTGGAAAGGAGCCAAATGCTTCTCACCCTGCCTCCACAGCTGGCACTGAGCATATCAGAAACCGGAAAGACTCGTGTGCGCACAATACAACGGGTCCGAAGACAGGCTTTATTGCCCACTGTTATCTGTTGGGATCGTCTCACCGCTCCTCCTGTTTTCGTCGCATCATAAGGGAACCGTTATTGCCTATCCTATTGTCTTATCAGCACACGCATGGATCCCCTGAGTGCTTGGTGTAACACGACAATCCTTTACAGCTTCGAACATATACTACTACCGATCAATGATATTCTAGGCTTATCTGCCAGATACGTATCTGGATCCGACGGATTTTATGCCTCGATGTCGTTCAGCAGCCGCTAAAGCCGAGCTTCATACGGGTTCAACGTCATATTCATGGAACGAGAAAGGAAGAGTAGTGGCCTCGGAGGAATGAGCGAAGGTCTCCGACAACAACTTGGCAAAATGAAGAGTAAAGTAAGCATACTCGACCAAGGAGCAGTAGAAATCCATAAGATAGCTCATGGGGTGGGACCCTGGTGGTTAGGATGGTGCCGGTGGAACTTCCCCTCTCTCCGTCGTCCCTGAGGAGCTACGGGATTACTCTAGCGGATGTGCATCTTCCCCAGCTGAGACATCGGGTCCACTTATCGGGGCAACGAGTAAACATCGAGGTTTTAATATCTGAAGGCATACGGAGTAGGCTTGCAGAGAACTAGATTTGCGCAACCTGGAAGCTGGAAGTTCCCCAGTGTGATGATCGACGATGCGAACTTCTGTTGGAAGCGCTAGCGAAGCCATCCACTGCAAGTCTGCACGTCTGCACACGTCTGCAACGCTACCACTACGTCGTAGCCACTTACTCCTGTGAATCTCGCGATTGGAGATTGGATGAACCGTTGGAAACAATGGAACAACACTTGGGTACGGAGTAACTTGGCTTCCTTTCCAAGCCACTACTAGTACGACTACTGACCATTACTTGTAGGCAGGTAAGGTATCTTACCGAGAACTACCCCGTAAGCTACCGTGTACCACGGAAGGGACACCACTACAAGCCTGCTGCGTTATGTGTACTGTGGCCGACGCGGGTGAGTCGGCATGTGCAGCGTTCTAAAGCACTGTTGTGGGCATTTGGCGATTACGTCCAGTTCGAGAAGACCTCCTGTCGGCATGTCTGCAGCAGAACGACGGAGACTTCTGGAGGAGAAGGAGGAGGCTGTGGTAGCCACGCCGAGTAAGGCCGTAAGACGGTAAGAGATGCTCTGATGAATAGCTGCGGCTAACAATTTATTGAATGGGTCGGTCAAAGGGTAAAGTACCGTAATTGTGTGCCCCAGATGCGTCGTATGGGATCGAGAATCTCGAATGTGTTCAGACCCGCAGTCCGCAGAATGCCTTAGTCATCCACCCAACTAGGTTAGTACGTGTACCTATGTGCTTGTAATTGTGCAAAGTAGATCGTCTTCCTTCACGCTCTTACTGGCGCACCGTTGAGTGTAACGGAAGGTATCACATTCGCATCTCGAGACGATCAGGACTGTCGTGCAGGCCGGGTTAAAGAAAACCATTTCACCTATGTGTGCCCAGCTGCCCTTAATGCAGCCTGCCTGCGTACACTGTACGGAACAGTAAGGTACTTACCTACTTTACCTTACACAACATAACAATCCACGCGAAGGGATACCCGCTAGTCCCTTCGAACGCCACCCCACAGCACCTTCCTGACCTGCCAACATTCTCCTATTTCAGACCTCACTTTTCCTGATACTACTACCGCGACAACTTCTCCCGTACCTGGATCATCACGCCGTGGCCGGAAGACCTGCGCTTGTCCACCGCCATTCCCTTTCCGCAACATCAAATACGAGAAGAATGGATCTTCCGTAGTTGGATTCCGACTTCCGCTGAGGAACCGATTGACTACTTCAGAGTCTAGATTGGACACGAACCATCGGGCGACCAGGTAAATGTAGGATTGCCCCGCCGCTTGCTATAGCTACAGTCCAACTTGCAGCCGCCTACTGAATTCTTGCAGTCTATAGGGTGCTCTTGCTTTGTGACCCTGTCCGCTCGATCAACCCAAGATAGGCCAAGGTTGAATGTTGTTGAGCGGTGTATACGCCTCTTGCTCCCAAACACTCTTTTGGGCAGACTTTCCGCTCGCCTTGAAGTTCCGCAGATCTGAAGAGCTTGGATTGTCACTAGATTGCCGCAGGTACTGGGCACTGATACTCCTTACCCGTCAGCCTACTGCAGCACTGCGCTGTGCCGGTGTACCACAGCATTCGCCAAGCACTATTCATCCACTACTCTCCTGTGCATGACCAATCCGACAGAGTTATTGGCGCTGAGGTGATCCCGTCCACTGCCGAAATAGCGTACGTGGTCCTAGACCAGGATTCAGATCACGATCGAGTGTCGAACATTGTCTGCCAGGCCCGAGGCTTTAACATATACAAGGGGAGTCGGACCGCAGGATATAGCGATATCATAAACTTGTGCGTTTAGCATCGTTGGCTCGCGATGGAGACTACGTTCATCTCGATACATGGTATGTACCCGCAGATAATCGTTGAGCTGCTATTAGGATGAAGATTACTCACGGATCTAAAAATCAGATCTTTCCCTTGACGCTCGATTACTATATGTCTCTACTTCAATAGTAGACATCTTGGGTTGGACACCCCGGGAAGTGGTCGGAAAGTCATGTTGGGAGTATTTCCATCCAGATGAGATCCCATTTGCAAGAGCTATCCATGGCCGTGGAGTCCAATTAGACAAGGCCGCTGTGCTCAATTATTGTCAGATCAAGAATAGGGATGGCCGGTGGGTGGGCTGCGAATGTGTATTCACCATCGTACATGATGTTCTCGTTGCAAGTACGAGCATCTACCGGAGTGGGATGAAGAGCCAGAGTATGCAAGCCTTTCCCCTCGTAAAAGACCTCCATGCAGCTGACTGATCTCGAATCAAGAACGAGCGACTGAGGCTCCCATCATACGTCAACTATTTTCGTCGTCACCAAGAGACCCAAGATATCATATGCTTTCATATATTTCTCAAAAATTTCAGCAAGATCTGAAGCCGTTGCCTCATGAACCGAGAGCGGCACTTTTTCTTAACCGTTTTACGCGGACATTGACTATCATGTACGCCACAAACGGCTTGGCAGAGCTTCTGGGAATATCTTCGGAAGAGCTCAATGGAAAAAGCTTCTATTATTGCATACAAGAGAATTGCCTGCGGGAGGCTGTTAGGTGTTTGGAAAGCGCAAAAGCCAACGACTCAATTGCCTATCTCCGCTTCTGGTTTCGAGATCCTCGGCAAGACGATCAGATGGCCACGGAAGACCAAACTGACAACGGTCACAGCAGCGCCGATGAAGACGATGGTGGCGTTCACCTTGACGACGGTATGGTTATGAGCGAGAACAGTATGGTCGAGGGTCCAAGCGAACAGACTATTGTTAGCGATTCCTCCGCGTCTGGTGTGGCATCTGTTGAGCAAGGTCACAATGGTAATCCTTCTGTGGTGTCGAACCCCTTGCAAGACACACACCCCATCAACGCGAACTCACGAACATCATCAGGTGACAGCACCGACATGGGTGCGCATTCCACCAATGTAATATTTGACCCACCAGTCACAGCTAGATCGTCGTCCTCGTCTCTCTCTTTTGAAACGATGGAGGAAGAACGACGATACGCCGAAAGGAATGCTCGCGTACCGCCCCCTCAGATTGAACTGGAAGCCGTTGTTTCCTGCACTTCCGATGGTCTAGTGGTTATCCTTCGTAGAGCCAAGCCTTTCGTACCTCACGTTGCTCAACCCACCGCGGAGCCTGTCCCACATCTATACGCGAATGGTTTCTTCGCGTCTCCCTGGGCCACGGACCCTATTCTCCCAAACCCTCAGCATCGACCCCAGTATGAGATGACGAATGTCTTCCAACCAAATCAAGCTCCAGTTCACCCAACCGCCATGCAGGCGAATACCGCCGGCACACAAGGCCCAGCCTCGGAAATGTTCATGAATACGATCCGCGAAGTCGCCGTCTTTGCGTGGTCACTGACTGGTATTAACGGTTCTTTAGCTCAGTACGGCCGCGGGAAGCCAAGTGGCGAATCGTTGCCGCCAGGTGGCCTACCTATATGGGAGCCCGACGCGAATGCAGGTCTTGAGAATCAGCGACTGAACGGCATCGATAACGTCTTAAATCCTACCACTGGGTACTACGGCCCTACTGGTAATACACACGTGGATCCCTATGGTCATACCGTGGGTAACAGTGGTCCGCAATACGAACACCAGTCCGGATTTCCTTGGAATCAAGTATACCCTAATCAGCATGACCAACATCAGCATGGTCCCTGTTGATGATATTTAGAGAGGGATTTTGAGCTTTGAGGTAAGCGTGATGTAAGCTTCTGTATACATATAAACTTGCTGTCCTGGAACTGGCAGGATTTGCGCTTGCATGCTTGCAATGATTTGATGGAGAGCGGGCCTCGATAAATTATATGGTCCCCTAGGAGGTTCGCGGTCATGAAGTCATGCATAGCACGAGATTATGGCGTTTATTTAATTGGGGAGATTAATTGCTATATACACATGGTTTGGGGCATACCCGGCTTTGTGTGAGCGAGCGAGCGAGCGAGCGAGCGCTCTTGCTTCGGAGTAGATTTTGATACATTGCTACGAACCGCTTCAGAGGGGATGTGGGCTGGTGATGACGGTGAATTGAGCTGAAGGCTTTCAAAGTGCTAGAACGGCTGGCCGAAAACCGTTAATCTAATACAAAACTGCTGCAAAATCTCACCTCAAGAATGTTTTCCACCGATTCTGGTCGCGGAGGCACGAGCTTATCTTATTATCTAACGTCCCGCCATCCTGACCCTTTGCTCTTGCGATCCCATTCATTCTGATCTCCTTTCTTCCCCCACTGTCTTTTTCCTTGCTTCTTCCCCCCGGTGTCCCAATATTCTCATTACTTACCCTACGTCTCTTTAATCACCTTTGTTCAACAAGTCATACTCTACTGTTCCCAAATCTTCTTCTATCAGGTCCTTTTCTATTTCGGAATGTGGTGACGGTGGTGACGGTGGTGATGTGGGTTGGGGGGTTGGGGGGTTGGTGTGGTGGTGGTGTTGGCGAGAAGGAGTGGTGGGGAGATTCATCAAGGGGGTGTGTTTGGGGAATAGGTTCGGAATGAGCATGTGGGAGAGAGAAAGAGAGAGGGGGGGTGGGAAGGGGTTGAAAGGTTAGGAATTGAGAAGAAGGGGGGGGGATGCGGTGATTTAGGGGGAGAGGAAGTGGGAACGGAGAAATGTGGGGGGGGGGTTGGCTGAGGATAGAGAGAAAAGGCGGTAGGAGGGCGGGGTTAATTAGGGTGGAGATGTCCTTTGATTGTGGAGATCTTAGAGGTGTTTCTGTTGGAGGGGTGGCGAGGGTTTTTTTTTTGCAATTCCTCGTTTTCTTTTTTTTCTTTTTCTCGTTTTCTCGTTTTCATTCCCCCTTTCCCCCCCTTTACCACATGGACGATACCAAAAACGATAATAGCTTGCTAAAGTAGATTCTCATCCTCTCACAATCCCGTCACCTCGCTTCTATCTATAAATCGGTACATCACATCTACAGTGCCTCAAAACGCTCGGAAGGTTTTTTTTCTTACATGCGTCGCTCATTCCTTTCACGCTAAATGCCACAATCGCCCTCACTTTTTTCCAAGAAAACGCCCCTGGATATCATTGCTCGCCAGCGTAAATCGCGGTTTTCCATTCATACCTCCTCCGCCTCCCCTTTCCCCCCCATGTCCGCTAGTCACGGCACCTCCGGGCAAAACCCTACACCACACCATACCTCTCACCTCAATAACCCCTCAATCCTCCCCCTTAACCCTAAACACTCCTGCACCTTCTTCTCCTCCAACCCCCCCTGCACCAAAACCCCCAACGTCTGCGAAATCGCCGCCGCGTTCACTTCGTCGCCAAATACCTGCCCGCCGCCCCTCAAACTATCGTGGAACCACAGCTCGATAACATACAGCATATCATTCGCGATAAAGCGGCGGTTGCGCCCCGAGAAGGGCGCTTCGTCGGCGTAGAACATGTTCTCGAGAATCTCGAGCAGGGATTCAAAAGGCACGTTTAGGTCAATGAGGGTGTCGATGACCCAGGTGTCTGGACCAATGCCGTTTTGGAACTCGAGAGCGTAGCGTTTGAGCATGGGGAGGAGGTCCGAGACGGGGAACATGGATTCACTGAGCTGGAGTCTGTGGCCTAGTGTGCGGACATTTTCGACCACGGCTTCGTAAGGTAGAGGGCCGTTGTCGCCGCGTTCGAGACACTCGTCGTGGGTGCGGTCGAGCAGGTTTTGCCATGTGGAGCGGATGTCTGCGGGGTTGCGGTGATCGGCGGCCTGGTAGATGAGGAGGCAGAGGTCGAAGTAGCCGGCTTGGTCGGCGTAGTTGTTGTAGAGTTCCGTAAGGCTGAGGATTTGGCCGTTGAGCTGGGCGATGACTTCCGGTTTTCGGGCGGGAGCGATACGCTCGTCTTCCTTTAGTCGTTGGAGGAGATCGGATTGGATGGTGGCAACGTCTAGGAGGTCTGAGATTTCGCGGATCAGTGTTTGGCGGTTTGAGCGCGCGATGCCGGTGGTGGAGGTAGATGCGTTTGCTTTTGCGCGACCGAGGTACTCGATGCGGCGGTCTAGGGATAGATTGAATGCGGATTTCGCAAGGGCGAGCTGGACCGCTGCCGACTCGTGGAAACGCGAGTGTTTGTTGTGGTACTTCCAGAGGAGGTCGGCATGGGCGATGTCGTCGGAGGATTTACGTTGCAGATAGGTGACGATATAGGGTGATTGGATGTCGAGAAGGCGGTCGACGCGGCCTTGGAAGAGGTACCAGTCGTAGAGGTCGGTTTGGAAGACTTCATCATCGGAGGTGTCAATGATAGAATAGGCTTCTGATATACGTTTTGATAATTGGGTATACTGGCCATCTATTACTTCTGGGCCTTGTCTGGATGCATGCTCTAGGGTTGTAATGGTTTCATGGACAAGGTTGTAACATCGCTTCCGAGATTCAAAAGCTACTGCTCGGGCATCCTGCGACAGTCAGCTTGGCTATAGACCCATTAGACAAAGATTTTACCTGTTCTGGTCGCCCTTCTTGTATCCATGCCAGCGCTCTGTTTCCCCGATCACACTCTTGAGCCACGGTAAGAGCCAGCTGGATTGCTCCAGCGAAGAATTGCATGTTTTGATATTGCTGTAGTGCCCATTCGAGTTGCTCCATTGAAAGGTGGCCGGCCACCTGCTTGAAAAGTCTTAAACTCTCGTTGAGTAGATTCCGTCCAATTTCTGAACCACTGCCCTCCACCGACGCTTTCTTCAGCAGTTCTTGGGCTTTGAAGATGATAACATCATCGGCACTGCAAAAACTGCCACATCGTCGACGCAGAGCCTCCGCAACAGTATCGACATTCGATCCGTTGGCAATGTTACGGTTCACTATAGCTTTGACGAGCTCTTTTGCCAGGTTTCTTCCGTTGCCTGTACAGAATAGACCTTCGTAGGTCAAATTCCGTACTTGCTGTCGTGTCTGGTCCGCTAGAGAGAGCATTATCTCTTCGATACGTTCGTCAAACAAAACTAACACAAAGGCGATACCCTCGATTATGTTGTCCACAAGCACAACCAATGAGTGCAAAGCACGATGCTCGCCTTGAAGACAAACCTCATCTTGCTTTGTCGATACTCGCTCAAGCGCCTCAGGTCCTGCTAGTCCCTCAATGAAACTCTTATTGGCAGCTAGGAATTCCTTGAGCTTCAACAGATCCTGAGTAACATTCTGAAGCTTGGATAGGCGAACTGCTGGAGAAACCGAAAGTCCAGCAGCGGGAGACATCATTTCAATCACGATTGGAGCTTTCCAAACTGAGCGAACTAATCTCGCAATATATAAAGATAAACCTTGATGGCGCGATGACGGATTTACCATATCAATGGTCGGGGCCGGCTGGTCTAACATCGATTCTTTGATCGTTGCCTTACCCCCATACTCAACGAACGCTTTGCGAGCGTACTCTAGGACCTCTGGTTCGGATATGGTAGCCACACGAGAATCTGACGTTACACCAATGCCTTGACCACACGCAACAGCCAAGGCTGTTGATGCTGTCTCGGCACGACCATACAGAGTAGCGAACTTTGATATTTCCCCAGCAAGGCCCTCGTCACCACCACCAAGCCTAATGGCAGTTGCAAAGATATCTACAAGTCTCCTTCGCCGCAGTGTGTGAACTCCCGTGTTCGTCAAAATAGCGATTTCGGATGCGGAATTGTCATATTGTACTGCAAGCTCGTTGCCAAATCCAGTTGGAGAAGAGGCCGCAGAAAACGGTCGTGACGCCAGTCCAATATCTTCGGCGCGGCTTCCTAGGTTGAGCCAGTACCCTAGCTCGATATAATTCGATAGCCTGTTTGTACCTGAGCTGTGCATGATACGCCCAGCATCAGGTGCAGAGATGAAGAGTGCATCGATTGCCTCGGATTTGCTTGCGACGAAACAGAAAAAGTACCCTGGTGGATATCTGACTGCATTTCGCGTGGGTATAAGAGCCTTCGAGGAAGTGTTAAGGCCCGAATTGCTACCATAAGTAACCATTTGGTTAGACCCTTGTGGTTGGCTTGCTTGAGGTATAGAAGTGTCGGACGGCGGAAACCTGACATGCTGCACTAGCATGCTATTTGGCGGCCTTGAGGAGTCAGTCGACATACCCCATCCATAGGATGTCGCACTCATAAATACTCGACATCCAGTGGAAGTGGTAGCCATAACATGCAATTTCGATGCTTCTTGCGAAGAGATAGGGCTTATGGATATTATCGTAGTGTTAAGAGAGATGAGTTCTGATTGAGATGCTATGTGTCCAAGTTGAGTGAGCGTTTCCTTGAGAGTTTTCGTTATGACTAGATCGAGACCCCCATTAGATTTCATGTGAAACATCCGGATAGTTGATTTGGAAGAGAGAGTGTAAATTAGGCTTCTCGTGTCATCAACTGCAATTTGTGAAACAAATTCGTGTTGCGGCTTCTGACCGAAGTACAAAGTTGGTACAAACGTGGATTTGCCGGTGTGATTGATTCTCGCACAGCGGTTCTGAAACCATTTTTCTTCTTGCTGATATGTGAGCTCGTAAAGGTTGTCGTTGCCCTTGCCGGAGAAGAATATCCTCCCACTAGCGCCAGATCCCTCGATGACATTGACGTCGATTCCTCGAATAGATATGGACAGGCGTGTATTGAAGAGAGAAAGGGACAGACCCCCACTGGGATTGGGTTGTGGAGACACTCCGATGAGAATAATGTCTGCGGTGGTTGCTACGACCAGCAGTCGTTTTATTGAAGGACTGAATACACCAGCTCGAGGAATCACCAAGCGCACCGCCGTGACACTATTTGGCTGTTCCTCGAAACCTACTAGGTCGGGATCCGGGTGTGTATAATCCCAGAGATACACAGCATTATCAATTGAAACCCAAGCGTGGTTGAGGTCTGCAAAAAGGCCCATCATCGTCGAAACCTGAGCGCGATTGTACTGCTCAAAAATTTTGTCGGGTATATTGTAGGTTGTGGTTTTTTGAAAGGGTGCCCAAGTTGGCTGCGCTGAAATATCATAATCGGAGGATATTCCCTCTATATACCGTTAGCATGTATAGCTTCAGCGGACTGAGGTGCTTTTCTAGAACTTACGGCCAATGTAGCTGTTTAACTCCGGAAACCTGGTGTCTGCACTCAAAGTTTCATTGATCGCCTTCGCCGCTCGCTCGATTGGCCTGAGAGACTCTGCAGGCGACCTCGCAGCCTGTTGTGGGTTTGTCGGCCTCTGCTCAGTGAGCGCCTTGCTTTGAGAATGTGATCCGTCCAGCTGGGGAGTTGCGGTTGATCTGGACTGGAAGTTCGGCTGGCTTATTGGGCCTGACTGAAATCTGCTGGCTGCAGGCGTCTGGACATATGCACCTGGCAAAGGCCGTTGTGGAGTCTGAACCGCGACCGACATGGTTGGATATTGCAAAAGGTAACTCTCGAGATATTAGGTGCCAAGGCGTAGGCGCACAGTAGGCCAGTGGCCCCGGAGTCAAGCCCACTGAGAACTTATATTTCTTTCCCTCAAATCCATATGCTATGTCTTGCTGTCCAAATATACATTGCTGTAAATGTTATAAACGCGTGTTGTGAGATATTCCCAGCTGGCTTGGGAAGAAAGAGCCGCACAGCGCTCGGACCATCCCCAGCCACAGGCTTTTTGCGGTTAGTCCAGGAACAGCGGGACAATGAAATTAGCGCGGTCGGTTGCGAAGTGAATTATCAACTTAAGTTCTTCCTATTCAACAAAGGTCATACATATTGTTGCATAAGGAGACTCATCATGACGGCGAGACTGAGTGGGCGCCCAACATGGAGGTGTCTGCGGTTCACGTCCACAAACATAAGATGCTCGTCTACCACAACGGCCTCAGCGCCTCCTCTGCTGCTTAAACTGCGCGATGACTTGAAAGGTGCAATGAAGGCGAAAGACAAAACCCGGTAGGACGATGTTTACATGGTGGTCCACAGTCTGTTCTTCGTTAGCTCAGAAACTAAGATTCATGAATGCAACAGACTTGACGTCCTACGAGGAATTCTCGCGGAGACAACCAATCAATCCAAAACAAGTTCTAAACCTCTCAGCTCCGACGGGCAAATATTGAGCATATTACGCAAGCGCGCCAAAGCTGCAGAAGATGCTGCCGCGGGGTTCAAAGCCGCAAAACGCGTGGATCTCACAGAGAAAGAGATGTCGCAACTGGGTGTCCTCGAAGAATATATCAATGGTGTCGAAACGGTTGGAGAAGAAGAGATAAGAAAAATTGCGGCCGAAGTCATCGGCCAGAGGAGGTTGGACGGACTACCGGTAACAAAGGGCAATGTGCTAAAGGCTCTCAAAGGTCCTAATGGGGCTTTTGGAGATAGGAATGTTGAGATGGGAACGATGGCCCAAATCGTAGAGGGAATGGTGTAAGAGACGGCAATAACGGGTCTTGTATCGCTGGCGACTTTTTGCCATGTTGTGTCGACAGGTTAAGTCACGCGTCGTCTATTCGACAACCCTCCGTGGTCCCAAGATAGACTCAAAGAGAACTTGTTATGACAGCTCCTGGTTTGCCCAGGAAACGTCAACTCGACATAGGGTGGACCTTTAACAGCAAGGCACCGACGGAAGTCGTTTATCCTTCACAAACCGCTCAATGTATACATAATTTTTACAGCTCGACAAAAGTCGTCTACCAGTTGTACAATTTAACAAATCATTTCTGGCAAGCTCCTCTTATTTCCGTGTCTTCACCTCAACACTCTACCTTCTACTTCTTATAATGCTCGTGCGACAAAACCAACGCCAATTCACAGCCGCTGCCTTCCGCCGCTGATGTTGCGATGGCATTGGCCTTGTATGCTATTCTTGGTCATCATTTCTGGTTGCAAACGATCCAAAGATCATGGCTTTGCCAGAGTGACTACTTGTATCGAGAATCGATTTTTCTACTGTCAGGAGAAGATGTGTTGTTCGGACAAGTACTTCTGCGCAATATCAGCTTAAATCTTATGGCGAATGGAAAGCTCCAAGCTCTTTGGATAGATTGGAAGTTGACGACCCAACGTCACGTACCTGCAAGCTCCATTGAATAGCTAATTCCTTGATCATCGTCTTGATGGACTAGAATTGGAATATTTCGCCTCCATTTCCGCTCATGTGCTCGGACCCCAAGCCCAACGTTATTCTCTTGGTCGACCCATATCAAGCGTCGATGCTGCTCGTGAGAACTGCCCAGCTCCTTTGTTGTGCCGTTCGGAACGAGCTCATACCCATCTGGGCCAGAATCCTTCGAAGCTCCAGCCCTTCCTGTGAGCCAATCTCTAAATATTCTGGTTGTGGTCTTCTTAAGGACATCTACACAGCTCAGGAAAACCCCTCTTCGCGGTCCAACCTGCACTAAACTAGCACTGACACAAAGCTGAAAGAACAACTCATGCGGTTCCACGCTCACAGTGCGAGTAATCATATCTGGTTGGACTGTTTGGCCGGACGAAGAGGTGCCGGGCGTAGGACTCGTGCGCGATCCTGGAACATCGCCAGCTGGATGCGAACGCACTATCCTTGGTTCGGATTCTGCGTCTTTGCCATGTGGCAGAAACCGCGAATATAGCTTTCCGAGCTCGCCCGTACCTGGAACCCTATCCTGCGTGGATCCCTCTCTTCCACACCTATCACTCAACCCTGGCGTACCAAGGTACTCGCAAAAGAGATACGGTTCGGTATACTGGGCCATCGGATGATAACATTCAAGAATGAGCTTGTGATCCTTGAGGGACGCTGCCTTCAGGAGCCGATTATGGACAATCCGATCAATTAGACCTCGGAATCTATGGCAGACGACGGCGTACTGAAGCAATGAACGGGTAGAAAATGAGTTCAAGACCTGGCATAGAATCTGTATGGACTCAATCAGCTTGATTGGAGTCGTACAACGGGCAAACGGGATCTGATCTTGACCTCGTTGGGCAGCCTGAAAAAGCCTCCTCTATGCGCGGACATCTTATCGACAGCCATCATGGAGGTTTGGAGGTCTTTAGGGGCATTTCATATGAAAGAACAATACTTTGGATTAGTAGAAACCCCAATCTTCACTGCATCGAAAAAGGTAGATGGAATACTTACCTACCTACCTTAGCTGTTTCCTATAGGTCACGTACCCGATGGCGCTAGTAATGATGGTTCCTCGGATACTTTCTAGGCTAATCCCGATACCCTTGTCGGTTGATGTACTGTAACCCCGCAGTGCGAGTACCCTGATCATGAAATATATACGGATACGGTTGGTAGGTACTGCAACTGATACAGTTCTTCAACAGCCAGAGAACAGAATTTGTTTCCAATCCTAATTGACAGTCGAACGACAATGCCTGACGCTATTCTGGATGATATATCGCATCGGCGGTACAATCCTTTACGTGGAAGCTGGATCCTAGTATCGCCGCATAGGACAAAAAGACCATGGCAGTGAGCAATAGCAATAGCGTATATCAAATACCTTGGAATATACTGGACTGATGCATGCTTGGTGAGACGATAGAGGCCAGCAGGAAGCAGCTTCCAAGACCACATTGCCTAAACACGACCCTTCATGCTACCTGTGCCCTGGGAACAAGCGCGCTCAAGGCGACATTAACCCCCAATACGAAAGCACCTTTGTCTTCGTCAACGACTACAGCGCTGTCAAAGAAGAGCAAGCAGACTACAGCCCTAGCGATGCCCAAGGCAGTAAGAGAACTCCCTTGTCTACACTCCTCTTAACAACCGATCACCGCTCATATCCCGTAGGCCTCCCCTCCCTCCTCCTCCGTGCAGAACCCGTAACAGGGAAATGCTACGTGATTACCTTCGCCCCCTCCCATAACCTCACCCTCGCCGATCTCCAACCTTCCGACATCCTCCCCGTAA
>JAABUW010002185.1_pt1 | contig 30397 bp, 4 predicted proteins | sample 5560081 | NCBI WGS metagenome assembly JAABUW01 (sample SAMN10711882, study PRJNA513363) | rock metagenome | isolation source: Antarctica rocks | place: Antarctica: Victoria Land, Knobhead sud | reverse complement strand
AATGCATTATTTGTATCTATAGACTCTATAGATCTTATAGATGCAATTCATTAATAAAATGCATTATTTGCATCTATAGATGCGATTTAATTATTTTCTTTTCAAAAAGTAGTAATGCATTACTATAATGCATTACCTTATTATAATTTAAATTATTAAATATTATTAAATATATATTAACTATATATTGACTATATATTGACTATTAATAAATTATATAATTATTTAAATAGTCTTGGCGATTCGGGTCGGTTTTTTTGGGTCGGGTTTCGGTTTCAATCCTAGGAATCGACCCGACTCGACTCGGTTTTCGATTCCAACATTAGGAATCGACCCGCCAAGACTTTCGAGTCGGGTTGACCCGAATCGCCAAGATTCGGGTCGATTAATTGACCCGAACTCGATTAATCGACCCGACGCGGTCAGTCTATCTTTTTGTTTGTTTTTGCTAATAAAAATTATTTAATTAATTGTATATAAGCGTTCAATAACTCTAAAGTATTAAATACAAAAAATATTACTAAGCACAACAAGCTTATTACGACGCATATAATAGAGATAATTCGAAGTTGTTCGAATTAATAAGTTTTATACAAAAAAATATTATAGTTTCGTAAATTTGTTTACGATTTTTGCAAACTCAAAGTGCATTTTTTTTTTTTTTTTTTTGTTAATAGTATAATGCAAATAAGCTCGATTAATTTATATTAATATTGCTAAAATAGACGCTTAATTTGTTAAGATTGTGTAACACTCTTGCGTTTAACTACTAAAAATAGTTGTTTCTTAATAATAATATATAGAGTTTTACAATATAAAATTAATAAAAACATATAATAACAAAATTGTCTCTTAAAAGTATTAAGCTTCAATAAAAAACTTTGTATAATTTTTATTTTATTGTTTGCTAATTGCTTTAATGTTGATTTTTTCTTTTTAATATAAAGATTTGCGAAAGACTTTGTTAATTGTAGAATCTCTTGTAGTCTAATATAATTAACTTTTAAATTTTTAAATTTCTCGAATTATAGTTCTAAAGCTATATGCAAAAACAATAGCAATATATTTTTATTACGTTTTTAATATATTATTTTAAATAAAAGTATTAATAATAACAATCGATATTAGATAGATAAACTATTAAGAGTAAAAAATACTTCTAGAAAAAAAGAAAACTAAACAAGAGAGAAAAATAAAAAGAAAGAAAAAAAGTTAAATAAATTACTATTACTATTGTTTATATTTAAATTCTTGAGAAAATCTTGTAAAATAAGAGATTAAGAATCTTATAAAATATTGTGTTTAAAGCTAAACTATTTTTGCTTTTAATTTTAATTCTAATAGAATAAAAAATCTATAATATAGAAATTTGCATTTTTTTTATTTTTTTTCTTTATCTTTTTGCCAATATTTTTGACGTTTAACTTGCTCTTTTTCTTTTCAAACACAATTTAATTAAACAAATCAAATTGTAAATCTTCGACAAAAAAATTAATTAAATTGACGAAAGCTATAACATAAAAGCTAGAGATCTCTTCAATAAAACTATTATATATTTTTTGTATATTTTTATCTATATTATAGATTTCTCTATTTTTATCTAATTTGCTATAGATTTCTATATTTTTATTTAAGCTACTATTATTATTGTAGTCTTTCGCAATTGAAATCTACTTTTTAAGAAATTATTGCAACAACTCGATCTTAATTAAATATAAACTTTTATTAATTTTATTAAATTAAAGTATTAAATTAAAATCTTTAACAAATAATAACGTATACAATAAGATATAAATAACTTGAAATAAAATTTTTAATAAATGCACGTCGAATATATAATTGTTATTGTTAATATCTAAATTGTCGACAATCTATATAATTATACTTAAAGAATTTAAGTTTTGTAATTGACAAAATATTGCAAGAGAATATATAAATAATAATACAATATTTAATAAAAGATAACTTCTAACAAATATAATTGCTATCTACAAATAGTAGAAACAATTAAGTCTACTAATATTAGTTCTATTATTTGCACTAATAATACGTCTAATTTAATAAATAATATAACTAGCTATTTAAATAATATTAGCTACAAAATAGTCTTTTATAGATTTCGTTAATCTTACTTTTCGAAAAGATGCTAAAATATCTTGCAAAAAGAAGCAAACAAATTAAGAAAATAACGCGTAAAAAAAGATAATATATAGAAAAGAATAACAAAATCAATAATAATAAAAGCTCGTAATGCTAAAAGCTCGTAATACTAAAGACTCGTAATACTAGAAATCGATAATATTAAGAGACTTGTAATACTAGAGAAAACTATAGTATTAAAAAGAGAAAATAATATAATAAGATTGCAAGTCTATTTGAAGACTTGTATTAAATTGCTTGTCAAAGATTGCAAATTGCAAAAAATTGCTATAGACTTTCGCAAAAACAATAGTAAAAAGAAATTTATTAAAAATACTATATATTTTTAATTAGCAAATAAAAGACTTTCGCAAATAAATATGTTTATCTTAGATATTAATTGTTTTGTTTTAACTTAAAGACAAAATCTCTTATATTAAGTTATAAAATAACAAAATATATTTTGTCTTTGTCGATTTCTTTTATAGAATTAAAGTTCTCTCTTTTATTATTTATTGTTTTATATTAATTATTGTTTTGTTAAATTCTTTTTTGTAAAAAAATTCTTGATTAAGTTTAATTATTGTTTAAGAAAACTTGTTTTCTCAAAATTTCTAACAACAATTTTTGAGTTAAAACTATTTAAAACAAAATATTTATAAAATCAAATATATTTAAAAAGATTATTAAATTGTTTAGATCTCTTAATAGTTTATATTTGTATTTTTCAAAAATAAAAGATTTTTAGAACATATAGACGTTAGTATTTTAAATAAAAGTTAAATTCTATTGCAATAATATTGTAAATAAATATTAAGATTATAAATTTATTCTTTTTATTAAAGTCTTTTATAATTTTTTTTGGTTTTAGCAAATTTTGTTATAATATTAAAGTAATTACTTTAACTTCTAATAGCTAAAGAATTATTACTATATATAGTAAAAAGATTAATATTTAGCAAAATACTAGAGTTTTCTTGTAATTGCAAATTATCTATTAAAGTATTAGTACTTATTAATATCTTTAGCTAATTCGATAATCTTCTATATTTTGTTTGCAAATATTATTATTATTTAACAAACAATACAATTTTAAAATCTTTCGCAAGCAAGAATTAACTTATATAATTTTTTATATTTTTTATTTAAGTACAAAGCTTTAATACTTTATTAAGTATCAAATTTAAAATATCAATTAAATTGTTTAAATAAGTTTGATTAAAATTTATATTAATATCGAAATATAAAGTACGCAATTAATTAAAATAAATATCTTTGCTTTTAAATTTTTTTTTTATATTTTTTGCTTTAAGATTGTAGATTTTGTTAAATTAAATTAAATTTGTAAAAAATAATAGTAGTTGCAACTTTCGATAAACTTTAAAATTGTATTTTATTTTTAAAGTCTTTATATCTTTAAAATTATTATTGTTTTTAGTTAGATTTTTAAGAAAATTGTTCTTTATCTTTTTATAATTTATCTTTTTGTTAATTGTATAACTATAATTAATAATAATTGTTTTAAATTTTAGTAATTAGTATCAAGTCTTCTATCTTTGCGTTTGTGCAAAATAATATTTGTAATTTGTTAATTTTTCGAATTATAGTTTTTTTGAAAATTATATTTAATTTTACTTCTTAATTAATCTTATTTATACTTAATTAAAATAAAAACTCTTTTGCAATTCTTAAAATTAATTGTAGCTTAATTGCAAAACAATTCTTAAATAATATATATAGATTTATATTGTTGTTAATTTTTATAATTGTTAATGTTTGCAATTGTTATTAGCTATCAACAATATATAATTCGATTAAAAATATATATTTTTTATAATTATTGTTTAAGTTGTTAAGTAATGTTGTATTTATTTTTAGAAATTCGAGAAATATAATTTAATAAACAACAATAAACAAATTTAAATCTATATTTTTTAAAAAATAATATTTATTTACTATTAGTAGTTTAAAATATCTAAAAATAGTTTTAAATTATTAATAATTTAATTCGAATTTAAATTTTTTTGCATTTTGCTCTAATATATAATATAAATTGTATCTTTAAATCTTTTATATTTTTAAATTGTTTTAATTTGCGAAATTGTAATACAAAAAAACAACAATAGTACGAATATTTTGCTCTATATTATTAAAGATAAAATATTTTGCGTCGATAATATTAAATATACTTTTAATATCTATAATTAACTCTTAACTCTTTTGATTATCTCTATAATATAAACAAATGCAAAATTGTTTTAAAGCAATCTATTTAATTTTGTCTATTTATTAATTTATTAATACAAACAAAACAAAAAGAAGTATAGATTTAACTATTTTTTGTTTTTTAATAGAAAGTGCTTCTTTATTTAGAATTTGTTAAAAGAAATATTAGTAATTACTTATAGCTAAAGATACTTGCGAAAGACTTAAGTTATTAATACTTAAACTAATATAATTTAAACTCTTTTGCAATAAACTAATATACAATATATTTAAAATTAATAAATAATAATAATCTAAATTTTGTCTAAATTAATACTATTAACAAACAAATATTTACAAATATTAAAATTCTCTATAAAATTTAAAATAGTTTTAATGTCTATTAATTGCTATAAAGTTATAATTATACTAATAGTTATTTTTACAATTCGCAAAATAGTTTTTAAATTATTTTATTTTATTTCGAATTTATTGCAAATTGTAACAATATTCTTTTGTTAATAAATTAAATTATTTAAAAAACTTTGTGTTTCTTTGTATTAATAAATTAATTTTTTCAAGTTTTAAGTATATACAATTGCAAATATATTAATATTTTAAACTAATTAAGATTTTTAAAACTTAGATTCGATTTTAAAGAATCTATTAAAATTTATTATATAGTCGATTGCTTTAAAGTTAGAAAAGTTTTTAAATTATATAATCTTATTATATATATAAAGTTGTTAAAAGATATATTTAATACAAATATAAAGTATTTGAAAACAAATTATAATACGCTTTTTACAAGTTATTTAATATATATTTTTAAATATTGTTTTTTCTTTTGCATTATTTAGATTTTTAACAATTAATATATTCTTTCTATTGTTCTCTTATTTGCAAATAACAATTTTTGTATCTTTGTTTTAAAGAATTTCTAAATATTGTTTTTGTATAAAAGAATTGTAATTACAAGTATTGTCTTTTTTAAAATTAATTATAGATTTAATTTTAATTGTTAAAAGAGAAATTAATAATAAAGTTTTGTCAATAAAATTAATAAAGTTGCTTGTCTACTATATCTTTAATAAATTAATTAACTACTAAATAATTTAATTAAATAAAAAAGATTACAAGAAAATTTTAAAGAACAATATTGTTGCAAAGTCTTCAACAAATTACGTAGAAAAAACTAATACTAAATTGACAAATTGCTTTATTAAGCGCAAGAGATTAATAATTCTTAAGATCGATTTACTTATAAAGAACTTTTATTTTTTTCTCTTTTTTTTATTCTTTTTTTTTAATAAGATTTCTATAATTTTTGTTGTTTTTATTAGACTTTAGACGCAAGAATACAACAATTCTTTAAACAATTTCTTGTTATAAAACAAATTTTTGTAACTTTTTGTATTTGTAATTAAGATTTTGTGGAATAATAATATCTATTAATCGATAATATCTTAATTTAAAGTATTGCATTTAAATTTTAGTATAGAATATTTATTATTATTATTATTTTTGTTTACAAGTAAACGCTTCTTTACAATTGCTAAATGCGCATTCTTTGTTTTTATTTTATATATAGCTCTAGCTATTGCTTGTTAAGACTAGATATACTTTTTTATATATTGTTTAAGTATTAATTAAAAGCAATCGAACTTTATTTAGTTTTTTATCTTATTTATATTTTTAAAGTTTAAAGCTATAATAAAAGCATTTATATTTTGTTATTTTAATTCTTTACTAATTATATTGAAACAACTTATAGAATCTAGTATTGCGACAATTAACTATTAAAGATTTTAGTTTAAAGAATGCAAATATAGAGAAATATTGTCAATTGTATAAACTTAAGAAAGTAACTTAAATAATAAAATATATTAATAAATAGATTTCTAAAAGAATTGACGCAAGTTTTATATTAAAGACTATTGTAAAGATCTATAACAATAGTTTGCTATTAAAGTTTTTAACAAGAACTTGTTGCAACATTTTAGCGTAATCTTTTGCAATTAATACTTCTTAATTCAAAGAAATAAGAAATAAGATAAAGAATTCTACAAAAAAAAAATAATAATAATATAATATTTAAAGTCGTATATAAAGTAACAATAGAAAATAAGTAAATTTGACAAATTAATAGTTCTATCTTCGACACATTCTCTTTTAACAATTAATAATAATAATGTCTTTAACAAATTAGCAAATTAGAATAGTCTTATAATTGCTATTAGATATTGAAAGACTTGCATGTTAAGAAAGCTATAATTGCAAAAATAAATAATAAATAGCTAAAAAAACAAATAATAAAGGTAAAGTAAAAGATATCAAAATATAAAAGAAGATAAATAATTATTACGCACATTTACTACTTAACGCGATCGATAACATAATAAACAATAGATTTATTAAATAAAAAATCAACAACTTAATATAACTATTACTCTTATTTCTATAGATTAATCTATAATTATTTTGTTTGCAAAATAAATATTATAGCTTAACAATCGCAATTACAATATATATAGTATAGCATTAATATTAGTATGTAAATATTGTAACTACAAATAATTTGATTTTTTGCTTTTGCTCTTTTAACAATAGTTTACTTAAAACGTATTAGCGCTCTAGCTTCGCAAGTACTTTACTCTTTCTTAAAAGCTCTTTGTCTTATCTTTTCTCTAAATATCTTTTCGTCAATTATAACAATAATAAGAAGTCAAAAAAATATTCTTAAACTAGCAACATCTTAAAGTTAAAAGCGTTCTAAAATTGCTACAAAGAAATTATCTATTATTAAACAACTATTTAATTCTTACTTGCAAATTGATATTATTATTAACGAGTTCAACTCTATATCTTATTGATTTTACACTATAACAAAAAACTCTTTTCGCGATTTTTTTAATAATACGTTCTTTATTTGCAATCGACAACAAAAGAGATCGATACTAAATTTTAACAACTTTAAAAAAAAATTAATTGCGTTGTTTATCAAATCTAAACTCTTATCAATAAAAAAATTACTTATTTATTAATTTGTACGTATGCTAAAAGCAATTACAAAAAAAGAAGATAAAAACTCTATTTGCAAAATCTTTGTTAAAAATTATTATCAAAAAGAAATCGATTGCGTTAAGAAAGTCTACAAAGAAAATAAAATTTATATTAATACTCGAAATTCTTTCGCAATTGCGTTCAAAATTTTGAAAAAGCTTAATCAATAACAATAACAAAAATATTCTAAGAGAAATAAACAACAACAATAAAGATAGAATTTATAATAATTTTACAAAATAAACTACGTCTTTTGCAAGCTCTAAACGCAATTTATTAATTAATAAGAATATTAGCGTAAAGACGCAATATAATAACAAAACAATTAATATTAAGCTTAAAGAGCAAAAATAACAAGTTGAAATAAATTAACAATTCGCACAAAGCAATAGATTTTTAATTATATTAATATCGCAAAGTCAATTCTAGCAAAAATCAATAATAAATCAAAATTAATTATAGTTTAAATCTAAAGAATCTTAAACTTAATTGTAGCACAATTAGAAATTCGTAAAGTTCAAAAATATTTTATAGTAAAAATCTAAATAGTTTTGATATTAAAGTTATTAAGAAAATCAAAATTGTGCGAATCAATCAATTACTAAGATTGTCTAAAAGACTATATTTAAAAATTAATTATTAATTTTATTGTCTAAGCTAGCAATATCTAGCAATCGTCTATTATTTATTAATAATTAATCTTATAAAGTTGCAACAAAAGTTCTTATTATAGTCGAAATCAATATCTTCGACAAATTGTTAATAATAACTTAACGTTACTATTTAACTTATCTATTTAATAAGATTCTTAAAAAATTGATTCAATTAATCTTTTCTAAAATAAAATCTAATTATTCTATCTTCAAAACAAAAGTGCAAAAGATTAAAAAGTGCTTTAAAGAATAAAAAATCAATATATTAAAATACGTTAAAGTTTTCTTTACTCGCTAGATTAAAAGTACAAAATTAAATATTAACAAATACAAAGTTAGTTTAAATACTTATAGAAATATTAAGAAAAAACTTGCAAAAAACTTTTGCAATAAATAATTAAAAACACTATTTTACTTTGTCTTAAAAGCAATTAACTTCGACAATATTAGTAAAAAAAATATACAATTTATTAAATACAAATGTTGCTTTCTACGCTCTTTGTTAAGATTTTTTACAATTTTTTTGATTTATAATAAGTTAATATTAGCAATTGTTTTAGTATTTTGTAATTTTATAGCTAATTAATAATTTGCAAACGCTTTTCTTCAAATTATAATTCTTCAAAGATTAAATAAACTTTATATAAAAGATATTTTTAATTTATAATTTCGCAAGTATATACAAGCTCTTCTATTAAATATCTACAATATCTTTTATCTAAAAACTAGTTTTAAAAATCAAATAATAGACTTTTATTTTAAACAAAGTATGTTTTTTTTAATATATAAATAGTTTTCGAAGATCGATTTTAATCAAAATTTCAATTTTTTTGTAAATAAAGATAATACTTTGTTTAAGAGTAATAACAATTGATATAACAATAATTAATTGCAATCAAACAACATAACAAATTAAAATATCTTTAACAATAATTTATACTACAAAAAGATTAACAACAAGAAAGAGAAATACAAAAAAAACAAAAAAAACATTAACGTTTTATTAACAAACAATTATAATATTTTGATATATAATATTTATAATAGCAAGTTGTTGCTTTTGCTTCTTTGTTTATACTTGTATTTGTCTATAAGCTAACTAATAAATTTCTTATATATAGATATCTCTTTGTTATGTGCTAATTGTCAAAAACTTCTTATATATTATAGATAGAGTCTTACTTATTGTAGCTATTAACAAGCAATTTATTTTGCAACTATATTCGATATTTGTATCTAAATAATAAAAAATCTTTCGCAAAAAACAAACAAAATCGAGATTAAAACTTAAGGTTTTTACAATTACTTAAAAGACTTATATTTATTGTTCAATATATTCTTTATTAATAATATTAAAACAAAACTATTTATTATTGTTTAATTTGATTTTATCTAAAATAACTTTAAGTTTTCGCGTCTCTTTATTGTTAACAAAGTAAATTGTTAATAATTTTTATATCTTTTGTAATAAAAGATTTACGCAAATGCAAATTTAAACACAATATATTTAATTTCAAGACTAAAAAAAATGTACTAGAAATTATCGATACAAAACTCTAAAATTGTTGTAATCTTATTAGTATATTTGTTGTTATTATTTTTACTTCGATTTTTTTTCTTTTACTTTCGTAAACGTCTATATAATTGTACAAATCTCTTAAAAGACTTTTTGTTAATTATCGAAATTACTACAATACAATTACAAACAATTATCTTAAAAATATTAAAAACAAGTTTAAATATCGAAATAAATAAAAATTAAAAATAAGATTACAAAATACAATAAACTTAAAATTGTAAAAGTTATTTTAATAGATAAGAAATAATCTATTAAAGAAATCTATTGCTAGTCTCTTATTATTATTGATCTACAATAAAGCGATATTAACGCTAATAGCTATTTACTAAATTGTTAATATTACAAATTATTTAGTTTTTTTATCTTTACTTATTTAACATAGCTAACTACTTCTTAATCAAAAAATTATTTATTGTTATTTTTTTACTAATATTATTATCAATATCTTTAAAGTGTTCGTTCTTTTTGTCTCTCGATTTGTTTTTCTCTTTAATCTCTATTTTAAAGCGTGTTTATCTAATGTCGCTTTTAATTTTAAATGTCTTTTTTATTAATACTTTCTTTGTTAATATTCTTTTCGTTAATATTCTTTTTGCGATCTTCTCTTTTAATTCTCTTAGTGCGTTTGTTAATATTCGTCAAAATAGATTGCAAAAAACTCTTAAAATGTGTTGCAATAGTTTTACACAAAAATAGAGTTTATCTTTATTGCTTCGATTTTAATACTAAAACAAAAAAACAATTATAGATTCGAATTAAAGAAAAAGCTAAAGAAAATAAACGCAAAAATAATAAAACTAAAAGAAGAAAATAAAAAGTTAAAAAAAAAGCTCGCACTATAAAAGAGAAACAATATATAAAAAACATTAATAAATAATAATTTCGTAACTAAGATAAATTATGTCTTGTCAATATCTTTTGTTGTCTTTATTAAGATTTTGCTTTGTTTCAATAATAATAATAAGCTAATAAATATAAATACATTATAATATAACAAGCTAGAAAAAAAGACAATAAATAATAAAAAGAAAACTTAGATCAAAAAGTCTATACTTATAAACAACTATATTTAATAGAATTATTTTCTTGATCTTTAATTGCTTGTTAAAGACTTCTTGCTTGCTATTTAGAAGCTCTTTATTAAATAACAATTTTCTATCAATTGACTAAAATCTTTTAAGAATATTTTACTAGTAAATAGAGACTTCTCAATTGATAACTTATTGCTTTCAAGAGAATAGATAGAAGACAACTATCTTCTTTAAATATCTAGAGACAAACTATCTAATATCTATAAGCTATATAATCTTGTAGATAAGCGCCTAAGTATTATCGACAATTTTTGTATAATTTTTTGTTAAAATTTTGTTTTTTATGTATTTTTCGAGTTTAAGAGTATCTCGAATTTGTAAATATATATATGTCTATATATAAATTGTTAATAGAGAACTTTTATTTTTATTTTTTATTTTTGTTAGAAAGATATTTAGAACTTAATAGTTTTAAAATAGATTTCCAACTTAATAAATTTAAAATATAGTTTATATAGAAGCTAATTTCTAAATTTAAATTAAATAGAAGTATCGAAATATTGTAATCGATCTAATCTAGTATTAATACTACTTGATTCGATACTATTCAATTCGATATTATATAATTGATTCAAGTAGCTTCAATCAATATATATAGATAGACAAAGTCTTAGCTTCTATATAGTAACTAAGCGTTCTACTATCTATTATTTTGACAAAAGCAAACAACAAACTATAAGAACAAGAGTATTAGCAATATTTTTAAGAGCAATAACTTGTTAAAACTTTAAATTGTCTTAAGCAATATTAAATTATTAATCAATAAGAATTTCTTTATTGTAAGTACTTTTTTTACTACTAGATAAAACTAATATTTATAGATTAGCAACAAGTATAATATTTTTTAAAAGCTTTAATTACTTACTTTTCGACAATATTACAATAATCTTTAATCTAAAAGTAATAGTAACAACAATATTTCTATTATATTTGCAAATACATTTTCTATATTTATTGTTTACAAATTATTTCTTTAAACGCAATTTCTTTTTTAGATTTCTTTATTTAGAATAGTCGATTTACAATTAGAAGAGAGTATATTTTTATCTCTATTCTATTTAATTTTAAAACTTTGATTTAAGAAAACTAATAATATAAAATTAGATTATACAAAGTTAGTCAAGATATTTCGACTAGAAAAAACTTTTACAAAAAAAGAGAATAATTTAATAAATATACTACTATTTAAGCTACACAATTTTAAAAGATAGATTTGCTATTATATTTTTTTGTTGCAACTAATACAAAAGACTTTGTTAATAATTATTATAAAATAACTCTTTTTAATCGAGCAACAAAAAGATAAAATTAGACAACAATATATTAAACAAACAATATAACAATATTAATATAATTTATCAAAATTAATACAAACTAATCTTTTTGCTATTAATCTACAATTGAAAATATATTTTAATATAGTTTATTTTTTTAATAAATTAATAGAACTATAATATTTATAAGTATAAAATAACTTAATACACTTTGTATTAAGTAATATATATTATAGTACTATTAATTATTTAATTATCTTCGATAATATTATTTGTATTTTCGAGAATATAAATAAAGTTAATTATTATTAATATAGTTGTATTATTTTTATAGAACAAAATTATTGTTAGAATATTTTAAAGAAAAATACAATATATTTAAATCTATAAGTTGTTGTCGATATATAATATTATATATTTATCGACTTTGAATCTCTATCTCTTAACAACAAAAATAAAATATTTATTATAGAAAATCTTATTCTTGAGATAGATATTAGTAGTATACTTAATTATTTAACTATTTATATCAATTGCAAATACAAGAATAATAACAAGAAAAAAAATTAATTACTTTTTTTTATAACTTTTATATTTAGAAAGTTTTTTATAGTAGATATTATACTATATATTTTGTAGAATACTTGTATTAAATTAGAGAAAAACTAAAGATAAACTACTTTAATTGAAATTATATAAAAAGATGTTTTATTTTTATAATTTTCTTGTTATATTTTCTATTTATCGACAACTTTAATATATATAGAAATATATATTAAATACTTAAGATATTTTATTTAATTTTAAAATATCTTTTTTACAATAAAAAATGCAAAATAGTTAATTGTTTTGTTTTAATTTTAAAATTGTATAAAACAAATATTAAAAATATTGTAAAAATCTTTGTCAAATTAATTAAAAAAATAGATTAGAATATAAAAATAATTATTAATAAAGAAATTAAAATAGTTTGTATTTTTATTATAATTTTTTAAGAAACTGTTTTTTAACAAACAAATATTGCAAAGTTTCTTTAATATAGTACTATAATAAAATATTGATTTTATTATTGTTTTAAAGAAGAATATAACAATTTAGAATATAATATAATAAATAACAAATACTATTATTAAGAAACTATAAAATAGCAAGAATATATTAAAAATAATATTATTAACAAAAATTAAATTAAATTTTTAAAGAAAGTTAGTATTAAAGTTTAGTTTTTTTTTTTTTTTTAAACTTGTATTAAATTTAGATTTTATATTGTTGCAAATATACAATATTTTTTACTCTAAATAGAGAGAATTAAAAAGAATTTTACAAAACTTTCTAATAAAAATTGTTTTTATTAAAAAAGAGAATATATTATATTTTGAAGTCTTTTAGAATTTTTGTTTTCTATTAGAATAATTATATATTTAATTGTTTATTTTCTATATTCAATTATAGTTACTCTTCGAAATAAGAAGAGTTTTTTTTATTAATTTTTCTAATTTTTTGTACGCAAATTATACTAAGCTAATTTAGATTTTTTTTAATTTAGCTAACAAAACAATATTTGCAAAAACAAAAATTTATATTATTGCGAACTATTGTTAAAGTTTTTAATTTAATAATTAAAGTTAATACTTTAGTAAACAGTTAATATTATATCTATAAAAAAAGTCTATACAAAATAATTATAGAGAATTGAAAAATTTACAAGTTTTTTATTTAATATATTATAATTATTAAAGCATTTTTTTTTATAAAAAAATAAATAAAATTAAAAAAGATTTGCAAAAAAATAAGAATATAAATTATAAAGCAAAAATAATAGATAATAAGAATAAGATTTTGAATAAGATTCTTTTAAAAATAAGAAATTTAAATTTAAATAAAAATAAAAATAGTTCGAATAAAACTTTTTTAAGATATTAATAAGATAATTGTTTAAAAACAATTAATTTAAGAGTTTTCTAATATTTTCTAATATTTATACTAAACTATACTTAACAAAGATAGCGCAAGAATATACTATTATAAATTTATAATAAATATAAATATATTAGTAAAAGAGCTTGTATATATATAATCTTGCAATCTTTAATTATATTAACTAGAACTCTACTTTATTAATAGTCTATAAAATATTTAAATATATAACAAATATAATTGCTCTATTAAATTTAATAGAGTATCTTTTTGTTAAATATACAATATTTTAGTTAATAAGATTAAAAATAGTAAGTATATAGAATTATTTTTATTCTAAGTTAATAGAAGCTTTGCAATTGCTAAAAAACAAATACTTTTTATTTATAAAAAACTTTCTTTTAATTAAAAAGCAAAACTGTAATATTAAAAATAAAAAATACAATATTTAGAAAACAAAAGTTAATTTAAAGTATTGTTTGTCGATAATTTTTATAATAGATTTTCAAATATATAATAAACTAAAGATTAATTTTAATTTTAATATAATATATTTAGATTTATAATATATTTTTGTTTAAAATTTAATAGATATTTATTAACAAAAATACAAACTATATATTTTTCCCTTTAATTATAAGAGATTAAAGTAATTTCGAAAAATAATTTATACAAACAAATAAATCGATTAGTAATAAGAAAAATTAAAAAAGACTTTTACAACAACTTTTTATACAAGATTTTTACAAAGACTTTTCGAAAACTACTTTTTAAAAAATTTGAAAAAATCCTCTTAATTTGTTAATAGAACTTTTACAAAAATAAAACTAATTAAGACTTCTATAAAATTAAATGTTAATATATTTACAATATAAGAAATCTAATATTTATCAAGAATATCAAAAGATATTTGCAATAGTATTTTATTTACAAATATTGCAAATAAAAGTATATATTTTTTGTAATTAATTTAGTAATAAGAATCTACAAGAATCTTATAAAGAAAATAATATATTAAAAAAAACTTATAGATTCGATATTAAATTTCTCGATCTACAAATAGATATTTCTGAAACAAATCTATAATCTGTTAATGTTGCAAAATAATATAATATATATAATTAATACGTCAAAGAAGTCAAATTAACAATCGATAAATAAAATACAATATTTGCTAAAATATAATTATAATATTATATATTTGTAGTTGCAAATAGATTGTCTAATTAATTATAAATTTAGAATAAGTATCTTTTGATACAATTATTTTAATTCGAAATTTAACAATAAACAAATCTATCTATTAAAAATATAGCAATAAGTAAATCTATCTATCGAAAAAAAAGCAATAAGTAAATCTCTCTACTATAAAGTATATTATAGAATGTTAAACTAAGTATAACTAATAAGAATCGATAATAACTCGAAAAGATTGCAAAATTATAATAGTAAATATTCGATAAAAAATAATATAAAATCGAAGAATTATTAGCATTTTACTATATTTTTATTGTAATTTTATTGCGATTCTACTGCAATTCTATTGCAATTCTATTGTATATACTTAAAAAGCAAATCGAGAATTCTTCTTTACGATAGATAGTATAGTAGTAAATAGAAAAAGACTAATTTGTTTTTGCAAAAATATAAAATTGCAATATTAATCTACTATAAACAAGTTAAGTTATAGCAATAAAAAATTATATTTAAAAGAGACTTAATACAAATGCTAAAATTCTCTAAATTGTAAAGCTAAAAATTGTTAAAAGAAAACAAGAAACTCTTAATAATATTTTGCTAGAAATTTGTAATTAAATTTTGACTCTAAAACAAGATTTAGAAAGCTAGTATATATATAGTTCTTTATTTTTGTTCTCTTTAAAAAGAAGTATAGATATAATTCTTTATTAAAAAAGTAATTAGCAAAATTATAGTTACAAGATATCTTAAACGTCAAAATCTATAGAACTAAGCTATAAGCAATCTTTGCTTAAAAGTTCTATTCTAAAATAGTTTTATCTTTCTACTTATTTTTTAATTTCGAAATATTTGTTTGTAGTTTATATTTTAATTTTTACTTTATTCTTGAAGAGCAAAACAAATCTAGTCAATATCTTAATTAATAACAAATATTGCTAAATTAATCTACTTAGATTTTTTTCTTAATTTCTCTAGCAAAATATTATATTGCAATAAAAGCAAAACTTATCTCTACTAAAGCTTGCAAAAATTCTACTCGATAGAATTTATTTGTTAAAATATAATTTGCAAGATATTGCAAGATTTCAATTATTTTAATTATAGCAATTGTTATAGAGAAAATACTAAAAATCTTAAATACATATTTTAATATTTGTTACTTAAATATTTTTTATATAAAAAAGTATATATTTTTTTGTAATATTTTTTAACTTTAATTTGACTTTTATTTTTAGTACAAACAATTTGAACTTTTGCTATAGATACTTGTATTAAAAAGTAGCAAATAGAAAACTTAATAAATTTAGAAAACAAATCTTATTTGTTAGCAATATACTTATATATTTTGTGTCTATTAATAGTCAATTGCTTAATAAGAATTCTTACAATAAAATAGCTTTCTATCTAATAAAAGACAAGAGTAATGTTAAATTTTAAGCAATAATTATTAAAAAAGTCTTTAATATCTTAATTTGAAATCTACAAATTAGTTTTGCAAATTTCAAGAACAACTTTCAAAAATAATTTCTTATTTTAAATATAAATTTTTTGCAAATAGAAAATATTAGATACTCTAACAACTCTTCTTATAAAGAACAAGATTTTAAATATTTGTTTTTGAAACAAAGAGATAAGACAAATTTAATATACTAATATCTTTATATACTTGTCTCAAATCTCTATTTATATTAATATTATATCTCTAGCAATATTAATAACAAAATTAATTTTGTTCTCAAAATATATATTAAAACTTGTTAATAATAGCAACAAACAATATTTAATTTTAACAATTTAATCTTTAATATATTGCAAATATAAAAAGTAGCAATATATATACTATTTAAGTTTGTTGCTTATAAGTATTTCTTGCAATACTAAAAGCAAAACTAATTTGCAAAAAAACAACTATAAATTTTAGTTTATAACTTGATTATTAATTGTAGAACAACTTTAAACTCTTAACTATATAACTTAGTCTTTTATTTTAGTAACGCTATTTTGTATAACTTTAGACTCTTACTTTAATTTTGTTGCATTTGTTAGTTTAATAATTGAAAATCAATAAACTACTTTTTTCTTTTTTATTATTTTATAACAAAATAATAAATTGAATTTTGCGCAAAAATAAAATAATATATTAAGTTTTATATTTGTTTTTTAGATCTAGTATTAAAATATCTTTGCAATAGAATTCGATAATTGTTATATCTTTGTTTGCAAATATATAAAAACTTTTTTTTAAAACTTTAAAAAATATCTTAAATTATATAAGAAATATTAATACTATTATAAGTTTTGCAACTTTATTAAGAATAACAAATATTAATAACAATTATATATATAATTCGATTGTCTCTTTTAATTAGACTAACAATTCTTTATCTAAAATCGAGAATCTAGAATTGTTTCTTATTGTTTGAAAGTCTAACGCTCTACATATAGTATTTTGCAATTATTGCAAAATCAAATATTATATATACTATATAATATCTATAGAATAGATATACAATATAGCAAGACTATATTAAGATAATTCGAATTTTAACAAATTCGAATTAGCAATATTTTGTTTTTATACAAATCTAGATATTAAGTTCTATATTATATTTTCAAATATATATATAATAAGCACTAGAAATAGAATTTAATTCTAGAAACAAATATAAAAGCAATATTCGATTTATATTATTTATATTATTTGCTACTTTATTAATCTTAATATAAGTATTGTTTTTTATTAATTTTTGATTGTCGATTTAACAAATACAAGAGCAAGAATCTTTTCTTGTACAATACAAAAGAAGAAACTAAAATTAAATATAAATCTATATATAATTAGTATTGTTAATTATAAAATAATAGTTTACAACTTGTAAATCTTTTTAAATATATTTTATTTTTAGAGAATTAATATTATCTAGTTTGCGTTGTAATAAGATAAAACTTTAAAAAAAAATGTTATTGTTATACTTAATACAATAAAAGTTTAAGAAAATCTCGAATTTAAAGTATACAATTTATAGAAGAATTAATATCTTATTATGTTTAATATCTTCTATAATACGCTATTTTAATATATAATAAATAGAGTACTTCGAGAAAAAAAATTAGATTAAAAATCGAATTAAAAATATATTAATAAGTCAAATTATAATTGCAATATTTTTCTAAATTTGTTGTTAAATCTATATAACAAGAAATATTTAAAATATTTAGTATAAAAAATTTACAATACTTATTGTTATATTAAGAATGCAAATTTTATTTGCATTTTATAGATATTATTTGCTAGCAATAAATTAATTAATTATATTGTTTAGTAAAGAGTTTGTTGTCTAGAAGTAGTTAATAGCTATTATTGTACTCTTTATATTGTTACTTGTATTTATTTTTACAACTTTGTTGTGCTAATTGTTTTTGTATATTGTATATACAATATTGTAATACTATCTTCTACTTAATTGTAATATAATTAACAATATTAATAGACTTTTGTTCGAATCTTATTAATATAAATATTCTAAAAATAAATAAGCAATTTGAATCGAAAAAAAGTATTCTAGAAGCGCTAATAGTTGCGTAATAGAAATTACTTAAGTATAGAATAGTTTAGAATTTTAACTCGAAAAAATATCTACTAAATTGTTTATATTTTAATACTATTAATTACTAATAAAGCAAAGTATCTTTTAATTAATTTTTCGAAGACTTGAATGCGTTTGTAGATTTAATCTGTTTTATTAATATTTATTTTTTTATTACTTTTGCAATAATCTTGTTATTAATTTAAATATTTTTACAATACGCGAAATTTGAAACAAATTAAACAGTCTACAACTTAACAAACACTTAATATCTTAATAAATTGAATATATTTAGCTAATAAAATATATAATCTTCTAGTAGAGTAGATTAGACAAGTAGCAAATTTCTTAAAATTGCTATAGCAATTAGAAATTACAAGACAAATATTTACAATATTATTAGAGATTATTATTAATTTATTACAAAATTAAATAGATTAAAAGAAAGAAAGTATTGCAATTATTAATTGTATTAAATAAGATAATTTAATTTATAATTTAAAGTAGCTTTTTGTTATATAGTTGCAAAAGTTCGATTTAAAATTTTGATTATAAAAATTTTAAGATTTATTTGTTAAAGTATTTTGTTACTTTAAGAATCTAAAGATTTATAAAATATAATTTGTTAATTATTAGTTTAACGTATTAAAATAGCAACAATAAATTACAATATTTAACAAATTTGTAACTCGAGATCTCTTTGTTGCAAATAATCTTATATTACTTTTGCAAAAAAAACTTAATTGTAAAGAAAAGAAAAGCGCGCACAATTTAAGTAATTTGCTATTTATTTTCAATATTGCTTTTAATCTATTAGTAAAATATTTATTGTATATTGTTTTGAAGAGTTTGCTTATTATATAATATTAAAATACTTAATAAGTATTTTAAGAAATATTTAATTGCAAACAAGAATATTTGTTTTATAATAAAGATATTGTAATAATTAATTTAAATTTTTTGTAATTAAATTTTAATTGTTTTGAACAATATTATTAAAACAATTTATATAATAGAGATTTTTGTAATTTAGCAATAAGAAAACGTTCTTCGATTAAAAGATTTCTTGTAGTTTGTATTCTATTACAAGTTAATAATTTAATTGTTAATACAATAATTTTATATTCTAAAAGTGCAAGAAATCGAATAACTTCTACAAAAAGATAATATATATTTAACTAAAAGTAAACTTGTAATATAGATTAATTTAACTTGTTAAGTTTTAAATCTACAATTAATATTATATACTTAATAGCTTTTTACAAACTTTAGATATTCTAGCAATTTGTTAAAGATTAATTTGAGATAATTCTATCTAAATATATATACAAAATATAAAATCGACTTTGTTAAATATTAATTTGTTTTTTCTTAAAATATATCTTAAGATTTACTAATTTTTTAATATTTTTAAATTTACTTTCTAGCACTTATTGCCCGATTAAATTAATTGTATTAACTAATTATAAATCTAACAATATTAGATTTGCTTGTATTAATTAATTAGATTTTGTAATAAATAGCAAATATAACAATACAAAAGATTAAAACTATAGTTAATAATCTATTGTATTAATAGCTTATTATTAGTTACTATTAGAGAATTTGATAAATAATGTTTGTACTTAAGTTTAAAATATATTAGTTTAAAACTTAGTTTATTAACAAAAAACAATTAAAAAGATTTGCAATACTTAATTTTAAATACAATTTCAAATTAAAGATACACAAATAATTGTAATTATATAAAATTAATACTTATTTTTTAAAATCTAGTTTCTCTTTATTTTATATACTAAGTTTAATTGTTTTTTAAAGTTTGTTTTAGCAATATATTCTTAGAAAGTAAGCAATTAGTATTAGCAAATAACAATATCGATACAATACTAACTTTTAATCTAGTTAGTAATTTTCTTACAAAGAAACTTTATTTTAAGATTGTATATATTTTAATCTAAGACAATTAATACTTACGCAACAAGTTCTATTATTTTCAAATATATTTGTATAGTATTAAATGTTGTTAATAGCAATTTAATGTTTATATTAACTAAATTAAGCAAAACTTGTAGCTTGTTAAAACTAAACTTATTTAGTATTAAGTTAAATAGATTTAACTATTAGTTATCTTTAATTATAAATATATCTAGAGTTTGTAATTTGCAATCTTAATACAAATACAATTAAACAAATTAAGTATATTTTTGCTTTACAAATAAAAGAAAACAAAAAGATTTTTTTTTTTTACAAGTCTTAACTTTATAGAAGCAAAGAACTTGATTTTTATATTTAACAATTAAATAGATCTAGATATTTTTGTCGAGAAATATTGTGCAATAAATTAAGAGCTCTCTAATAAGAAAGAGAAATTTTAGAAAACAATTTTTTTTTAAATGCTATTAAGATCTATATACTAAAAACAAAGATAATATCTTGCAATTGTATAAAGTGTTAATTTAAAAAAACTCGATTATTAAGAAGCTTTAAGCAAATCTTTATCGATTATTAACTAATAAAAAAGCTATAGAAAAGATAATTATTATAGATACGATAATTCGAGTATTAGAATATTAAAAAAACAATAATAGTAAAACTTTTAATATCTAGATTAATTTAGCAAATAATAAACTTCTTTGCTAGCAAGTATTGTGCAATATCTTATTGTCGATCTCTAATAAAATATTGCAATTATAAGATACTTTTAGTATATTTAGATCTTAATTTTCAATAAAATCTTATAAAATAGTAATCTTAATTTTTCGAATATTTTTAGAATCTATTATATAGTTTATGTGTATTTAATTTTCTAATTGCAGGATAAAATTAATAATATTAATTGTATTAATGCAATTGTAAATCTTAAAAATATATTGTCTATTTGTAGCTCGATTAATAATAATTATCTTGCTAGAAAAAAGTTGTTAAGAATAATTTCTAAAGTAGTAAAGCGCTTTGTCTCGAAACAAATAGTTAGTTTAATAAGAAAGTTTCAAATTAATATTAATATTTTTTGCTAGCATTTGTAGAATTAATATTATAGTTTGTAATTTTATATCTAATATTGTTATTAATATCTTAGTAGAATCTCTTTTAATCTCTATTGACAAATATTAATTACAATTAGTATTCTCAATTTTTAGAACTTCGAAAAATCTATAAAATATGTTCTTTTTTATATTAAAGAAGATAAAATAGTTTTGTCGCTTAGATTTGCTATAGATTTAAAAGAGAAAAAATTAATTGCAAATCTTAAAAAATAATTACTCGAAAAATATATTGTAACAATAAGCAATATCAATCGAGTATTTAGATAGTTTGTAGTATTTCTTAATAAGCAACAACTTTGAGGCCCCTCTATAAATAAAAAAACACGATAGTATAACGATAGTACTACTGCTATACTACGAATTTAGTAGTAAGCTAGTAGTACTACCGTGTAACTACTAAGAAAATCCTACTACTACGGGATTTCTACCGAAGTGCTATCGTAGTACTATCGTAGTACAACTGTATTACTACCGCAATACTACTATAGAATCTATAGATGCCTATAGGTGCTAATTATGGAAAAAAAAAAAAAAAAATTATTTATTTTTAATTTCCAAGTTCTCACGCTAGCCCAATTGAGGTTTTCGAAAATATTGTCGAATAATAAAGTTTTTAAAACGTTAATTCGTTAACTCGTGAAGTTGTTAAATTATATTTCTATTTATAAATTTAAAGTTTTAATCTTAAATTTAAAGTTTTAATCTTAAAGTTAAAGTTTAAGATATTCGGGAAGTCTTTAGCGTTGCAACTATTAACACTATAATATTTTAGATAACAAAATCACGTGATTTACGAAAATTATATATGCGCGTTAGACTCTCTTACTAGCGTCTACATATTACACTAATATATATTAGATATTAAGTAGTTAGTAAGATACTTTACTAAATTTAAAAAAAAGTTTGCTTACTAAGACAAATTTATTCACTAATAAAACGCACGTAACACTATTGTATTGCCGAAAATTAATCGACTAGCAACAGTATTAATCTCGTAGTAATTTGGTAGTAAATCAGTAGTAAATCGGATTTGATATAACTATATCTACTACGGTTGCACAATCGTATTTGGTATTATCCCCCCTCTACGATAGTGCTACTAGGGTTATACCGGGGCAATACTAGGGTTATACCGTAGTACTACCGTAGTACTATTGTATTACTACCGATTTACTATCGATTTACTACGGTAAAAACACGTTTTTTTTTCTATAGTATTGGCTATAAAGAAACTTAACTTAATTTACTAGATTAACTTTATTATATTATATACAATATTATTAAATATATTTTTGAAAAGATTGTATATAAACTTTAATTGTATACAATATAGAAAATTTACTAATATTTCTATATTAATCTTTATTGTACTTAGAATATTAGTACAAACATTAATATAGTCCAAACTTTTAACAAGATTACACAAATAATATTATTAAATAAGTTTTTTTTGCAATGTCAAAGTCTTTACTTTCGAGTTGTCTAGTTTTAACGCATAAATTGTTATTTTGTAAAAATAATATATGAAATACAATTATAGTTATTAATAGTCTTTTTACTCGATTATATTAAAAGTAAACTTGTTTTGCTTTTAAGAACTAATTTTTTTGCTTTAAATCTTTAATTGTATTTAATTATTATATATAGTCTAAAATAAACAACAAAGTATAGTTTTTATTTTTAAATATTTAATATTCTTAAAGAAAATATAAATTAAGAAAATATTTATGCATACAAAGTAAAGTTGCTTTTAGAGTTGCTTTTGTCGCAATTGTTACTAAATTATTAAAAAAATACTTTATTTTCTACTTTTTATTAATACTTAATTTTCAATTGTTTGCAAATATAGATCTTGCAAATAAAAAACAGTATTGCTATTTAAATAAAGTTAAATATCTTTATTTGCTTTAATTATATAATTCTAAATCTTCTTTACTTAACGCAAATATAATACTATTTTTTAAAATATTTAATTAGTTTTCTTTATTATTGCAAGTATTTAGCAAACTAATCTAAAGATATCTTAACAAAAACAAATAATATAAAATATTAAGTTGCAATACAAATTAGAGTTCTAGATATACAATAAAATTGTTCTAGATATTTAGAAACTTTATTGTTTTTAACTTTTTCTTTCTTTATCTTTTTAGTTAAAATATATCTTGCTACTTTGTAATAAAAAATCTTAATAACTACTTTTTTTTTTTCAATTTTCAATTTGTTAATAGTATTGTAAATATCGAAATATATTGTTGTTGCTAAAACAATTAGCAATATTATTTGCTTTATAAATAGTAATTCTAATAACTAAACTTAAAAATTCTTTAACAAAAAAATTAAAAACTTATTATTGCTTACTTTGTTAAAGAAATTTGCAACTTGCTTCGATACAATAGTATTTATAAAAAAAATTTAAAAAATTTAAAATTTAAAATTTAAAAAGAATTAATATCTTGTTCTATTTTTTAAACTTTGCTTTTTTTTTATATAAAATAAAACAATCTTGCAAAGACTTTTTGAAATACAAAAATTAATATATAATTGTCGGTTAGTCTAAACAAAATCTAATTAAACTAATTAATTAAAAATATCTTTAGCAAAAAGAAATTTTATTAGATTAATAAATAATATATAATTAGCTATAATTTTAAAGATTCTATACAAAGATTTAGTAACATTCTAGTATCTAGATTATTACTTATATATACTTTATCTTCTTTATTAATATATTTAGATTTATTATTGTATTATATTTATATATTATATTAGTAAGATATAAATTAGTATAAATATTAAAAAGACTTAATAACTTTTTAAACTTGTTTTTTAAAAATAGTTGTTTTTTTTGCTTTTGTTTTTTTGTTAATTGTATTAAAAGAAAGACTAAGTTATCTAATTTAAAAATTGCTAAAAGTACTTCTATTATTACTTAATTTTCTTTTTTAGTCTTTTTGTTAAAAACTTTATAATTGTTTTTTGTATAATTAAAGTCTTTCGCAATTAAGATTGCGCAATTTATTAACAATTAATATATCTTTTGTCTATTAACAATAATTTTATTTAGATATACAAGATCTGTCGAAATACTGTAATCGATCTAATCTAGTGCTAGCACTATTTGATCTAGCACTATTTGGCTCGATATTATGTAATCGATTTGAGTAGCTTTGATTAATATATATAGATAGGCAAAGTCTTAATTTCTATATAGTAATTAAGCGTTCTACTATCTACTATTTTGACAAATTATAAGCTTGAAACAAAGCAAGAAATTTATCTACTTATTAATTAGAATACTTAAAGCATAACTAATAGATCGAATTAACAATAGACTTACAATTACTACAATTAGCTAAATTCTTGTTAATTTCTAATATATAGAAACTAACAATTAATTATTTGAATATCTAGATTATTATTGCTTCAAAAATCGAAATATTAATACTATAATATTGTCGAAATAATAACTAAAGAATTGTCGAAACTTGTCAAACAATCGATCTCTCAATTATTTAAACAACTAAAATCTTTAATTATTAACAATTAAATAGTTAATATCTAGTTAAAGATTCTAATTTCTAAACACAAACGTTTTACTAAGAAAACTAATATAAGTTGTAAAAACAACTAAGTTTATCTTATTTGCAATTTATTGCTTTTGTCGAAGAACGCTAATTATCTTTAATAGATAATTATTAATAGTAAGTTCTAAAGATTGAAAAATTAGTTATATAACAATTATACAATTGAGAATCGATAATTAAATAGCTAATAATTAATCAAAGACGCGTTATTAAAGCAAGACAAGATTTTGTTTCAACGCATTAATAAGAAGACTAAATTACTTAATCTTTTTAATCTTTGTTTTTCTATCTATTGCAATTTTTTTTTTACTAACAATTAAATAAGTTAACTTGTTTGCGCAATAATTGAAACAAGTACTAGTTAATTTCTCTTACTACAATATACAAAACAAATTAGTAAACTAAATTGCAAATATACTTCGAAGATCGAAATAGTTTTATTAATTACTTTAAAAGCAATATCTAGACGCGACTTTTAATTAAATAACAATTAATTTTGTTCAAATAAAATTAAAAAGCTCTTAACTATTGCAAAGACGCAAAAAACTTAAATCGAAAAAATTAATATTTAGTTTTATTAAAATAAGAAAACTAGAAAGATCGATTTAACAATTGTAAAAACACAAAATAATATTATTACTTCTATAATTGTTAAAATTAAGAAAAAAAATAAAGAGATTAAGTAACTTAGTTAGATTCTAGATAGTTAACAAATTTTATCTACAATTAAACAAAAACAACAATCTAATTAGAAATTATCTATTAATACTTTGTCTCTTAAACAAATTAAATCTATTAAATTTGCTTAAATCTATATTTGTTATAATCTTAAAATAAAACAACAAAAATATAAAATTTATTTAAGAGTCTATTAATTGTTTATTTATTAAGACTTTGCTCAAACTATAATTAACAAAATCGATTAAATTAATATTGTTAACAAAGAGAAGTATATTTAGCTATCTTTTTTATTTAAATTCTTCGAAAAGTGTCTATTAAACTAGATATCTAATTTAGATTTTGTTAATTTACTTAAACTTTGTAATCTAACAATTAGAATATCTTTATTAAAATTTTTACTATACAATTGCGTTTCTTTACTATATTTACTAGTATTATTATCTATTGCTTACAAATTATTAATAGAGTTCTAAAAATAATAAATTATATTAATACTATTATAGTTACTAGTATTTTTGCGTTCTTTCTTGCAATTCTTAAACAAATTGCTAAAATTAGCAATAGCGTAAGCTTTCTTATTTAAAAACAAAACTTATTCGAAATTCTTAAATAAATTAAGTATTAAAAATATATTAAATTAAGTATTAGATCTATCGACTTACTTAATATAGTTATCGAAAAACAAGTTAAATAGAATATTAACAACAAGAAGTATATAAATATGCTTCGAAATATTATTAATAAAAATTTGTATTATAACATAAAAAAAAAAAAATCTAATTAAAAAAATTTATTAAAAGATTGTTAAAATATACAAGTCTAAAAAATTAAATATACTAATAAGAATTTTTGTTAAATTCGAGTTTTTTAAAAATTTTAACTTTTAAAATATTAATAAGTACAAAATTTAATTTTGCAATATTATTAATAAACTATTTATCTATTTAAGCAATTTAACTATAAATAAGAATTAATTTATTTTTAAATATCTAGTTAATTTTAACAATATTATTTATCTCTTTATTAATTAATAGATATCTAAGTATAAGTTTTTTAACAAAGATAGCACTTGAAAGCAGAAATTGTTTGCTATTATTTATAATTATAAGACTTAATATATTAATTTAATAAATATCTTAACTATTAATATTATTTTAGTTCTAACAATAATTATTAAGTTAATTATTATTACAAAGAATATTCTTTTTGTTATTAACAACTCTAGCTTTGCATATATTAAACAAAAAAAATATACAAGTTGCGAAAAAATAAATTATTAATAATTAAATTGTTAAAACTTATATTTAAAACTATATTTTGTTCTAAAAAGCAATAGCTTCGAAAACAATTATAACAATAGCAAAAACAAATATTGTTAAAACTACAATAATTAAAAGAAAGATTAAAAGAAATCTAAAAAAAAAAAAAAAAAAAGTTTAAGTTTAAGTTTAACAAAAACAAGAATAAAAACAACAATAACAAAAAATAAAAAACTATTAAAGTAATAGTCTATAAATATTATTTTGTCTTTATTATTATAGCAATTCTATTTGCAATTTTTGAATTGTTTATTTCTATAATGTTAGAAACTAGACTTAGAATCTCTATTAAAGAGATATTTGAATTAGTAACTAGATAGAACTTAGATCTATACTAAATTTAATATACAAAAAAAAAAAAAAAAGAAATAAATAAATAAAACAACGCTAATTATATAAGATTGCAAACTTTATGTTTAACAAAAATTAATTTAAATTTAATTTAGTTTAGCTCAAATCTAATTAAGATTAAGCTTAAAAAATTAAGCAAAATAAAGACAAAAAATTGTTTAATCGACAAACGTAATTAACGAATTGCTAATCTAATATTATAACAATAGTTTTTCTCTACAAAACAAAACTCTTGCAAGACAATCAAAACAATATAACAAATTGTCGAAAAATTAAAGAATTAAAAGTCGAGAAAATTTCAAAAAGCAAAATAAAACAAAACAAAATAACTAGATTTATTGAATTAAATAAAGACAAAATAAAGCAAAAAAGTAACAAAATATTTAAGTTTATTAAATTAAGTTAAGACAAAAAACAACAAAAGCGAAACAAAATATCTAGATTTAATAAATTAGATAAGATAAAGAAAGAAAATCTTTGTTATTTAAGCAAAATTTAGATAAGATTAAACAAAATTAAATGAATTAAATTAAGACTAGACACGTTTAAAGTAACAAAATACTATCGAAACAAAACAATTTTTTTTTTGCTATTTAAGCAAAATCTAGACAAGACTTAATATCTAGATTTATTAAATTAAATAAAATAAAGCGAGAAAATCTTTGTTATCTAGATAAGATTTGAGCGAAATTAGACTATTTTAATTAAAATTAAACGCATTTAAAGTAACAAGATATTATCGAAACAAAAGAAAAAGATCTCTATTATTTAAGCAAGATTTGAGCAAAATTTGAGCAAAATTTGAGCAAAATTTGACTAATTTAATTAGAGTTTAATGCGTTTGAAGTAACAAAATACTATTAAAATAAAACAAGAAAATCTTTGTTATTTAAGCAAAATCGAGACAAGATTTAAGCAAGATTAAAGATATTATTTATTCTTTTTAATATTAATAGTTAGAAACAACGCAAAATATTATATATAATTTCTTAATAATAAGATTAACTAAATAATATTTATTAAAAACTTGTTAACAATTGTTTAAAAGATTGAAAGATTTTTAAATAAAAAAATATTTTTTTTAGTTAACATAGTATTTAAGCAAAATAAAATTAAAACATTTATTACGTTTAAAGTTTAAAATACTATTAATATATTAAAATCTTTTGTTATTTTTGACAATAATAAATTTATAAGATTTTTAACGCTATTTAGACAAGAAATCAATAATAGTGTAACTAACAAAAATAGTACAAAAGACGAAATAAATTTTTATAAATATAAATAACTTAAGTTCAATAACTAAAAAATTTCTTTTAAAGATATATTTTATTTTAAAAAAATTAATATTACAATTGTTTAATTTAATTGTAAAATAAATAATATTAAGATTCTTAATATTAAGTTAAACTTTGTTATTTGCAAAATATCTAAAATAAAAACAACAAAAACAATTAATATTAAATTTATAAATAGCTTAAGCAACAAATATCTTATCGCGTAAATACTAGATAAGTTTCTTTATTTTTTAAATAAAATTTTCGATATTAATTAACTAAATTCGAGTCTAAATTATAAAATCGAACAATAAAAGTTCTAAAAACTTAAAGTCTAAACGTAAATTCTAATTAAAATTAATTAAAAAGAGCGAAACAAAAGTTGTAAATAAAAGAGTATTATTAACAACAAATTTAATATTTAAAAGTTATTTAATTTAGTTGTCTTATATATAGTTAACAAAGACACAAAAATAATATTTTATAATAGTATTAACTTGTTCGATTTAATTATTAGTCTTAAAATAATATGTAATAAATAACTTGACATTAATCTTTAGTATTTAACAAAAATGTTTTTAAATATCGAAAATAAATTGTATATCTTAATTAAATACAAAGAACTTAAATAATTTATAATATTTTTAAATATAAATATAAAAACAATTAATTGCTTTCTTTATTTTTATAGAAGTAGTCAAAACTAGATATTTTATTTTGATAAAACCATTAACAAAAACAAAAACGTATCTATATATAATATTTATAAAGATATTAAACAATAAAGAATCTACGTAGTTTATAAAGATATTATATTAATAATATTTAAAAACAAAAAAAGAACGCAATTATTTTTGCGTTTTTTGTCTAAAAGATTTAAAACAAATATATATATAATAGTTTTATACAAAGCGTTAAATATATTTATAAATATTAGATTACTAGTAAGTTCGATTAATTAATTTGTAATATTTTGTTTTTTTTAAATAATTATTAATAATACTATTATAAACAAGTTAAATTACGCGAAGACAAAGACAATTTAAGTTAAAAATATAAAAAGTTAAAGCGTTTTTTATATTTGATTAAAGAAATTCTATTATAATAATATATTTTATTGCAAAGCGTTTCGAATACTTAAAATACAAATTGATTGTTAACTTCGATTTAATTTTACAAAGTTTAAAAAAAAAATCTTCTAAATTTTTGTCAAAATTTAAGATTTTTTAATTTAATTAAAATTTAATATTATTAATATTAAATTCTTTTATATCTAACTTTATCGAAACTAATATAACAAAAAAAGTTAAAAAAATTGAAAAAAAATATAATTGAATAAAATCTAAAATAATAATTTAATATTAAAGATTTTTAACAATTTTAAAATTTAAAATATAAATTTTTAAAATTGTTTAATATTAATACAAATG
>JAABUW010002184.1_pt1 | contig 30401 bp, 23 predicted proteins | sample 5560081 | NCBI WGS metagenome assembly JAABUW01 (sample SAMN10711882, study PRJNA513363) | rock metagenome | isolation source: Antarctica rocks | place: Antarctica: Victoria Land, Knobhead sud | reverse complement strand
CGGCGGCATGCTGGTGCGCCCGCACCACGGTGGAGTCAACCGACAACAGCTGGACAACGGCGTCAGTCTCGGGGGCGCCAAGGAACCCGGCCGACTTCGCACTAGTAGATACAAGCGTCCCCCGCGTGCCTTATGTTTGGCTTGCCAGTCGACACGACCGTTCGCGTACGGATTCAAGTGAAAAGGCAGTAGCCGCTGTTATTGTCGGGCCGATGGAGAGGAGAACTCCGTGGACAAGATCGACGATCTCGGGCATGCGTTCTGGACTTGGCGGATTGGGGCGCAGCCCGACTCCGGCGACGACCTGCCGCGTGTAGACCGTCCTGAGGGCTGGGTGGCGGACTGGTCAGTGCAGGCTGTGGTGGCGCGGCGTGCAGCCCTGGCCGGTTTTGAGGACTGGCTCGCTGAGATTCCGGATGACGGGCCGGTGCACGTACAGGTCAACCGGCGGCTGATCGGGTCGGCGTTGGCCCGGGTTCGCTGGGAACTCGACCACCTCAGGTCCTGGCAACGCAACCCGGTGTTCTACCTTGACCAGAGCCTCGGTCCTATTTACCGGGCGCTGTTGACGCTGGCGCCAAACGAGGTGGAGGTGCGGCGGCATCTCGCCCGCGTGCCGGAAACGCTGCGGCACGCGGAGGAGAACCTGGCTGACCACGCGTCCGTGCCCTTCGCCGACTCAGCGATCCGACTGCTGGAACGGGCGGTGACGGCACTCGGTCGGGCGATGACACCGTTGGGTCTCGAAGCAGCGGCCATCGAGGCGCAGAAGGCACTAGCCGGATTCGCAGAATGGCTGCGCGTGAAGCGGGACACTTTTGATACCCCAGTCCTACCCGACATTGGGTTCCTGTTGCACCGGGTTGCCCTCCTGCCGTGGTCGGCGGAGCGCATCTGGCAGATGGCTGCCCAAGAACGGAATCGCGCCGCCGCGCTCGAGGCGGTGCTGTGTCAGGGAAATTTCCGGGTCCCACCGCTGCCGCGTGACATCGCCGAGCAGATTGCCCGCCAATGGCGGGATGAGGAGGCGGTGCGGAGCTTCTGCGATAAGCGTGACCTACTGACCGTGCCGTCGGGAACCCGGTGGTATCGCTACGCCCCGATGCCGCAGCATCTGGCACCCCTGGCTTGGCTCGGCGTCGCCGACGATCTGACAGAGGGGCGGGACGCGCTCCGGTTCGTGCCGGACCCGTCCGGAAGACTCGGGTACTTCGACCGTGCAGCAGCGATGGATCCACGCCTGACCATCTGCCACGAGGGAGCGCATGCGCTACAGCTCGCCATGACGTGGCAGAACCCCGATCCGCTGCGGCGCCGGTTTTACGACTCGACGCCGAACGAGGGGATCGCTTTCTACTATGAGGAACTGCTGCTGACGGCCGGACTATTCGCCGACGCACCAGCCAGTGCCGCAGTGATCGCCAACTTCATGCGGTTACGAGCGTTGCGCGCCGAACTAGACGTTTCGCTTGCGTCAGGAACCGTAACCATCGAGGAGGCGGCTGACCGCCTCGCTCGGGATGTGCCAATGGATCATGAGTCCGCGTGGGAGGAGGCGGTGATGTTCGCCGGCTGCCCAGGGCAGGGGCTCAGCTACATGGTCGGCAAGATGCAAATCCTCGATCTTCTGGGGTCGGGTGGTGGTCACGACGGCCTACGGGCCTTCCATGACCGGCTGTGGCAGGACGGCAACATCCCGTTGGCCCTGTTCGGGTGGGAGCACCTCGGCCAGCTCGGCCAGCTCACGACGGCGGACCAGCTCAGCCTCCAAGCGGCAGGCTGACCACCGTGTCGCTGGCAAGACCGCGACCGGGTCGGCGGACAGGGGTCGGGTTCCGATCACCGTCCCGGAACGCGGTGGCGTGAAACTGGCCGGCCGTATCCACAGTGACGACCGGGTTGGTGACCAGGAGCCCTCTGACGCCTGGGCAGTATCGCCGAACCGACATTCGGACCCGTACATCACCCAGTGGTGCTGGCGCGGCCTCCGCGCCGGCACCCAAGTCGATCTTGGCCTGTAACGTGCCCTTCCGCAGGAAGGGCTCGCATCCCTGGAAGTCAACGTGGCTGTAGCCACGTTCGAGTGCCCACGCTAGTAGGAAGTGCCCAGCCGACTTCGTTGCTCCGCTGGAAAGCAGAGCGGACGTGCCGTCGAGCACGCCGGTGAGCCGGGCGTTGACCCGGGAGCCGTCAATGTGGTTCACGGAGCCGGCCACCGGCTCGTGACTGTCTCCGTACACCAGCATGAGGTGGCCGTGTCGAAACAGTTCTCGTCGTGCGTTCTCACGCGATGTAGTCCGCGCCGCATTCCCGTGCCGTACGGCCATCGTGGGCAGGTACATCCGGTCGTAGAACCGGTCGAAGTCCTCGTCGCGGGTGCTGATCTCGTACCGGTGCCCGAGCTGTCGAATCCGCCTGCGGTGCTGGCGGCGTTGCTCTCCGGAGAGCACGCTGCTTAGATCTCCCGAGTCGGCTCCCAGGTCGGTCACCATGTGTACGCGCAGGGGTAGCAGCATTGCCCCGGCTCGACCGGTGCCGTCATCCTCTTCAAACAACAGATCGACGCTGTCGAGATCCCCGGCGGACTCGGTGTCACTGGCACAGGCGATCTCGGCTAGGTAATCCCTTAAATAGTAGTCAACGGTTCGACTGCCGGACAGTCCGATGCGTACCGGGTGGCCCTCGCAGACGCCGGTGATCCGCGTTCTCACGCGCTCGCCGTCAATGATGTCACCGAACCCGCACGTCGTACGTCCGCATCCAGGTGTCAATCTCCAGGAACGGAGTGAACAGGTGCGCAGCGTTCATCCAGGTCATGGTGTCGCTATGGCCGTCGATCATGGCGCGGACCCGGCCCACGTCGACCAGCGGCGCGAGTGGGGAGTCCGGATCGTCGAGCAGGCGGTCGATGGCCACCAGCACCTCGCGTTCGTGCATGGGATCATGAGTGCCGGGATAGCCGCTCTTGCGGCGTTCGATCGTGGCAGTCGGCACAACATCGGCTACGGCGCTAGAGAGCAGTGCCTTGGTGCGGCCACCGACGGCCTTGAGGTGCCAGGGCACATTCCATACGTACTCCACCAGCCGGTGGTCGCAGAACGGTACCCGTACCTCCAATCCGACCGCCATGCTCATCCGGTCGGCCCTGTCCAGCAGGCAGGCGAGTGGACCCAACATGTTGAGATACAGCACCTCACGCATCCGGGCGTCATGTCCGGTCTCGCCAGGAAGCCGGGGCACCTGGGCCAGCAGCGTCCGGTACCGGTCGTGCTCCAGGCTGGCTGGGTCGACCCGGGCGCGGATCTCGGGATTCAGACAGTCGGAGAGGCGCGTCGCGTCGCCGATCCACGGGAAATGATCCCGCCGCACTATTGCCGGGTCGTGGTACCACGGGTAACCGCCGAACAATTCGTCCGCGGCCTCGGCCGAGAGCACCACGGTGGACTGTTGACGTATGCGCGCGAAAAGCAGGTACATGGACGTATCGAACTGGCCCAGACTGGGCAAATCCCGGGCAGCTCGCGCGATTGGGAAGGCCGCCAGGATCTCGGCGGTGTCGAGCAGCACTTCGTCGTGGTTGGTGCCGATGTACGCCGCTGCGGCCGCAGCGTAGGGCGCGTCACGCTCGGGCCGCATCGCGGTGGGCCGGAAGTTGCGGTCGTCACCGGCGAAGTCGACGCAGTGGGTCTGCAGGATGCCGCCACCGGCGAGATGACGCGCCGCCAGCGCCGCCACTGCGGTCGAGTCGAGGCCGCCCGAGAGCATCGCGCTAACCTGCACGTCCGCGACCAGTTGCCGCCCCACCGCACTCTCTAGCAGCTCGCGGACGGTCGACACGGTGTCATCGGGGCTGTCCTCGTGCTCATGTGACGACAGCCGCCAGTAGGCCGACTCCCGCAGCCCATTGGCATTTAGTTGCATGAAGTGCCCCGGGCGCACCTCATGCATGTCGCGTAGCGGGGTTTCGCCCGGCATCGTGAGGCGTGGGTTGAGCAGCATTGGCAACGACTCGACGTCTAACTCCGGCCGGAACCTTGGGTGGGCCAGCAGACCCTTGGGCTCGGAGGCGAAGAGCAGTCCGCTCGGGTAGGGGTGGTAGTACAGCGGTTTGACTCCCATGCGGTCCCGGGCGAGCAGAAGTTCCTGGGAGCGGCCGTCCCAGACGCCGAAGGCGAAGATGCCGTCCAGCCGGGTCAGGCACCCGGTTCCCCAGTGCAAGTACGCACGCAGCAGGACCTCGGTGTCGGATGCGGTGCGGAACCGATGTCCGTGCGATACGAGCTCAGACCGTAACTCACGGTAGTTGTATATCTCGCCGTTGAAGGTGATAGCAACCGTCTCCTCCCCGATGCTTTCTGTCATCGGCTGATGGCCACCGTCGATGTCGATGACGGCAAGTCGACGGTGACCCAGGGCGGCGTGACGGTCGACCCAGACGCCGCGGCCGTCGGGCCCGCGGCGCTTCATCGTGTCCGTCATGTACCCGACGAGTTCGGCTTCGGCGTCGAGGTGCTGTCGCAGATCGATCCATCCGGCGATTCCGCACATTTGTGGCTCCTACCGCCCATAAAGGACAAATCATAAGTACGACACAGAGGAGCGTCGACCCTACTCCCGGCACGCTCACTCCTTGGGACTCCCAGCAGGCTAACCCCTTGGTTAGATTGCCCCCCGTTACCGTCTACGATCGCCACAGCTTGCTAATGGCATCTTGCGCTGCTCAGGTAGGTGAGGGGTTGCTAAGCTAAGATTGCCTAACGCCCTGGGAGGGTCATATGCAGTGTCCTGGTCAGGGCCGTCAAGGGAGTGAGTACGTGGAGCCGCAATCGCCCGCAGCGCCCGCAGCCGGGGTCATCGAAGCGCCTCTGGCACAGTTCGACGAAGGTGTCCGGGCTGCTGCGGCGCTTGTACGTGAAGAGCGGGGCGACAGCATCCCGGACCCGATTGTGCCGCTCGAACCACCCGTCCTCGACTCGGCACTGGCCGAGTTCTACGCGGCTGGCGCGGTTACCTTCCGTAATGGCGGGCAATACAAGGACCTCCACTGGCACTTACTCGACCTAATGGGCAACCCGTGGACCCAGACCACCAAGACCGGCCCGTCCCTGCTCATGGTCGCCCGACTCATCAGACATATCCGAGGCACCGGCGAGCGGATCATGATTGTTACGCCCACCTCAGGGAACAAGGGCACCGCCCTGCGGGACGCGGTCGGTCGCGCGTTAGACCTCGGCTTGGTCACCGACGAGCACCTCCGCATCGTGACTGTGGTGCCTCGGCCGTCCCGCGACAAGCTACGGCACTCCCGGCTCGGCACCACCTCCGCACGATGTCGCCGTAATCCGATCGTCGTGCAGGACACCGACCGCGGTGACGTGGTAAAGAGACTCGTCGCGGAACTCGTCGAGGCGGAGAGCGACGAATTGTTTCGTCGTACCGGGTTCCGCCTTTGGAACTCGCTCGACCTCGACAACTATCGGGTAGCGGACGCTACCCGGGCGTACGTCGAACAGCTCTGTTCGCCGCCCCCCGCGACCGGTGGTCGACGTACCCACCTGCACTCCGTCTCTAGCGCCTTCGGCCTGCTCGGATACGAGCTGGGCTACAGGGTACTGGCTGGCGGCGGCTATAACCCAACTACTCAGGAGCCTTGGGCGCACCCGGCGTACTTCCTGGTGCAGCAGCTCGCGACGCCGGACATGGTGCTGTCGTTGCGGAAAGGCACCTTTGACCGGACGGCGTTGCCGCCCTACCGGCTGGACGTCGACGGACTGTACCGACAGGACAGCGACCCCGCGTTCCCGGCCGTGACCCACCACCCGGACGAGTCCCTCGATCCGACCTTCTACACGCATCGCCCGGCCACCGCGGCTGTTTTCGGTGAACTCGTCCAACGGCATGGCGGCGGCGGTATCGTGGTGTCGCTTCAGGAGTGCCTGACCGCCTATCCGCGGGTTCGCCGGATGCTTGCCACCGTCGATGTCGACCTTCAGGCAGACCCGCGGAAGATCCGCGAGTGGTCGCTGGTCAAGGCTTTCACTGGGATGATGCTGGCGGTCGACCGCGGCCTACTCGACAACAGTGGTGAGGTTGTGGTGCACGGCTCCGGCTCTTACACCGACGACTCGCTCGCCCCCGCGCTGCCCGAGACGGTGCGGACCGCCAGGCTCCCCGTAGAGCTCGCGGCCCACGTCCGTGCCGCGGCCGAAGCATAGGGGGCGTCTGATCGAGATGATGTCCCGTCCCCTGTCGCAGGCGGAGATCCGCGTCTGGATCTCCAGCAACATAAGCCCGCATCCGGCGGAGCAGAACGTGGTTCAGGGCTATTGCCTTCGCGGTGCCGGCGACTTCGAGACACTACGGCAAAATACCGCAGCACTGTTGGTGAACCATCCGACCCTACGAACGGCTTACACCCTCGATTCGGACGGCGACCTGGCCGCCACGGTGCTGGATCCCCCGGGAGTACCGCTGTTCCTCGTGCTGGATGCCGAGGCCGGTGGTGAGGAGCAGGCCGCTGTTTTGGTTGCCACGCAGGTCGCTGAGGAGTTCGATCTGGAGAAGCCGCCCCTGGCACGTGTGCTCGCGATCCGGATCACCGATGACCGGCACTGGGTCGTGATCATCGCGCACCACATCGCCGTGGACGGCGACTCGTTCGCGCCTCTCTGGGCGGATCTACTGACCCACCCCGGGCCTCCGGCTCCCGGATACCCCATGCGCAAGGAGAAATCACTGCGGTACCGCGCCCCTGATGAGTACGTTGCGCATCTTGACTTCTGGCGCGCGCGAGCCAAGGAGCTGGACGAGACGCTGCGCGCGATGACCGCGATGACCGCGATGACCCCGAGCGACGGCATTGAGGACGTAACGTCGTTTGACGTGTCGGCAGAGGACTGGGGCGCGATCATCGAGCTGGCCCGTTCCGAGGCCGTGACACCGTTCATTGTGGTCGTTGCGGCACTGGCCCGTGCGTTGTGTCGGCATCTCGGGCTGGATCGCGTCGCGATCGGGATCGCGGTTTCTACTCGGCCGCGTGGCGTGGATCAGACCCGTGTGGTCGGCAACTACCTGAACATTGTTCCAGTCGTGTTTTGCCCTTCCGGTGTGGGCGAGGTTGGGGACGTCCTGTTCGACGCCCTCGACCATGCCGTGGTGCCACTAGAGGAGATCCTGCGTCTCGCTGCCAAAGCACCCGACCTCCGTAGCCAGCTGGTCAGCGTAACCGCGACCAGCTTCGCCGCCGCCGGCCAACTCGACACGGCGTCGGGCCCAGCTGAACCCGTCCTCGTCGTGCAGGGCTCATCGAAGACCGCGCTCAGCCTTTACCTCGAGATCCACCGCCGGTACGCCACTGTTTACGTGGCCGGCGGCTTTGGCTTACGGCTGCTGCCGACCTGTCAGGTCGCCAAGGAGATCAAAGGTCAAATGGCGGCGTTGACCCGATGACCCGAGTGGACCTCCTGATCCAGGCGGTGGCTGGGCAGCGGCCCGACGCGGTCGCAGTCTGGCCATCACACCCCACTGACTCAGCGCTCACCTTTGCAGCCCTCGAGCGGCGTGTCGGGGAGCTGGCCGGTGCCCTCAGGGCGCACGTAACCGGGCCGGAGACCGTCATCGCAGTGGAGCTGATTGGTACGCCTGCCGATGTGCCGCTGTCGCTGGCTGTACTGCGTGCAGGGGCGGTGCTACTTCCGCTCGATCCTGCGCTGCCATACCGCCGGTTGGACTTGTTAATGCGCAGGGCCGACGCCCGGGTACTCGTCACCACCGGCCTACACGTCGGAGCGCATCCGTGGCGAGAGATTCGCCCCGACGACCTCCACACGATCAACACCGCTGCCGTTGAGGCCCCAGAGCCGCATCCGGACGCGCTCTGTTACGTGATCGCCACCTCGGGATCCACCGGTATGCCCAAACTGGTCGGTGTCACCCATCGCAACGTCGCTGCGTTGCTCCATGTCTTCGCGATCTACGGGCTTGGCCCGGATGACCGGGTGGCCCGGGTTCTGCCGCCGCACTTCGACGTCGGCCTCACCGAGATGTGGGCGGCTCTCGTGGCCGGCGCTCAACTGCGTTACCTCGAACCGCACCTGGCCGACGACCCCGCCGCGCTCGGTGTCGCCCTGCACGATGCGGGCTGTACATTCGCCCAAATAACCCCATTGCTCTGGGATCGGATGCCGCACCTGGCCCTGCCCCAGCTAAGGGTGGCGGTAACAGGCGGTGAGACTCCGTCGCGGCAGGTGATCGACTGGTGGAGCACGGGACGGCGTTTCTACAACGCGTACGGACCGACCGAAACCACGGTATGCGTTAGCAACCAACTCCTCACCGCGGGGGAAGACCCGGTAGTGGAGCTGGGCGCACCGGGCGTCTGCCTAACGACGGAGCCAACCAGGAACCTGAACGAACTGGTCATCGGTGGGCCTGGTGTCACGCGTGGCTACCTCTGCCTCCCACGGGAGACCGCGGCCGCCTTCCTGCCCGACCCTTCGGGTCTCGGTGGCCGCCGCTTCGCGAGCGGTGACATCGTTGAACGACTCTCAGACGGTCACTTCCGGGTCCTTGGCCGGGATGACTACCAGGTCAAGATTGGGGGCAGTCGGGTCGACCTGATCGAGGTCGAGAATATCCTGGGGGACGTGCCTGGTGTGGCCGAGGCCGCAGCGATGGAGATCGACGGTCGCCTGGTCGCGTTCGTCACGCCCGCTCAAGCGTCCGTTACGGATTGCCTGGTTCGGCTCTCCGCCGAGCTGCCCGCATCCGCCGTGCCTACGCGTGTCCTCACGCTGTCCGCCCTCCCGCTGAATTCGTCGAGCAAGCGGGACACAGCCGAACTGCGACGCCGCGCCTCGGTCGCGCCTACGGCACGACGCGTAACCCGGCCGGACGGTGATCCGCTCACTAAGCTAGTCACGCGCTGCTGGGCGGAGCTACTGGATCGCCCTGCCGAGACGATCGACGGCTCTTGGTTCGACTCCGGGGGTAGCTCGCTCGGGCTGCAACGGCTACGCACGAGGCTCGCCGCTGAGTCGGGCATTTTATTGCGCGGCGAACAACTGCTCGCCGACCCCACCGTAGGGGGAATGGCCTCAGCGTTGTCTTGCGCCGTCGTCAGCGAGGCTGTGTCCGCGCCACCGGTGTTGCTGAGTGACGCCATGTCGCCCGGGCAGGAGCGGCTCTGGTATCTGCACCATGCCCTGCCGGACAAAGCGGCTTTCACCGTGGCCGATCTGCACGAGGTCCATGGGCTGCTGCACCTAGATTCGCTGCGTACGGCGCTCGCCCGCGTCATGGAGCGACATGAAGTACTACGTGCGTCCCTGCTACTCACCGTCGATGGACTCCGCCAACGAGTGCGGCCCATGTCCGCCGCAGAAATTGACCTACGCACCTACGCCGCGTACGACGCACATCCTCAGCAGGAGACGGAGTTCGTCACCGCCCGAATGGCGGAGTGCTTCGACCCGGCGAGCGACCCGATGCTGCGGCTGAGCGTGCTGAGCATGGGGGACAACCGGCACTTGCTGCTTCTGACCGCGCACCACGCCGCCGTCGACGGCTGGTCCGCTGGGCTGCTGCGGCACGAGTTGGGCTGGTATTACGCCGAAGCGACCGGAGTTCACCATGCTGTGGGGCTACCAACGCCGCGACGGTACCGGCTATTCGCGGCGGAGTCGGTCGCGCGGCGGAGCACGACCGAGGCGAAGGTCTCGGTCGCGGCGTTGCGGAACCTGCTTGGTGATAAGACGACGGTCGGCGAATTCGGCGACGCGGGCCAGCCGGCGGTGGTTGTCGATCTACCCGGCGAATTGGGGCTGCGGGACGAGTTGACGGCGATCGCCGTCCGATTCGGGACGTCACCGTTCGTCGTGCTCTTGGCGGCTGTCGGTCTAGCAGTTCGCCGGCTGGTGTATCGACGATTCGATGTGGTCGGGGTGCCGGTGGCCGGGCGAACAGAGACCCGGGACGACGACAGCGTCGGCTACTACTCGAATACACTCCTACTTCCTATAGACGTTGATGAGCGCAACAGCGTCGCTGTCTATCTCGCGGTGCTCACATCCCGGCTGACTGAGGCGCTCGACCACCAGAGCGTGCCGATCCAAGACGTGGTGGAGAGTCGCAAGAGTGGTGCGGGACAGCCCTTTACGCTGATGTTCACCTACCAAAACACCCCAGACCGCCCGTTGCGGCTGACCGGCGCGACGGTCACTCGACGGACGGTACGCCCCTCAGTGACCCGGGCCGGATTGGAAATCGACGTCCGGGACGACGACGGCCTCACTATCCAAATGCTCGGCGACGCGGCTTGTTATGACGAGGCGCTGCTGGGGGCGATCGCCGGGGCGGTCCGTCGCGCCGTCCACGCGCTCGCCGGGCAGGACCGGCCGCTGTCCAGCATCAGCCTGGGCGACCCGACGGACCCAGCCCGCAGCTCGGTCCGGTCGCTGTCATCTGTGGCCGTGCACCGAATGGTCGAGGCGCAGGTTGCCCGCATACCGCTCGCGTCTGCCGTGGAGGCGCATGACGGTCGTCTTACCTACGAGGCGCTAGATCGGGCCGCCGGTCGTCTCGCCGCAGGCCTGCGCGAGCGGGGGGTCGATACAGAGAGCCGGGTGGTGATCGCCCTGGACCGCTCGGCGCGGGCCGTGGTGACCATGCTTGCTGTGCTCAAGGCGGGCGGTGCAATAGCACCCATTGACGCCGACCTGCCGGCGGCACGAATGGCGCGCACACTCGAGGTGGTCCGTCCCACCCTTGTCGTGGCCGAGACTGCTGGTAGTGCGACTCTGGCCGGCTGGCCGGTGGTGACCGGGGCTGAGGTGGACCAGATGATCGCGGCCGACGTACCGAAACTCTCCGTGGATGCCCCTCCCCGGGCCGCGTGCTATGCAACCTTCACATCCGGCAGCAGCGGGGTGCCGAAGGGGATTTTACTGGACCACGCCACCGTGCGCGCCCTGTTCGCTTGGTACGACCAGCACTTGCCGGTCGGCCGCCGGGTGCTGCAGTACACCAGCCTGAGCTTTGATCCCTCGTTGCAAGAGATCTTTTACACCTTGTCGGCGGGTGGAGCCGTGTGCGTCCCCGCCCCCGAGGTTCGTGACGACTTCGTCTCCCTGGCGCGTTACATCAGGGAGGAGCACATCGACGAGCTAGTGCTGCCAACCGCAGCCGTCTACCCGCTGGCCCAGGCATGCCTGGACCAGCGGCTCCGCCTGTCGGAGCTGCGTCTCGCAGTGGTGGCCGGTGAGCAGTTGCACCCGGGGGTGCTCGGCCGCTGGACGGCCGAGCTGCCGAACCTGACCGTCTGGAACCACTACGGCCCGGCGGAGACGCACGGCGTGACCGGGTATGCCTTGCCGCGCTTGTCCCGCGACTGGCCGGCCCGGATTCCGATCGGCAGACCAGCTGATGGCACCCGGGCGGTCATCCTCGACGCTCATGGTCATCCGGCTTCGCCCGGTGCCGCTGGCGAGCTGTATCTGGGCGGGCGGCAGGTCGGACGGGGGTACGAGAATGATCCACGGCGCACCGCGGACCGCTTCCTGCCTGATCCGGACCAGCCGGGCGCGCGCCGGTACCGCACAGGAGACAGGGTTCGCCTCGTCGATGGCGAGCTGATCTTCCTGGGCCGGCTGGACGGACAGGTGAAGATTCGGAGCATGCGCGTCGAGCTGGGGGATGTAGAAACTGCCATCATCGCTTCACAGGGTGTTGCCCAGGCCGCGGTGGTGGACATCCGAACGTCCTCCGATGAAACCGCACTCGTCGCGTTCGTGACGGCCGACGGTATGGCGGACCTTGATCCGCACGCACTTCGAACAGCGATGCGGGAAGTATTGCCCGAGCACATGGTGCCGTTCAGCGTTGTTACCGTGCCCACGCTGCCAGTGACTATCGGCGGCAAGGTGGATCGGCGGGCCCTACGCGCTATGTGGTCCGATGCGCAGCTGGAATCCGGTGCGGCTGCGACAGACAGCCTCACCGGCGAAAAGCCGGAGCTGCTCGCGATCTGGCAGGACTTGTTGGATACCCCTGAGCTGGATATGACCACTAATTTCTTTGCCGTCGGAGGTCACTCGCTGCTCGCTGCTGCGCTGCTTTCCCGAGTGAAGCAACGCTTCAACGTGACCGTGCCGATGCGCATGTTCCTGCAGGACCCCACCCCCGGGGGCCTGGCGGGACGCATTTGGCTGGAACCGACGCGAGATGAAATCGCCGCACCACAAAATAGGCAAGGAGACCCCCATGCCCGTCGAGGGCAAGCTTGACCCCGGCACCGTCGCGCCGTCGTTGGCAGCTCTACTGGCCGAAGGCTACCGGGCTACGCCCGACGACTACGAGGTGATAAGGGCGCCGGAAGGTGCCCTTACCGGCGACAGATTCCGTTGTGCCGTCGACCTCCTGCGCGCCCAGCTGCGATCGACCCCCACGACGACCGGGGAGCCTGTGCTCTCCGTGACCACTGGAGCCGCGCCGGTCGCCCTAGTCATCGCGCACGCAGCGCTCGCGGAGGGTTGGGCTTATTCGGTGCTCAGCCCGTCCTGGCCGCGGCGCTACCGGCGGGCGGCCATGGACCGGGTGCCGCCGACTCTGGAACTAGCGGAGGCGGTTGTTATAGCCGCGAAACCGGACGGTGGCGAACCGGCCCGTCCGCCCCGGCAAGTGCCCGACGGGCTGCTTAGCCACCTGCTGTTCACGTCCGGTTCAACGGGTGCGCCCCGCGCGATCGGCACCGAACGGCGTGCTCTCGCCCACCACTTAAACGTTCTCCGGACTGCGTTCGTCCTGGGTCCGTCCGACGTAGTACTCCAGATCGCCCCGCCTCACCTCGACGGGAGCCTGCGCGATCTGCTCTATCCGAGCCTGGCCGGTGCCCGGATCGTGGCATGTGGCCGCCGTGATGGCCGGGCAGACATCGTCTCGGTGGCCCGGCAGATCGTCCAGCAACCGATTACCCACGTCCTCAGCGTGCTGCCGTCGGTGCTGTTCGAGGTCGCGACGCAATTGGCGGAGCAAGGCGAGCAGGCGCTGCTGGTGCGGCAGATCGCCGTCAGTGGTGAAGCCCTGGCGCCACGGGTGCTGTCCGCCGCACGGCGTGCATTCCCGAACGCGACGGTGGTGAACCAGTATGGCCCGAGCGAGACAACCATGACCGCTACCCGCAGGGTAGTCGAGCAGGGCCAGGCGTTCGGCTCCTACGGCACCAACGTCGGCTACCCGCACCCGGGCTACCAGCTTCGACTCCACCACGGGAAAGCTATCCGTATCAGCGGTCCCGGGGTAGCGCGCGGGTACCTCGGAGATCCACGCGCCACCGCCGCTGCTTTTCTCCCCCAGCCCGGCGGTCGGGGCTCTCGGGAGTACGACACCGGCGACGTCGGTGTGCAGACTTTTGATGGTTCCCTGGTTCTCTCCGGACGCTTAGACGACCAGGTCAAGGTCCTGGGCCATAAGTTCTCGGTGTCTGCAGTCGCTGCGGCACTGGAGGCGCTTCCGTCGGTGCGGCGGGCCGCAGCGCTGTGGTTGACCGCGGAAGGGCAGCAACCTCGTCTCGTGGCATTTGTCGTTGGTAGAGAACCTGGGATCGGATCAGCCGACTACCAGCGTGCGCTCGCGGAGCTGGTGCCGTACTGGATGCTGCCGAACACGATCGAGGTGCTGGTCGAGTTGCCACTTCTATCCAACGGCAAACTGGACCGCCAGGGTTTGCTCTCCAGGGTGTCGTTGCCACCCGCAGCAGGAACCGCCGGCCCGGCCACATCCGCCGCCGAGGCGGTGCGCGCGGTGTGGTCCCGGCTGCTGCGCCGGCGGGACATCGACGACGACGACGACTTCTTCATGATGGGCGGAAATAGCCTGCTCGCGCTTAAGGCGATCGCCGAGTCCCGCGTGGTGGTGCCAGAGCTGACTGTCAAGGCGTTCTTCGCCGAGCCAACCGTCAATGGCATCCTGCGGTTGCGGAGCGGGTCGTGACGCTCAGGGCCCACACATCGAACCCCGGAGATAGGTCGGCGCCCCCCGCGTCGACCCCGCTTTACTACTGGGCGGACCATATCTGGCTGAAGTGTGAGCACCAACAGATATCCGGCTCGTTTAAGTATCGCGGTGCGTATGCCGCGGTGGCCACCTCGCCTAGCAACCACTACGTGACAGGCTCGTCCGGCAACCACGGTCTAGCGCTCGCGCACGCGGCAGCAGCGCTCCGGCCCTCCGCCCGGATCACCTGCTTCGCCACCTCGATCACCACGGATAAGGCGACCCGCCTCGGCGTGCTCGGAGTAGATCTGCGATTTGTCGATGGCGACAATGACGACCGTGACCGGACCGCCCGCGAGTTCGCGACCCGGACCGGGGCAACGTTCGTGCATTCCTCCGATGACGTACGAATGGTCGCAGGTGGGGCTGCACTCGCCAGTGAGATCCTCGCCGAGTTGCCCGCTGCGGCTCGGTTGGTTGCGCCGGTAGGCGGCGGCGGACTCCTGGCGGGGCTGCTCCTAGGTACGCGTGGTGGGGGACACGACGTAGAGATCGTCGGGGTCGAGCCCGCCGGCGCCGCTCGGATGCGGCTCAGCCTGGAGCAGGCCGCCGTCACCGCGCTTGCGGAGGTCGACACCATCTGCGACGGCGCGCGGGCTGGGCGACCGTCGAGGCTGCCGTTCGAGATCGCCGCAGCCTTGCGGCCGCGGTTATACGCCATACACGACGACCAAGTCCGGTTAACCCGTGACGACCTGGAGCGCAGGGGCCTGTGGGTCGAGTACACCGCAGCGCTCGCGCTGGCCGCCGCACCATTCGACGACGGGCGTCCCACTGTCGTCGTCCTGACCGGAGGAAACCGATGACCACGACATCCGGACACCGGATCACTGAGCACTACCTGCGACCTGGCCTCGATACCGATTCTGAGTTAGCCGTCCGCGCCAAGGAGCTGCTGTCTGCAGCTGCGACGGGCGGGCCCGTGCTGCTACGCGGCTTACAGATCGGCGGACCGGACGACCTTCGGCGCGCTCTAACAGCGATGGGTCTGCGGACGCTGTCGTACGTCCAGGGAAACTCGCCCCGCACGGAACTGGCAGCAGATATCTTCACTGCGACAGACTTCCCTCCGGAGTTTCCGATTTCGCTACACAATGAATTGTCATACACCGCCCATTGGCCGCAATATCTGATCTTCGCGTGTGTCACACCAGCGGGCTTCGGTGGCGCAACCACCGTGGCGGACGGGGCGGGCGTCTCAGCCAGCGTCCCGCCGGGATTGCTCGCTAAATGTGCCGACCTCGGCTTCCGGTACCACCAGTTCCTGCACGGCGGGCATGGATTTGGCTTGAGCTGGCAGACTACTTTTGGCACCGACGACCCAGCGCTCGTAGAACGGATCGTGGCTGCAGAACCGGACGCCGCGTTCGTCTGGACCGACGACGGGATCGAGGTCAGTCGGCGACGCCCTGCCCTGGCCACGCACCCGCGGACGGGGGCACAAGTGTGGTTCAACCAGGCCGAGCAGTGGCACCCGTCGAGCCAGCCTGCCGACGTTGCCTCGGCTATCCGCGATCTATTACCTCCCGAGCGTTGGCCACACCGCGTTGAGTGGGGGGACGGTAGCCCGGTGTCGGTCGACGAACTGGCCGAGATCCGTGGCGTATACAAGGGGCTCACCGAGGGGATCATGTGGCGGTCTGGCGACTTGGCGGTGGTGGACAACATGACGACCATGCACGGCCGCGCGCCGTACCGCGGAGAGCGCAAGGTGATCGTGTCGCTGGCGGAGGAGGTGCGATGAGCATCTCGACGTTAGTTGATCGACTCGCCCAGATCGTCGAGGAAACACCCGATCGGGTGGCTCTGCGCGACAACCGGACGACGTTTACCTACAGGCAGATGTGGAAGCGCACCGAGACGATCGGCGCCCTACTACGTACCCAGCTCGGCAAGGGGCGCATGGTCGCCCTGCTCCGACAACGCGACACCACCCAGGTTTTGGTGGTATTAGCCTGCATCCGCAACGGGCTGCCCGTGCTGATGCTTGACCCTGGTGTGCCGGCCGAACGACTTCGCCAGATCGTCGAGCCGATTGCCGATGGTTTGGTCGTCTGCGCAGACGACGCGTCGGGGCCCCACCTCGGACCGGGCTGGGGGACAGCTGACCTGACGTCCGTCAACGGCGAAGGCTCCGCGGTCGCCAGCGATCGCCATGACCCGATCGTGGTAATCGCCACCTCCGGCTCGTCGGGAAAGCCGAAGTTGGTCACTCTGGAGCATGCGGGACTTGATAACCGGATCGTGTGGGCGTGCCGGGAGTTCGCTCTCACGAGCGACGACGTTTTCGTGCACTGTTCAGCCCCGGGCTTCGACTTCGGACTGTTCGAGGTGCTCTGCCCGCTTATCCTGGGTGCCACGTTGGTGTTGCCCGACCCGGACGCGCACCGCGACCCGGAGGCACTGCTGACCGCGGTCCGCGAGCACGCGGTCACAGTCTTGCACGGCACTCCATCCCTGTTGCGCCAGCTGAGCCGCCTGCCAGCACTGTCCGAAGATTCAGCGCTGCGGATTGTTTTCAGCGGCGGTGAGGCGCTGACCGCCGAACTAGCCGCCACGCTGGCTCGGGCCACTGGCGCTGAAGTGGTGAACGAGTACGGCCCCACCGAGACTACTATTGACTCACTCGCCTACCGGTGCCCCACTGATGGCGGCGACGCAGAACTCGTCCCGCTAGGTACCACGATTGACCGGACACAGGTGTACATCGCTGATCCGGACTATGAGGGGCGGGGCGAACTGCTGATCGGTGGGGTGGGCGTGGCTCGCGGTTACCTGGGCGATCCGCGGGCCACCGCCGAGGCGTTTGTTCCGGACGACCGTACGTCGGGCGGCCGACTCTACCGCACAGGCGACCTCGGCCGCCGCGATGAAGACGGCCTGTTCCACTTCCTCGGCCGTGGTGACGACCAGATCAAGGTCCGAGGCGTACGCATTGAGCTGGCTGAGGTCCGGTCTGCTTACCGACGACATCCGCTGGTCTTGGAGGTGATAGCCGGTGGGGTGCCCACCTCGGACGGTACACGCCTTGCGGTTGCGGTTGAAGTGGCCGACGACACTGTTCCGCCAGCCGAACTGCGCCGGTTCACCGGGATCTACCTGCCGAGGGCGTTTCAGCCGGACCGGCTCGACGTGACCGAGTTGCTCCCTCGACTGCCCAACGGGAAGGTAGACAGGCAGGCCGTCGAGCGGGACTGGGCGGAAGCCTTTGCCGACGTGACGGAGGACCGCCCGGTCACCCTGAGAGCCAAGACGACCGACGTGGACCTACTCGAAACGCTGCTCCGCGTGGCGGGCGAAGAGCTGGGTCTGGACGAGATTGCCGCGACGGACGACTTTTTCGCACTGGGCGGCCACTCGCTGCTTGCCGGCCAGGTGGTGTCCGTGGTCCAGGTCGAGACAGGTAGGGCAATTCCGCTACGGGCGTTTTTCAATGCGTCGTCATTCGCTGGGATCGTCGAGCTGGCGGTGGCGTGGTGGGATCGTGACGATGCCTGAGTCTTACCTGCTGTCGAGCTCGCGTGTGCTTGATGCAGCGTGGCGGGAGTACGCCTTCGCACGCGAGCACGTGCCTGCATTTGGCGATCTGGCCGAGCTGCCGGCGGCCGCTGGTTATGTGCAGTTCTGTGAGCTGGTTCCGGTCACCCGCAAGCCGGACTACCGCACCGGCTTTCCTACCAGGGTCATCACCCGGGGCGCCGACCTATCCGCGCCCGACGTCCTGATGAGCCACAGTTCCGGCACAGGAGGTGACCGCCTGACCAGCGTGTCTTGGTTGCATGACCTGTCTGCGCGACAGGAGACTACGATGCGCGCTCATCCGAGCTTCGCCGCCATACTGTCATCGATTTCAGGCCAACGGGTCGGCAGGTACGCCGCACCGAACTGCTCCGACGTAGAGTGCGCGAACCCGCTGACTACTATCGAGGATCGCACCCTGCGTGACGGCACCTTGGTTCTGCCTGTGGCGCATGATCTCTTCACCACGCCGGAGCAAATGGTGCGCCAGGCGTTAGCCGAGATCAACGTGTACCGCCCGCACTGGCTGTACACGGACGCGACGCACCTCAGTTTCCTGATCACCCAGGCACGCGCAGCCGGCATCGAACGCTTTCCGGGAGTCCGCGCGGTGCTGCTCACGTACACCCGCGCCACCGCGGTGGCGAAGCGGATTATCCGCGACTTCTTCGGCCCGTTAGTGCCGGTGGCCGAGGTGATCTCCATGTCGGAACTTGGTTGGGTCGCGATGGAGTGTCCCCGGGGGCGGATGCACCTCAACGTGGAGTCTTTCCTGGCTGAGTTGCGTTCAGACGGCACCCCAACAGCTGGCGAACTAATACTCACCACGATCGGTGATCGGTTGTCGTCGCACCTGCGGTATTCCACGGGTGACGTGTATAGCGAGTACGCGGATGCCTGCGGGTGCGGTGCGATCAGCCCGTCGGTGCGGCTGGAGGGTCGCGTCCAAGAGGCGTTGCAAAGCGCCGACGGTATGCCATTGTGGCCGCGAGTTGTGGACGAGATCGTCGGTGCCCCGGACGGGATGCTCGCCTACCGGGTGCATCAGAGCGAGGGTGGCGACGTGGAGTTCAGCTATTTGCCAGGGGCCAGCACGATATCGCCTGATGAGACGGAGCGAATCGGCGTGGAACTGTCGAACTGGCTCAAGGGCAGGCAGGTGCAGGTCCGGGAGACTAACTATCTGGCGTCCCAGCGGTCGGGAAAGTACATCAGCTGCACCAGCTCCTACCTCGGAGACCTGAAATGACACTGCTGTGCCCTCGAACCGACTTCCCGCCTCTCAACGGCGGTGTACCTCAAGTCCCGGACCTGGTCTATTTGGACAGCGCGGCCACCTCGCTGACCCCTGTCTCAGTGATCGACGCTATCCGGTCCTATTACGAGACATCCTCGGCCAACATCCATCGAGGCAAGCACATGCTCTCCGACCTGGCGTCGGAGGCGTACGAGGCGTGCCGGTCTGAGGTGGCTGGCTTCCTCCGGGTGCCCCGCAGCGAGATCGTGCTCACCCGCAACACCACCCATGGACTGAACATTCTGGCTAACGGGCTGCCGCTGGCCCCCGACGACCGAGTGCTGGTCGCCGCTGACAACCACCACAGCGCGTTGCTCCCGTGGCAACGCAGATGCGTGACCCAACGCATCGGGACCAATGCGCACGCGCAACCCTCCTACGAGGCGTACACGGCGGCGCTGGCCGTCGGCCCCCCGCCGCGTGCTGTCGTGTTGAGCCATTGCTCGAACGTCACCGGCCTTTATCTGGACGTGGCGCCCTGGGCGGCCGCAGCGCGGGCGGCAGGTGCCCTGGTGATTCTCGACGCGGCCCAGACCGCACCGCACCGCGAACTTGATCCGATCGGTCTGGGAGTGGACGCGGTGGTGTTCTCCGCGCATAAGATGCTCGGCCCGACCGGCATCGGCGCGCTGTGGGCTGGCACAAAGCTGCTCGATTCACTGGTACCCACCGAGATCGGCGGCGGCACGGTGGACTGGGTGGACGACGACAGCTTCAGGTGGCGTCCGGTGCCGCATCGGCTGGAGGCAGGCACCCCCGACATCGCTGCCGCGTATGGTTTCTCGGCCGCCGTGCAGTACCTGCGTCGCATCGGCATGCAACGCGTCCGGAAACACGACCAGGAAATCGCCGCGCTGATGGTCACCGAGGCGCGCCAGCGCGGACTGTCTTTCCTCGGCGAGCACAGCGACGCGGCCGACCGGTCTGCAACACTAAGCTTGTTCTGGCCTGGAATGAACGGGACGCGCATGGACGTTCTTGCACGCGCCCTCAGCGACTCGTATGGGGTGATGTGCCGTAATGGGTACCTTTGTTCCCAGCCCCTGGTGATTCGTCACGCAGAGAACCCGGTGCTCCGGCTGTCCGGCTATGTGTACACCAGTGCCGACGATGTGGCCCGTGCCTTTGCCGCGCTGGACGACCTGACGGTAGCCGGGATAATCCGTCATGGCTGACCTTGGGGTCCGGGCTATCTTCGACGCCGCGGCAGAGAGCATTCCGCCGCCGCTCGACTGGTCCAGCCCGATCACCCTGGCGGCGTTGGCAGCTAGCAAGCCGAACGAGGCAACGCGGCTGGTGCTCGACGTTGGCTGCGGAGCGGCGCAAGCGTACCGAGGCCCGACCGGGCTGGGTCTGACCGTGACCGTGGTCCTTGGCGATCTGTCGTTCGGCGTGCTGCGGCATGTGCGTGTGCCCGGAAGTCCGTTGGTGCAACTCGACGGTATGGCGCTGCCATTCGCTGCCGGCGCGTTCGACCGGATCATCTGTTCGCTGACCCTGGGGTTCAGCTCCGACCCTGTAGCGGTCCTCGCCGAGTTTGCCCGGGTCCTCGCCGATGGTGGATGTGCGGTGGTGGCGGAGTTGTCCCGGCAGCGGGATCCCAGCCTGGCTTTTACCCAGCGGCTGCTTGCGGAAGAACTAGCCAATGCGAGAGTGCCCGGTCGATTACGGACTCCGTTGCCGCCGCTACGGCGGATAGCGGCTCCGGCGGGCCTCGCGGTGACCGCGATCGGGGAGGAGTTCTTTAGCACTGAGATCACCTCATCGGATGAATGCTGCAACTGGTTCTACTCCACTCACCGCACAGTGCTGGCCCGGCTCGAGCGGGACCGCGTAGACCGGCTGCGTGAAACCATCGCCAGCGCTGCCGGCGACGCGCTATCCGTCGGGCCGCTCCGCTCCGAACAGGGCGTCACGTTGACCGTGCTGGAGTCGGCTTCTGGAGGGCCAAGATGACCCCCCACGCCGCAGTCGGACTTGGCCGCGGCCGTCGCGATAGAACTTCCCAAAAGCGACCTATAGCCAGGCCAGGCTGCTGGTCGTTGGGCTCCAGGGATACCGGCCCCGGAGCCCAAGGAAGAGAACCGCGTGATGGGGAAACCACCGTAAGCCGCCGAATCGGGACGCGGCGGCTCACGGCGGGGTATGCGTGCTCAGCCGACCGCCAGCCACGACCACAGGCGGGAAATAATGTCGTCCCGAGCCACCTGGCAGAAGGTGATGTGGTCGCCCGGCAGGACCACGGTCTCGGCCCGTCCTGTCGTGATGTCGGCCCACGATTCCGGCGGAGAGAAGTCTTGCTCGGCGTAAAACGACACGATGTCGCAGTTCAGCGGCTCGGAGGGGCGATGGCAACCGATCAGGAGATCCATATCTGCTCGGCAAATTGGGGCCGTGATCTCCACCATCTCCTCCAGCACCGGTCCGCTCAGCTCGGCAGCGACGTGGCTGAGCAGGCTGCGGGCCAGCAGCAGATCGTCCTCGTGGGTCGGCGTGGTCGAATACGCGAACGGTTCGATCTCCGGCGCGGCACTGCCTGCGGTGGCGAGCAGGGCGGGTGGCTTCGACAGCTGTCGGGTGACCTCCATGGCGAGCAGGGCACCGAAGCTGTGACCAAACAGCACGACGCGATCGGTGGACCACTCAGCAATAGCCTCGGCGAGGTCTGCGGCGAGGTCTTCCAGACTCGTGGCGAACGGTTCACGAAACCTGCCACCCCGCCCTGGCAGGTTTGTTGCGGTAACCGCCCAGTCTGGTGGGGCTGCGGCGCCCCACTCCCGAAAATGGCCCGCGCCCGCGCCCGCGCCCGCGAACAGTACTAGAGTGACCGAGGGATTCTCGGGGGGCCTGCCGAGCGGTACCAAAGCGTACGGGGATCCGGACATAAGAGCCCTCCAATTGTCAACTTGCTGGCAACGGAATATATGTAGTGATGAACATCGAGGTCAACCCGAGGAGCGGAACAAATGAGCCAAGAATTGCACTACGTGGTCATCAACGAGGAGGAGCAGTACTCCATCTGGCGCGCGGACCGCGACGTGCCGGATGGTTGGCGAGCTGTGGGGGACTCCGCAACAAAGGATGCGTGTTTGGACGAGATCGAGCGCGTCTGGACCGACATGCGCCCCGCCAGCGTGCGCCGATGGATGGAGGAACGCAGCCAATGACGTCCGCGATCGCGCCCACCTACCCGCCGCTGTCTTCCGAGCAGATCGTGTTTTGGCTGGCATCGTTGGAGGGCGCGACGGATTCGTTTCTCACCCTGTCGGTGGGATACCGACTGCACGGCCGAGTTGACGTTATGGCGCTGCGGGATGCGCTTGACCGGCTGGCGATAGAACAGGACCTCCTACGCAGTCGGGTCGAACACGGGGTGACGGGCCCGGTATGCGCTCCCGGCGAGCCGTGTCGGCTCGACATACGTGATCTGCGATCGTTTCCATCAGACGAGGCGGAGCGTCGGGCTCAAGCGATCAGCATGTTCGAGGCCATGCGGGAGTTCCCGCTGACCAAGGGCCCCTTCGCCCGTTTTCGGCTGCTCCAGCTCGGTGCCGCGGAATTCGTCCTGCTGATGACGGTGCACCACATCGCCCTGGACGCTGAGTCGGTGCCGGTGATCGAACGCCGCCTGTCCGCGCACTACCGAGCCGTACGAAGCGGTGAGGACGTGCCCGCGCCGATGGCGTGCTATTCCGACTACGCGTCGGAACAGGCTGCAATGTGCCTTACCGCCGAGGCGGAGCGGTTTTGGTCGGCGTTGCTCGAGCGCCCGCCGCTGCCCGCTCTCCGGTGGCCGGGCGGTGACCTACCCGCGATCGTGACTCAAGAAACGGTCCACTGGTCAGACCTGGGCGTCGAGGCGTGGGAGGCAGCATGCCGCCTCACCCAGCACACCGCGAGCACCATGCATATGGTGCTGCTTGCCGCCTTCATCGAAGCGTGCGTTTCCCTCTGTCGGCTCTCGTCGATGGAAGAGTTCGAGGTCGGCGTCCCCACTTCGATGCGCTGGGACATCCGTTGGCAGGACGTAATGGGGCCGTTTATCCACACCCTGCCGGTCCGGGTACAGGCCAGTGCCGCTCCGGACGTGCTCCGTCGGATCCGTGAGGTCAAGTTGCTGACCATCGAACTTCTGGACCAGTTGCAGGCACCGTTGAGCCGGCTGCAACAGTCTCTCACCAGCGACCGGAAGACGGGGCGTGCTCGACCCCCGGTCGCCTTTCAATATCTTGACGGCGGCGACCTCGAACTGGCTCTCGACGGCGTCGAGGTCGCTGTCTATCCACGCCCGCGTCTCGGCACGCCGCCCTTCGATCTGAGCTTGGTCGTGTATCGGACTTCGGACGTGGCCCGAATCAGAATTATGACGAATCCCACGGCGGGCGTGACCGGTGCGACTGCCACTGCGCTGCTCGCGGCCTTCAAGAAGACGCTTGTGGACGGAGCCCGACTGTGACGACCCCTGCTACCCGGCGCACCCTCATCGCGTTGAATTTGGTCAACGGTGCCGGAGACGGACTGCTGGTGCCCACCCTGGTGCTCTTCTTCGTCGGAAAGGTCGGGCTGAGCAGTGGCTCGGTCGCGCTCGGTCTGAGCCTGGCAGGGGTGGCAGCAGCGCTCCTGCTGACCCCGCTGGCCCGGTTCGCCGAACGGATCGGCCTCAAGAAGGCCATGGCCATGGGGTACCTGGTCCAGGCCGTCTCCGTTGGTGCGTTCGTTCTCGTAACCAACTGGTGGACCTTCTGGCTGTTTCTTGCCGTGTCGAGTAGTGCTGCCGCGGCGACGATTCCGGTCCGGCAGGCGCTGATTAGCGTGTATGCAGGCGCTGAGGAGCGGATACGGGTCAGCGCGATGAACCGGGCCGCGTTCAACGCCAGCTTTGCGATCGGCGCGGTTCTCGCGGGTTTGGTTGTGACCATCGGCACCGACTTCGCTTACCGCTTACTCATTCTCGGCGACGCGCTGTCCTTCCTGATGGCAGCTGGCGTCACCATGGCGCTGCCTGCGGTTGCGCTGAGACCCTCGGTCAGCCGAATCCGCTGGCGCATCCTGACCGAGGACCGGTCATTGACCTACGTCGCCGGGCTGATCGGCGTGCTGTTCCTCTACGGTGACGTCATCGCGGTCGGCCTGCCACTACTCGCCGTCGGCGCCGGAGCTCTGCCGAGGTGGGTGATTCCCGCGTCCTTCCTGCTGAACACCGCCATGACCGTCGCGCTTCAGGTCCGTCTTAGCAAGGGCGCGGACGACGTGCGTTCGGCCAGTCGGATCGGGGCTCGTGCCGGTTGCCTATTCCTGCTCGGTTCCGCCCTGGTAGGGGTAGCGGTGTGGGGTTCGTCCTGGCCAGTCCTGCTGGTCGTATTCGTCGGCGTCGTGGTGCTGACCTTCGGCGAGTTGTGGGCGTCAACGGCAACCTGGAGCCTGTCCTACGGGCTCAGCGCGACCGGCCGTGCCGACCAGATCGGTCTGTTCAGCCTAGGGGGGATCCTGATGCGTACGGTGGCGCCGAGCCTGGTCGCCGCGTCGGTCCTCAATCTTGGCTACTTCGGCTGGGTGCTCCTGGGCCTGGTCATGGGCTTGGCTGGTCTCTTACTGATTCCCGCATCGAGGGCTGCTGAGGAACGCACCCGACGGTATGCACCGTCGTCAGGGACGCCAAGTGTCGGGATGACAGATGACTGAGATACCTCTAGTGCACGAGGCGGTCGCAGAATGGGCCGCTAACCATTCGGACGAGGTAGCCGTGGTCAATGACGCGGAGGTGCTCACATACGGACAGCTGAACCGCCGGGCAAACCGGTTCGCCCACCGGCTCCGCGAGGTCGGAATCCGCGCCGAGACGCCGGTGGCGGTAGTGATGCGCCGGTCGGTTGGTCGCGTAGTCGCCCTGCTAGGAGTGCTGAAAGCCGGCGGCGCCTACCTTTGCGTGGATCCGGACGGTCCGCCTGTCCGACTGGCCCACATCCTCGATGAGGCGACCGTCCGGGTAGTGGTCTTCGCAGCCGGATCGCTGATGGAAGGCACCGGAGGACGACCGATCTTGGTGCCGGACATCAAGGAGAGCGATAGCCCGCCTGACGTCCGGGTCCTTCCCGCCGCGCTCGCCTACGTGAGCTACACCTCGGGCTCCGCGGGGCGACCGAAGGGTGTCCTCAATTCGCACCGGGGCCTCGCCAACTTTTGTGCGTGGCACGCCCGGGAATTCGGCCACCGCGCCGACGACCGTGTCACTCAACTCGCCCACGTAGGGTTCGACGGCTCTCCGTACGAGCTGTGGCCCAGCCTGATCGCCGGCTCGTCCGTACACGTCGTGGACGACGCGACGCTGTCCGATCCTGCAGCCTTGGCCCGGTTCCTGATCGACAACCGGATCACCCGCTGCTTCCTGCCGACCGGGCTGGTAGCACCGATGGTGGAACAAGACTGGCCAGTTCCAGGTTTACTGCGCACGGTGTCGGCCGGTGGTGATCGTCTGAATTGGCCCTCCTCCTCCGTTCCCTGGGAACTGGTCAACGTCTACGGGCCCACGGAGACTGCCGTGATGATGACTGCCGCGACTGTCACGCCGGTCCACGGGCCCGAACCCTTCCCGCCCATCGGACGACCTATTGACGGCATGGCGGGATATGTCCTGGACGGCGACCTGCTGAACTGCGCACAGGGCGAGGCCGGTGAGCTGTTCGTCGGCGGCTGCGGCGTCGGTCGTGGGTACGTCGGGAACCCGGGACTGACCGCCGAGCGCTTCCTCCCCGATCCGCAGGGGCCTCCCGGGGCAGTCATGTACCGCACGGGCGACCTTGTCCGCAAACTGCCGGACGGGCGACTGGAGTTCCTGTCCCGGCTCGACCGCCAGATCCAGATCCGCGGTTTCCGCGTGGAACCCGGCGAGATCGAGGCGGTGCTAAGCGCATGCGCCGGAGTCCGTGAAGCGCTCGTAGACGCGTCTGCCGACCGCATCATCGCGTACGCCGTCGGCTCGTTCGAGCCGGGGGTGCTCAGGACTGAACTGCGTCGTCACCTGCCTGACTACATGGTTCCATCGGCGATCGTCGCTGTGCCTCGGTTGCCCCTCACCCCCAACGGCAAGGTGGACAGGCAAGCGCTGGCGGCTTTGCCGCCCGGCGGATCCGCGCCGCCTATCGGTCCGGTTGAGACCCAACTCGCCGCCATGATGGCCGAGGTCTTGGAGACCGCCGAGGTGGGCAGGGAAGATGACTTCTTCGCTCTGGGTGGGCACAGCCTGCTCGCCGCGGGGTTGATCGCCAGCATCAGGGCCGCCCTAAAGGTGAACCTTTCCGTCCGGGACTTCCTGGTCAACCCGACCGTTGTGGGGCTGATGGATCAGATCATTCGGGGCGCTGACTCCAGCCGCGCCGCGACTGACGGATAACGGTGGCAGCTAGGTGACCTCCGCCCTTAACTCGTACAATTACACGGTAGGGGGTACGCCAATAGGTCCGACGGAAAGCAATGTTGAATTGTTGGATTTTACGGAAGAGCAGACGGAAATGGTCGCAGGTTGCGCTCGCGTACCGTGTGGCTTGGTTTCCTCCAGGGCTCGGGTTGCCGGTGTTTCGGCGCCGATCATTTTCGCCAAGCAGGTTGAGAAAAGTCTGGATGGCAACTTTAGAGGCCACCCCAGAATATTTTCGCGAGTTGAAGGTAGCTCCCGACGCCGTATTGTCGGCTAGATGTGGCCAGAGCTCACCAGGGCGACTCCTGCAGACCGAGAGCGAGTATTGACAACGGTCCTGTCTGCTCTCCGCCACGATCCGGTGTTCGCATTCTTCTTCCCCGACCCGGAGACCTTCGACCTTGACTCAAGGGCCCTGGTGGGCCATCTTTTCGATAAGCGCGTCCGGCAGGGCACAGTCTGGATTGCCTGCGGCGGCGCCTCGGTGTCCATGTGGAAGGCGCCGGGGTCTGAGCGGGGCGACCTTGGGGTCGCTCCGGAGTTCTTCGGGGAGACAGCCAACCGGCTGACACATTACGGCGATGTGCTGAACCCGCTGCTGCCGAAGGCTGACCACTGGTATCTCGGTGTGGTCGCCACCCACCCTCACCACGCAGGATCCGGACTCGAACCAGCGGTCATGGGGCCGGGGCTCCAGTCAGCCGCAGAGGCGGGACTGCCTGTGTACCTGGAGACGTCGGTTCTTGAAAACGTTGATCGCCATCGACGCGAGGGGTTCGTGGTCGAGTCACAGGTCATGTTGCGGGATTTGCCCATCTGGGTGATGAGGAAAGACCCAATCTCGTTGTCACCGAACTTCAAGACGTCGGGTACGCGACGTGACATGGATCAACAGGAACACAGTTCCGAGCAGTAGCAGTGCGACGGGCCCGGCCTCCAGGTCTGTCTTGAACACAGCCCAGCCGCCGGCAGCTACCCCGATCAGACCCAGGACTGCGCCAAAGAAGCGACCCCACTCCCCCACCCTGATCGGCTTACGACCCGGACGCTTGGCGGGGGGCTTGGCCGATGGCTCAACTGTCACCGGCCGATTGTCCCGGTTGGGAGGGTTTGCGCTCCTGCGGCGCGCCGTCCAGCGCTCTACATGCCCTGTGGGACGCGCCGTTCGACACTCGTTCGTGACGCATCCTTCCCTCGGTAGCCGCTGTAGCCAGTGGCCGCCGATCTGAGATGCCGCATCCGGTCTGCGCAGTTGGTCGTTGCAGGCAGCGGCGCCGACTACCGTGTTGGCCCGGTACTCGAGTTCGTGCCACCGGGGGCAAGTAGCGGTTCGGTGGGTTTTGGGTCTGAAATGGTCGTTTGTGGCCCACTGAGGGTCCAGCAGCATGGGCGATTCAACAGCGCAGGTCAGCAGGTGACGCAACTGGCGTGCGAAATCTATGGATCGCTGAGCTGCGACCGGACCCTTTGTGGGACAGTTCGGTATGGGCCGCAACGGGTACGCACGGGTCAGCACCTTGGGTCAGAAGGACGACTCTCAGCTTGATGCTCTGCGATCTGCCGGCTGCGAACGGATCTGGACCGACAGGGCCTCCGGCAAACTCGCTCGCCGCCCGGAATGGGACGACCTGCTTGGCTATCTGCGATCTGGAGACGAACTGGTCATCACCAGATTGTCCAGGATGGCCAGGTCGTACGGAATCTCACCGAGATCGCTGCCGACCTGCATGAACGCGACATCAACCTCATCGTGCTCAAGCAAGGCATTGACACGACCACGCCCGCCGGCCGGTTCCTGTTCCACGTCATCGGTGCCATGGACGAGATGCTCGCTGACTTGATCAGTGAAGGCACTGGAGGGGCTGCAGGCCGCCCGCGCCCGCGGAAGGACTGGTGGTCGCAAGCCGAAACTCTCTGCGCGGCAGGACATCATCGTGAGGCAGATGTACGAGGAGAAGGGGCCGGACGGCAAACGCCGCTACACCGTCGCCGACGTCGCAGAAACGTTCCATGTGTCCCGCAAGACCATCTACCGACACCTCGGATAGATCGACATTGCCGGTTCCCGCGAAACGAGATCGGGCCGGGTCGTTATGCAACTTGCGCCAAGCCAAGACTCCGACCCATGTCCAGGTGGATCTCGCCGTAGGGATTGATGTTAACCCAGAACAGCGGGCTCAGCGCCCGCCGATCGGCGGCGGTCATTTTGGCCGCCCACTCGGGTTCGTCCAGAATGGCTTGGAGCAGCATGGTGTTGACCAGGACCGCCGCCGACTGCAAAAGGTGAAGGGCGAGCATCGAGGTTTCCTGGTGCTCGCGGTCTTCACCGGTGAGGTCAGAGTCCTTGCCGTAGAAGAAGAATCCGTTACCGGAGTTCCAGTTTTCCACCACCTGCAGACCCTGGTGAATCTCATGCCGCAACGATTCATCGGCCAGATACTCGCAGAGAAAGATCGTCTTCACTGCTCGGCCCAGTTCCTCCAGCGCCGCATAGGTGGGGTGCTTGGGGCCGCCGCGGGTGAACCGTCGCAGCACCTGCTCGGCCTCCGCAGTCCCCAACCGCATCGCGGTGGCGTACTTGACGAGCTGGTCGTACTGCTGCGCGATCAGCTCCCAGTTGAGCGCCCGTGACATCACTTTCCCCAGCTTCGGGTACTGCGGGTCGCCGCCGACCTGGTAGAGCCGCTGGCGGCCAATGGTTGAGTCCTGCAGAGTGGTGTACGACGGCGACGCCCTGATGGGCGGCGTGTCGTTGCCAAGTCGCGGACGGTCACCGCGTGATCCTGAAAGAGACATCTCACAGTCAACTTTTAGGAGTGCACGCGATGACCAATGCCCACTTTATCGACCCCGAACAGTTCCTGTCCGCTCAGCTCGCCGACGCCAGCCCCGACCTGATGCGGTCGATGTTGTCCACGTTCATCCAGGCCCTGATGGGCGCCGAGGCCGACAGCCAGTGCAACGCCGAGTTCGGGCAGCGCAGCCCGGAGCGGACGAACTCGCGTAACGGCTACCGCCCTCGGGACTTGGACACCCGCGCCGGGACCATCGAGTTGGCGATCCCGAAGTTGCGCTCCGGAACGTACTTCCCGGAGTGGTTGCTGGAGCCGCGCAAACGGGCGGAGAAGGCGCTCACGTCGGTGGTAGCGACGTGCTACCTGCTAGGGGTGTCGACCCGTCGGATGGACAAACTCGTTCAATCTCTTGGTATTTCAGGGATCTCCAAGTCGCAGGTGTCGGTGATGGCGAAAGATCTGGACGCCCAGGTCGAGGCGTTCCGCCGCCGCCGGCTGGACCAGGGCCCCTACACATTCGTCGCCGCCGACGCGCTGGTCTTGAAGGTCCGGGAGGCCGGCCGTGTCGCCCGGGTCCACACGCTGGTCGCGACCGGGGTGAACGCCGACGGCTTCCGCGAAGTCCTGGGCATCACCGTGACCAGCAGCGAAGACGGCGCCGGGTGGTTGCTGTTCTTCCGAGATTTGGTGGCCCGCGGCCTGTCCGGCGTGCAGCTGGTCACCGCCGACGCCCACGCCGGGTTGGTCGCCGCGATCGGGGCGACGCTGCCCGGCGCGTCCTGGCAACGGTGCCGCACCCACTATGCGGTGAACCTGATGTCCCAGACCCCGAAGACATCCTGGCCCGCGGTGCGGGCCCTACTGCACTGGCGTCTATGACCAGCCCGACGCGAAAGCTGTTGACGCCCAATACGACCGGGTCCTGCAAACCCTGGGTGAGAAGCTCCCGAAGGTCGCCGCGCACCTGGAGGAAGCCCGGCCGGACCTCACCGCCTTCACGGTGTTCCCGAAAGAGATCTGGCGGCAGATCTGGTCGAACAACCCGCAAGAGCGGCTGAACAAAGAGATCCGCCGCCGCACCGACGTCGTCGGGATCTTCCCCGACCGCGACTCCCTCATCCGATTGGTCGGCGCCGTGCTGGCCGAACAACACGGGCGTTTGGGCCGAAGGACGCCGCTACCTCGGCATCGACGTCATGACCCGATCCCGGGCCGCCACCGACCCAGCGAAGGAGGACACCGACGAACCCACCATCCAGGCCATCAGCGCCTGATCCGGATCACCGGTGACCGAACCTCGATACACCACGCTCAAGGACTTGACCGT
>JAABUW010002180.1_pt1 | contig 30413 bp, 5 predicted proteins | sample 5560081 | NCBI WGS metagenome assembly JAABUW01 (sample SAMN10711882, study PRJNA513363) | rock metagenome | isolation source: Antarctica rocks | place: Antarctica: Victoria Land, Knobhead sud | reverse complement strand
AGTAGTATTTTGTTATAGTTTGCTCTATATTATAGTTTCTCGATCTAATACAAGAGATTTGCTCTATTTAACAATTCTTGATTAGTTGTTTATAAGTATCTACGTTATAGAGCTTTGTATAATAGATTTATTTTTCTTAATACGCGACAATTATAATAGAGCAATTTGCGTCAATCAAGCTATAATTATAATTGTTGCTACAACAACAACACTTGTCTTTCAATTAATTTTAAATAATGCAATTGCTTTATTTCTTCGATTTATATCTCGAAATAAAATAAAAGAAAAGAAAGAATCGAAATATCGCGAAACAAAAGTAAGAAATTATTTTCAAAATTTTCTACAAAAATGTTTCGATTAATTTGATCAAACAAAAAATTCAAATTTTATTGATAGAATCTTCTTCGATATATATAATAAAATAAAGAACTTTATATCGAACAAATATAATAATCTTGTTTTGTTAGCATTTTAATATAAATCTCTTTGCACTTAAAGATCTATAGTTTGAATTCTAGACAATTATTTGAAGATCAATAACAATAAGATATTGTGTATTAAACGACGCTACAACAATATAAAAATTATTAACAAGCATGCAAGTCTAGATAAAAAGAAGAGAATAACAATTACACAAAACGTTAATATCTTTTCAGAAGTAGAATTAAGAAAGCTTTAAAGCTTTGTTAAAATCTAGTAAACAATTCTTTTATTTTATCTATATAGAGTTTTTTACATTCGGGCAAGACCGACAATATCGCTATTGTTTCAAAGTTATATTTACTCTTATATAAGCTTTAATTTCCTTCTTCTCGCTCAAGCTCTTTGTAGAATATTTCGAAGTATAAATCTTGTTTACTGAGATTAATATTCTCAAATAAATAAAAATATTCTTTATTAATTAGTTGCTAGAAATCTAATACTGATCTATGCAGACAGTAAAGTATACAATCAGTATAGAAATAGATACTAATAAGTCAATTCTCAAACAGAGAAGTTAAAAATAAAGCAAAAAAGTCCCAAGTAAATAAACAATAAGACGTATTCAATTTTGCTAGAAATAAAACTTGGCCGTTAAACTAGACGCAGTTATTGTTCAGAGTTTAAGACACTTATATATATTAGATATATATATGTTTGCTCTCTTGTTTAACTGTATTTTACTTTTTGTATTCTCTCTTAAATATTTAAATTGTTTTTTGTAAATTCTAATGCAATATCTATCAAAGCACTAGCAATATCAGAATTATAGAATTATAAGCTATTTGACTGCTTCAATTCTATCAACATATATAAGTTTCTAAAAATATTATAGAAATAGTATTTTAATATATACAACACTAGACTGCTTAGGTATCTGATATCTATATATTGTTTACAATAAAATATAGACTAGAAGAAATAGCAATCTCGATATTTTGTTTTGTAACAACAATATATATCTTTCTTTCTTATATCTTATATATTACACGCTACTGACTTCTTTTGCCGTTAGTGTATAGATTGTTGAACTCTTTTATTCTATTTTTTTCAAAATATTTGTCAAATAATTAGTCGAAGCAAAATGCGTCGTCAATATAGTATTAAAAGCAATAGTTGTAACAATTGTTTTGTCTTCTGCTTCTATAGTTGCTACGCGCTAATACAAGAGAATAAGAAGATAAAAGCGCAAAAGAAAAAATATAAAAAACACAATACTCCGAAGCAGCAGTCTTCGATAATATATATGTTGCAGCAGCAACAATAGAAACTAAAGTCTTAAAACTACGCGAAAGAAGCGAGCTACGCGACAGCAATATTAAAATATTCGAAAAAAGAGTTTTTTCTGTTTCAAAACACTATAAAAGTAATTTCTAAGTAAAAGATTGTTATTAGAATATATTTATGCCCGCGATAGTTGTAGCGGGTATCTAATCTTTTATATTATTTCTTTTAACTATATAGTTCAATAATCGATATTTATTAATCAAGCGTGTTACGTTCGAAGCCAATATAGTGTGTTTTCTTGATTTACTACTAATTGCACGATTTTGACTATATTTTAATATATATTTGCTTGATTCTGTTCTGCGCAATTATTGGATTTCTATTTTTGCAATATTTCTTATATTGACAAAAGTAAACAGTTAGCAAGCTACTGCTAGATCTAGCAATAATCAAATACTAGATAATTTCAGTTGTCGATTTCTGTTCTTGCTTGAACGTTGCACATATTTGAGAAATTTAATATAAGTGTTTTCGAAATACTCTAATTTTTGCTTGATTCTTCGGCTTTGGAAGTATCGACAGATAAGATACTATAACTAGTAAAAATACTATAACTAGTAAAAATAGTAAGATTGTTGTTGCTGACAGAAATGCTGTTGTAACTGTCTTCTATTTCTGATTTGAGCATATTTGACGATAAATCTATTTTGATTGTAGAGTTAATAGTAATCGAGAAATTGATAAAGTAGATACTGATAACAAGAATAGAATTATCAGTAGATAAAATAGAGAAATTAGTGTTCTTCTCTACTAGTCTTGAATCTATAGAGCTTGTACTAGAAGAAACAAGTTAACAGAAAACAGAAAATTTTAAAAAACTCTTTTATTCTATTTTTGCATCTTCTATATATCTTTTTTGTCTAAAAGATTATACAAACTCTTGCTGTTTAATTCTGAAAAACAATCCGAAAAAACATTTATATCTGTCTCAGTTCTGCAGTATCTTTTTTTATTGTATAGCTATTAGATACTTCTGAATTGTTCAATCAAATATACAATTGTATTTGATACTCTCGTTTACAAAGAGATTGCGGAAGATTCTACGCAAATAGAAATATTAAGAATTATTGTTAAAACTACAAAAACAAATAAGATCGAAATAAATTGCAAACTTTAAAGAAAAAATCTTGTACAGATTTTCTATACTGATTGTTTTTTTTGTCAAAATAATTTTTTTCTTTTGCTTCTGATTTGCAGCGTTAAGATTTTGCTATAAAAGACAGTTTAAAAAAAAATAGAGAAATATATATTCTAGAGATTTCAAATTATTGTAGCGATATTGTACTTAGATAGCTATTAATCTTTAAGTAGTAAAAGTTAAAAATATTTTACTTATCTATACTCTAACAATTGTTAATACTAGCAAAACGTGTTGTACTAATCAAATTTGAATTCAGAGAATAGTCGATATTGAACTTTCTCTGAAAAGTATAGTATTCTGTAACAAGACTTATATTAATTTCTTTTTTATAATTATTAACAGTTCTCTGATTTAATAACTCGATAGATAGCAGATCTGGTTTTTAAAATCGAGATATACTTATATATATTTTTATATTGTTTTTATCGCTTAATATATATAACTAACAATAGAAAGTAAATATTTTTCGAAAAGATAAAAGTTGCAAAATTCTGAATAGAATTAACAAACTCGAAGACTATCAAGCTATACTAGTATAACTTTACTATAGTTATTAGCGTATGCAGAAATCTATAGAATGCTTGATATTGTATTTGTTGCGTCTCTCTTAATATCGAATAAACAAAGTCTCAATAATTTGAAAAAAATTAGATATAAAAAGATTTAGTACTGTTTACGCAATTCTATTTTTCAAGAATTTTCAAAATCGAAGCAATTAATATTTATCGAAATTTATAACAAGATAATACGAGATATCAAAAATAAAAGTTATGCTAAAAAATATAATTTAACTACGATTTCGACTACAATTTTATCCACAATTTATATACGTGCTAATAACTGCAGTATTTAGTTAATTTAAACGGCAAAAATTAAGTAGCAGAATAAAACAATATTATACATTTAAACTGTCTACTTTTTCTTATTAAAAATGTATATTGATAGATTAAATAATAGACTTGACAGAAGAATTTATAGAAGACGCAACAAATACAATATTAAGCATTTCACAGATTTCTGTATACGCTAATAGTATATATTGGAAAAAATTAATGTACAAGTCGATTAAGTACTTATTTTCTAGTTTCTCGATATATAATAAAAAATCTAGTTTATATTATTGTTGAAGATCTAGAATACTTTTTTAAGTAGTCAAAAATAAGTTTTTTTTTAACTGTATTTGATCAATTTATTAATTATTTATATAGTATACTAATTGTCTCTATCTCTGTATACAACAACAACTCTTTAAACTTTCTATTATTCGAGAGTCTCAATTTTAGCAAACGCAGTTTTTGTAAATGTATGCAACATTATTAAGATCTAAATATTATTGCTTAGCTATCTTCTATTATAGCAATATTTTACAGCAAACAGAGACTTGTAACTATAAAATCGAAAAATTTATTGCTAGAGATATTGTTATTAAGAAAAACAAATCTTATAAAGATATCTTTAGAGATATCTACAAAATCAATATTAACAAAAAAAACAACAACTCTATCTCTTTATATTAGACAAACAATAAGAATAATCTAAATAGCGCTAACAAAAATTGTTTATCGATATTTTATTTTGTTGTTTAGTCTCGAGCAGCTAGTGCAACTTCTATTGTAGTACTAGTAGAGTACAAAAGCAAAAACTAGCTATCAAAATTTATTTTGAACTTTAAGTTTTTTCTATTTGTTATTTGAGCATTTTTGAGCTCAATCGAGCAACTTAATTAAGTAATAACGTTGTTTGTATCGCAAGTCAAATTGTTTAATTAAATTAATATATTTAATCAAAAGCTCGATTCGATTTGTCGAAGAATTTACAATAAATTAATATAACAAACAAACAAAATAATTATTGAATGCTTGTATTCTTAAGTTTAGATATTAATGTTTTAAAGTCTTTGATTCTATTTTGTGTTGCATTAATAAATTGTTTAATTTATAATATATATTTATAAACAAAAGCGCTCTTGCTTGTATATTTAGAAGTTAAGTTAGATATTTTTGTTATAACAAATACAATAACAACATTATTTCTTATTTTATATCTTGTATTTTAATACAAACAAAACTTGTTTAACTTCGTCTTTAATATTTGCGTTTATAATATTTTTGCTTCTATAAATAGATTCTTGTTTATATTGTTTGTTGTTATAAATTTATTTGTATAAATTATATTTGTATCAAATCTAAAACTCTTATATTAGCAATTGTCGTCTATTGCTTATAAAATCTTGAATATCTTATTGTTAAAACGCAATATTATTGCGTTTAAATCTTTATTTAGTTCGAGCTCTCTTTGTAGTATGTTGTCAATTATTTGTTTTATCAAACTCTATCGATAGATTACAATTATACAATTAATTCGATTTTTTTAATATATTTTTTTTCGATATATTTTATTCGATACAAAGTTTGCTTACTTTTCTTTTTTATATCTTTTTTTTAAATATCTCGCAAATGTAATTACTAGCAACAAGTGCGTTTTGTTTGTATTAATACTTTTAATCGTAATATAGTATTTTTTAATTACATTATTTATATATTGCTCTAATAGTATATTTAGAATTTCGAATAGACAAATTCTTTGTAAACTAAAAATAAAATAGCGTAGTATTATAGAAGTCTTTTGTAGATACTACTAATGTTTTTGCATATAAATAAGATTTGATAGTTATATATTTTTTCTTAATTTTAATGGTATTTTGAGTAATATTTGTTGCAAGTATAAGTTCAAATTCAATTTATTTATTTTTTGTCAACAAGAATAATTGTATTAAGAAAAATTGAAAAAGTATTATGCAAACGCGCTATCGCTTAATTTTATAGTTGTCGAAAATATATAATAGCAAATCAAATATAAAAATAAATAAAAGAAGCAAAACGCGTTTCTTGCAAACAACTCTAGCGAAAGCTATCAAATTTACGTTAGTTTAATATAGCAACTCAAACTATTTTTTGCTATAAAAAGAGTAAAATCTTATATGTTTAATTTGATTTCTAATAACGTCAATTTAACTATATAGTAGACGTCTTTGTTTTTAGCAATGTTATTAGAAAACTTAATCTAATATATTTGTTCTTAAAGCAATACTTCAAATATAATAAATTATAGAAATTAATTTCTTATTGTTTTTTAACAATTTCTATTTACTTTATATATAGACAACACAAGTAGTAGCATTCTGAATCTTATAGACTACAAATTTATCTTATTTTGTTTAGATACTTTTAATGTTGCATTAATTTATTTTTTTGCTACTCGAGTTCTATTTTTGATAAAATTTTTGTTATAACAAATATTGTATTAATTCTAATCGAAATATATATTAAAACTAAATATAGATTTTTTCAAAAAATCTATTTTAATTAATATTACGTACGCGCTTCGAAAAATATTGCTTATATTGTAAATTTGTTAATTACTAATAGCTTGCAAGATTTTTGTACTACTTGTTAATTAAAACTTTAATTGCAATATGTTGTTTAATCTATTTAACTTCTTTTTGTTGCGTTATTTAAGAACGTTTAAGAACGTCTTACTATATATTTTTTTTCGATTTTATTTGTCTCTTTTCTTAGAATTTACAATAAACAAAATAAATAATAATTGTTTAATAGAGCGCTCTTTATATATCGATAACAATTTGGCAATATATTGCTTTTTCGAGAAAAATTCTTGAAATTATATATAATTTTGTCGCTAGATATCAATATAATTGTTTTAAGCTTTCGAACAACGCGATATTTTCTTTATTTGTTAATTGAATTTACTAGAATTATGCGCATTAAATTTAAAACAAATTATCGAGATATATATATATACAAAGCATTTCTTAACTCAAAAATTATCTCTTTTTTTTATTTATTTACGTAAGTCGATTGCGAATATTATAGAAACAAAACAATTATTCTCAAGTTGTTTGTATTGCTAGATTTTATTATTTTGTTTTAATCTATCTAGATTGTTTAAATAAGTTTGTTGCTAACATACAAATATAGTTGTTGCTAAAACTAGTTTTTTTAATCTAGTAAATTAATAGATTTAATTAAGAGTTCTAGTATATATAGAATTGTAATTGTTTTGTCTAATACTTAAAATTGCTTAATCGAAAAATATCTATTTTTAGTTGTTAAATTTTGTCGATATTATAAGATAAGAAATTTGTAATTTTAAGACAATTTTCGATTAAATTTCGATTAAACTCTTTTTTTACTTAATTTGATTATTTATTGTCAAAAAAGTTACTTTTCTCGAGTTATATATATGTATTTAATTTATAAATTCTAAAGATTTGTTAATGCGAAAATAGAAATTCTTTATTAAATATATATAAATATATTCGTTGTTTTTAATATTAAAGTTGTTAATTGTATTAAATTTTTTAATAAACTTCTTATAATAACTAATAATATAAAATTTAAGTATATTGAAATAAATTTTTTTTGTCTTTACATTTATTAATTGGTATTTGGCGAATATCTTTTTTAATATATTGAATTGTTCTTGCGTATATTGTATATATAACAAGATTGTCTTGTTGTAAAAGCAATATATTGCAAGCATTATAAAATTAACTATCGATTTTGTCGCGTAAATTGCAATTGAAGCATAATAACAAAGCAACAATATTATAATTGCTATTAGTTAATAAAGAATAATATTTTGTTCAATTTCAATTTATTGTTGAACTTTGCTAAAATACTTAAAAGTGCGTAGATTAAAAATTTTGAAAATTAATTTAAAACTTTAATTTAATTTAAATATAATATTTGTTTCTTTTATTTTTTTGCTTTTGTAAACATGTTTATAAATCGCTCTAATTTAAGAAATAACGTTTGCGATAAATCTCTTTAGTTAATTTATTAAATTTATTAAGATATCTTTCTTAAGTTAATGTAACAAATCTATTATTATTATATTATAAATGTTTATTTCTAGAAGCTCTTACGCGAAGTTTCTTATATTATAAATGTATTCGAAATTCTTTTTATCAATTTTATAATTAACTTGAAACTTAAGTTGTTGTAGTATATTTTTATATATTTGTAATATTTATATATCTATCAAATTGTTATGTTTGTTTGAAGAAATCTTGTATATAACACAATAACAATTTTTTTTAATCTTGATTACAAGTGTTTGTTTCAAATAGTCGATTATTAGTTTTGTTAATATTAAATAGCAATATTTGTGTCAATTATTTACGCAATAAATTATTAATTCTTTTGTTAAGAAATTGCGCAAAGCTAGTGCCAAATAGTTAGCGCAATAATTTTTTAGCAAATTATTTTTTATTTACGTCTCGTTATACAACTTATAATGTTGTAATATATCTTTATATTTAAATATTTTGTATTGTTTTTTTTAATATATACTATCGAAATGTAGTCTAACAATATTATATTTAGTTAATAGTTTTGTTGTGCGTTCTTGTTTAGATTTTCAATAGTTATATATATCGATTATATATTTTGATTTTTCTATTGTTTAAAAAGCTGTATTTTATTTGTTGAAATAAAAATTGATATTATAGTTGCTTTAATTAAATAAGAATCTTGTTTTTCTTATTAATTGTTAATTGTATAATATTGATTCTAGAGTTTATTGCTTTTCGCTATATATTGTCGAATTAATATATATTATAAGTAATTTATATAAATTAAATAATCAAATATAAAAGCAATAATCTTGTCTATTAGTCGATAGCGTATTTTGTATATTTGATTGAAGTAAGTTGTATTTTTTATATTAAACGTCAACTTAAACGTGTTAATTTTTTATTTGTTATTAGATATTTTTCACGATATACTATTTAACTTAACAAATTATATATTATTGTTTAAATAAAAGACGAACTTATAAAGTAACTTTAATTGCTTGTTTTTAAAAAATTAATTAATATTGCTTTTAGTATATTTGTAATTGTAAAACTAGTATATTAGAGTATAGTTTGTCTTGTTAAAAAAAGATTTATAGCAATTCTTAATTAAATAATAATATTTCTTGCTTTTGTTCTAAATATTTAAGTAATCGAATTGTTGTTAAATTTTCTTATTGTATTTAATGTGCGCATTCAAAGTCTTAAACAAATTTTTATATATTTGAAAATAATTTAACAACAATTTTTTGATTTTTTTTTTAGTTACAATTTCGTAGTTTTTGTTGCGTAGCAAAAATAATATAAACAATAAACTAGATTTAAATCGACAATCTTTATAAAAATTATTAATAAATTCGATTAATTTTTTGTAGTTGTAAAGCGTTGCAATTAGATTTGTCTCAATCTATTATATTTGTTAATTTAGTATCTTCTTAATTAAATAATACAATATATTGCAATTTGTAAAGTAATTGTCTTCTAAGAGATCAAGCAATAAATATATCGAACTAAAATTATATTTAAAAACTAAATTTAGATTTAAGAAGTTATTATTTAAAAAAATCTAATTAATATAATATCTCAAGTTTTTATCTATTATATACGCAATACTTATTATAATAGTTGCTTTTGCAATCTTTGTTAATAGATTTGTACAAAAGTATTGTTTTTAATAATAATTGTTTTGTTGCGTCTCTTAATTGTATAAATTTTTTTTTAGATATTTATATATATTGATTTTTCTAATTTGAGTACAATTTTTATAGTATTTTTTTACGTAACGCGTAAAATTGTTTATAAACTTTAAAATTTTTGAATATTTTTAACAACGTATTGTATTTATATTGATTTAAATATTAAATATTATACTAAACAATATTGCAAAACAATTGAAACACAAAATAGTGCATTTAATATTAATAGAACAAACACAATTATTTATAGTAAACTAGCGCAAAGATTTCGTAAATACTTGCTTAACAATTTTACAAAATCTTAATTAGTTTGTTTAGTAGCTAATTTTTTTTATTTTCGAATATTTTTTTAATAAAAATATTCGAATTTTTTTTGTTTTTTTTTTATAACAACATTATTTTATTGTCTAAGCTTAAATTATTTTTTCTATACTTTTATAGTTGTGTTGTTTCTTAGACGTCGCTTTTGCTTTAACTCTATTATAGCTTTTTTTAGCGTAAATTGTTCAAACATTTTTGACTAACTTGTTATAGATTTTAATTTTTATTTTGTTGTAGACGTTATTACGAAGCAAATAGATTTATAGAGATTATTGTTAACTATTTATTAAATTCTTGACGTCAATTTAGTAGATAAAAATCTTAAAGATATAGTTTTTTTTAAGATTGCGCAATTTAAATAACTTGTTGTTAAATTAAACAATTTTTAAGCTTAATTCTATACAATATATAAGTATTAAGTAATCTTTTATATTATTTTTAATAAAGAACAAGACTTTTATTAGTTAAATTGAAAAAAAACTACATTGTATTGTCGAAAATCTTAGATAAACTTTGATTTTTTAAAAGTCTAAAATTTTGAACTAATTAAAAGCATAAATTGCTATCGATTTTTGTTTAATAAAAATGTTTACGTAGTTTGTTCAATAGTTTTGTAATATTGTTGCTAACAACAATAGCAATCTTAATTATAAAGATTGATATAAAAATATATTTAAAATTATTAATGTTTAAACAAATATATCTCTCTATATATATCTATTATCTTTCTACTAGAATAGATTATTAGTAAGTTTTTTTTTTAAATATATCTTTTATTTTGAATTAATAGTTTTCTTTATTTTAATTTTACGCGAAGCTAGAGTATAAAAGTATTTGTTAATTTTGTTCTTTTTTTTCTTTGTTTTATGTTTGCGAAATCTAAAGTTAATAAAACTTGCAAATCAATTAATACAAAAGACAAAAAATCTAATAAATATAATAGTTGTTGCTTTTGTTTTCTAATAAAAGAAGTCTTAAAAGTATATATTTAGTCGCTTTTTGTCTATTAAGAATATAAGTATTTAAAATACTTATGCGTGCAATTGCAAAAACTCGATACTATAATAGAAAAGCGTTACTTTTTTAATTTAATTAACAATAAAAACTACGAGTTTTTGCGCAATATTTAACTTAAAGAACGATAATATATTTACAAATACAATATTAACTATAGTTGCAACAATAGATGCAAGAATCGTATTGTTCAATATAGTTAATAAATAAATTTAAAGATTGTTAAAATTACAATTTATAAATAAAATAAATTCGAAGTCTTTACTCTTAGAGTATTTTTACAATTTGCGCTTTTTTAATATTGATTGTTAACAAGCTTAGATTTATAATATTTTAAGCTTCTACTAAAAAAGCAATTTATTAATATATATTGCAACAAAATTATTACAAATAAGAAGTTTAATTGTTGCAATAAATTACGCAAAATTAACAACAACAATTATATATTTAATCTAGACAAGCTATGCGCAAATATTTTAGAGATTATTATTAAGATTAAATTTCTAGATAACTATTTAGACAAAAAACAATAATATTGTAATTTTGTTAAAAACAACAAGTACAAGATTTATAAAAACAACAAAGAACAAAAAATATAGCGCTATTTTTTCTACAACAAACTTAAATACTTTATCGACAATATATATAAAATATAGATAAATTAATATATTTTATCAATCATTTGTGCGAGTCGAATTGTGCTATCTATACAATTTTGTACAATTATTTCGATAAGTATATCTACAAACTTGTCTTTTTTGTTACAAAGAATATCTAGTTTTGTCTAATACAAAATAATAAAGTTTTAAATCAAATATACATTTATTTTGTAATTTAAACTTTTGCAATTTTTAAAATGCGCGCATTTTTCTATAAAGATCTAAGTTAAAAAAAAAAAATTACTTCTAAGATCTATATATGTAAAAATAGTAAAAATAGTTTTACAAATATCTTTTTTAGCATTAATAGTAGATAGTATATACTAAATATAGTAAATTTTATATAAGAAAATTATAAGCAAAAGACTTAATAATTGTTAAAGTAAAATTTAAGAACAAAAATAAATATTTTATTAAAATATTGTTCGATAACTTTACAATTTTTATATATAGATATATCTTATAATATTAATTCTTAAAATATATATATTGAAGTTTAAATATATATAAAAACAATATTCGTATTATTTATAAATCTTTTTGTATATAAATTACAATAATTAGTTCTTTTATTTGTTCTATATTCTCTTGCATTCTTCTATATTTTTTAAAATTCTTAATTTTTAATCTTATTTTTCAATTCTTATTACAAGACTTATTTTATATTTAATATTAAGTTTCGAAATTTTATATATTATTTTTTTTATTTGTTAGCAAGCACTATATACTTACAATAATTTTAACAAAATTTAACAAAAAAAGTTTGTCTTCAAACTCTTTTAGTATTTTTGCAATCAATTTATTGCTAACTATATATCTAGAATACGCATTTCTCGAAATTGTTTATAATACAATTATCGCAAGTATTAAAGCTTTAACTTCTAGAGTTTAAGTTTTTTTTCGACATTAAATAAATTGTATATTAGAATATCTTTTAAACGCAAACAATTACGTAGTACTTTAAGATTAATTAATTATAATATAAGTAATCTTGTTTTAACTATTAATTGTTTTAGTATAAAGATACTAATTGACGTAGTATTTTAACTTCTTTATTGTTCGAATCTCTCTCTAATATTAAATTTACTAATATTGCAATTGTTGAAATTGTTGCAACTTAGTTTATTATTAGATTAATAACGTTGCTATTAACTACAAATATTTAAACAATTGTACAACAAATATTTGATTAAAACTTCGCTTAATTGTTTAATTCGAAAAATTTATTTTTAAATCTTAAATAAATATTTTGACAATTTAGTAATTTTCAAATCTTAAATATAATTTTCGATTAAATATTATTTGCTAAAATATAGCTATAGAGTAAAAAAAAATAACAAAAAATTTTTTTTTGTACAATTTTTTTGTTGTTACAACTTCGAGATTTTGCTATTCTTTAATAAGATTTGCGTTTTAAGATTTATTAAATATTGTTAAATTCGAATCTTTATTAATTTATTATTTGATAATAATAACAATAATAACTTGTATCTTTTCTCTTAAATTCGAATCGAATTTAAAAATTACAATTTTAATCTTAAGATTATTAATAAGATACAAATATTAAAAAAGAAACACAAGATATTTGCAATATTAAATTGTTTAATATTTTTGTATTATATTTCTATCTTATTAATTTGTCGAGAGATATCTTTAATTTAGTTTTTTTATAATACAATTTAATTTGTTTGCGCTTTTGTTTAAGCTAATTTGTTTTAAAACTTAATTTTGTTTTATTTAGAACAATTTGCACAAATATATTTGCAACAAAATTAAATTTTATATTTTGCTACTAAAGTTTATCGATATTTTATTCGAATCTTCTTTGAAAAAGCGTTGCGCATTTATATTTTTGTTAAAATAATATATTGTCAAAAAAATGTTGTTACAAAAATATTAATATTTTTTATAATAAATTTATTAAAGAATTGTAACTTATCGATCTTTATATTGTATTATATTATTTGTTAAACTAATATTAAATTTACAATACTTTAAGTTGCGCACAATATTGTCTCTTTAATTAATAATATTAACAACTTTTCTCTTGTATATTAAATAAAAAGCACTAAAGTTTTTCGCTTTTTCGATTATTTGCAAATATCAACAATATAACATTTATTTATACTAGATAGATTAACGTTATTCGTCAATATATTTTTTAAATAAGCTAGAAATGTCGATATAAAAGCTCTCTATTGCTTATATATTTAGTTTTTTGCGATATTTGTTTTTTCAAATTGTTTTATTGTCGCAAGACAATATTTTTAGATGCAAGATTTATTGTTGTTAACAAAAAATTTTTTGCGCTCTAGCAAGCAATCTCGAGAAAGTAAAGAAAAAATTTGTCGTTTAATAGAGAAAACAATAATAGTAAAAAAAACTATTTTTAAAAATAACAATTTCAAAAATAAAAAAGAGAGAGTTGTAAAAAATTAAAGTTGCGTTTTTTACAAATAAAACAATTGTAGTTTTTGAGTTACAAAACAAAAGAGTCTAGCAATAATAAAAGAAGTCTTATAAATATAGTATCTTTATTAATAATTAAAAAAATTTATAATAGTATTAAGTTACAAAAACTAAAGTAGTTTTCGACTAGAATAAAATAAAGAGAAAATTATTTAAACAAATATTCGATTAATAGTATTTTTAATTAATAGATTTAATTTATTTGTAATTTCTATTTCAATATATTAAATTTAAAATTGTAGTTAATAATAACAACAAAATACGAAAATTCTTGCGAAAAAGCTTTTTTAAAAAAAGACTTAATATTCTTTGACGCAACAATTATAAATAAGTAAAGATATTTTGTCAAAATATTGCTATATAGTTTTGCAATTTCTATATATAGATGCATCTTATAATATCAATTTTCGAGATATATATATTGAAGTTCTAATATATATAAGAACTATATTTATATTATTTGTAAATCTTTTTGTAAATAAGTTACAATAATTAGTTTTTTTATTTATTTTATTCTCTTTAAAGTTATTATATATTTTATATTTTTATTTAAGTTATAAAATCTTTTATATTATTATTTTTAATAATTTATTTTTATTGTTAAGTATTGTGCAAAATTCTTGTTGTTAATACAATAATTTCGACAAATTTTGTCGAAAAAAATTTACTCAAAAATTTTCTTATTATTTTTGTTGTTGTTTTGTCGTTAATTGTATATCTAGAGTACATATTTCTTCAAATTATATATATTGCAATTATTGCAAATATCGAAGCTTTAGCTTCTAAAATTTAAGTTTTATTTTATTATTAAATAAATTGTATACTAGAATATTTTTTAGACGCAAACAATTGCGCAATATTTCGAGTTTAACTTATTATAATATAAATAATTTTGCTTTAACTATTTATTGTTTTAGCATAAAAATATTAATTGATACAATATTTTAACTTTTTTACTTTTTGAGTTTCTCTTAAGTATTCGATTTACAATATTACAACTATTGAGATTGCTAGCAATCAATTAGTTATTAAACTAATAATATTGTTATTAATTACAAATATTTGTACAATTATACAACAAATATCTAGTCGAAACTCTACTTAATTGTTTGTATCGAAAAATCTATTTTTTAATTAATATTCTACAAAATAAGTATTTTGATAATCTAATATTTTATAAATCTTAGATATAATCTTCGATTTAAAATTGTTTACTAAAGTATAATTATAGAAAGAAAAAAATAAAAAAAAATTTAGTCTAGTAGAATTTTCTTATTGTTACGATTTCGAGATTTTGCTATTCTTTAGTAATACTTGCATTTTAAAAATTATTAAATATTGTTAAACGCGAATTTCTTTAAATATTTATATTAACAATTAAGATAACAACTAGTTTTATCTTTTTTTTCGAATTTGTATTAAGTTCGAAAACTACAATTTTAATTTTAAAATTATCAATTATATACAAATCTCGAAAAAAAAAAAAAAACACTTTTTTTTGTCGAATCGATATTTAACTTTTGTCTACACTTTTGTTTTTTCAATTTATTGAAAAATATTTTTTATTAAAACTTCTTGTTTTACAAGTTAATTTGTTTGCGTTTTTGTTTATTCTAATTTTTCTTAAAACTTAATTTTCTTTTATTTTTAACAATCTACTTATATATTCTTTTAGCAAAGTCGCGTTTTGTATTTTGCATTTTGTGCGTATTAATATTTTCTAGCAATTTTTTTGAATAAGATATCTTTTAATTATATTTTAACAAATACTATTTACTTTTAGAAAAATACTTTTATTAAATTATTAATATTTTTGATAATTGTTTTATCGAAGAATTGTAATTTTTTTATTTTAATTTTAATTTTGTATTGTATTATTCGATATATACAAATAAAACTTACAATATATTAAGTAACTCGAGATTCTATAGTATTAGCTAATAGTTTAAACAACTTTTTTGTTTTTCTATTTTAAGAAGATTTAAAGCGAGAATCAATCAAAAGCAAAAAAAATAATTGTTTGAATTTTAAATTTGTATTGTTAATATTAACAAAAAAGATAGTAAATAATATTAGAAAACAAATTTGTTTTCGTAAAATCAAAAAAAAATTGCGCAATTATTAATTTTTGAAAATTGTAAACTAGTTTTATTGTTGTTATACAAATATTTTACAAGATTATTATGCTAGAAATAAAGATACTAAATCTTAGTCTCTTCAAAATATTTTTTTAGTTTAAAAACTCGATTAAATTTATTTAAACTACTTTTTTTTTTGTTTTAAAATATATTTTTGTTCTATTTGTTTGTTGTAGCTTTGCTAGAGATATTTTATATTTTAACAAGAATTGTTATATTTGATTACAATTGTATATTTTGTTAATATTACTATTTTAAAATATTGATTATAGTTTATTAGTTTCTAACTTTTTTTTTTCTTTTTAACTTTTTTTTTCTTGTTGTTTTTAATTTTTTGATATTGTTTTTTGTATAATATTTTCGATAAATATACTATTTCTTTTAAGAATATTGATCGACTTAATCTTTTTATTGTATTTTTTGTTTTTATAGCAAAAACTTATATTTAGAGACTTAGAAACTAACTTTTTTTTTATTTGAAATAGAATAGCGCATATTTTTATACAATTGTTTTTGTCAAATTTTGTATTTTCTTTATATTTGCAAAACTTTATATTTTCTACTAAATGTTCTAGATTTTTCTACTATATTTTACTAGTTTATTGTAATACGTATTTTGTAAATTCGAAAAAGTTATTTTTATTTTTTTGAACACTTAATTGTCTAATTCTTTTAAAATAGAATTTGATTTCGAAAAATTTAAATTGTATTAACAAATTGCACACGCATATCTATTCTTATTTTTTACACAAGTTAGATACTTATAGCGTTATATATTATTATTTAGCGAAAATACGCTTATTTGCAATATTGTTTTTTGTATTTATTTTTGCTCTAGTTTGCTCTTTAATAGCGCTTAATCTTATTTTAATTTTAATATTGTTTCGAATTTACTTTATATTTTGCTTGCGATTTGTATATTTACTCGAACTAAATTAAATACTTTTTACTAAATATTTGTTAAAACAATCAATTATAGAAAATTATAATTCTAATTTTTTCTATATTTTTTGTTTAGACAATTTAAGAACTTTCGCTTTTAACACAATTTTCTTAAACGCACAATATCAAAAGTACTATTATTTTTTAGTATTGATTGTAGCACTCTAGAAACAAATCTTTAAGTTTAAAAATTGTCTTTATTAGATTTTGCAACAAAATATAATATTAAGAACGTAATTTGTTTAATTTTTTAGTTACAAACAAATTATCTTAAGTTTTATTAACAATTCTTTAAACAAAATATGCGCAATTTCGAAAACTCTAATTATAAAATTAACAATTTCAACAAGTTCTTTAAGTTTTACAATATCTTAATAAAGTTATTTTCGATTGCAAAAAACTTTGCTTTTAAGAGTTTAAATATAATAAATTAATTGCTTATTAATTTGTCTAGATTTTACAAAAATATATATTAATATATTTTTAAAAACGAATTTTACAACTTATATTAAACAACAAACTTTTTCTAAAAATTTGCTCAAAAAATTAGATAGTTTTAAGTCTCAATTATAAATTATTTCTCGATATAATTTATTTAGCAAACAATTTTACAAATATATTTATTATTTCTAAAATTGTATTTTACAATTTTTTGAAAAACTTTTTATCAACTTCTAATCTTTGATTACAATAGAATATATATAAAATCTTTTTTTGCATTTTAAAACTTATTAAAAATAGAATATTAAAAAGTTTTAAAATTTTTATATCAAATTGTCTATTTAATTATTTGCAACAATATAATTATTTTACTTTTCTTTTAATAAAGCAAATTTCGAAAGTACTTCGAACTCAACTATTTATATCTTAGCTAATATATTATTTAGCAATTTTATAAAACATAATATGCGTAAAATTGTTACTATTAACGCAATTTGTAATATTACAACAAGAGAGAATACAAAATACAATTTCGAAATCTATATATTATCTCAAACTATTAATAATAAATTTAAAAATTTGTTCGAAACAAATTTGCAAAAAAGCTTTAATTTTAATTTTAATATTAATAATTTTAATATTAATAATCGTAATATAAAGACAACTTTATACAATAATTATTTTAAAATATTGCGTTTTTTTGATAATTCTTTGCGTCTATAGATTTAATACAAGTTTTGTTTAACAATTTAAAATCTATATTGCAAGATTGTTATTTCTAATCTAAAATTATCGTATTTACTCAATTAAGTTTTTGAACAAATTTACAATAATTTGATTGTCGAAACAATTCTAATAAATACAATCAATATTATAGAAATTAAATCGATTGTTATTTTGTTTTTAAAAAAAAAAATTGCTATAAAGTATATTAAGTACGTAAATAATAAATTTTGCAAAATCGATAATAAAAAAATTATTGTTAATTTAATATCGATTTTGTTATAATTTTTGTCTCTTGTATTAAAACAAACAATTCGAGAAAAACATTATATACGTTGTCTAAAAATTCAAAACTTTTTATACAATATTTTGTTATCTATGCTACAAGACAATTTAAAAATCAACTTTGTTATCAAATTTAATGCAATCGAATATATAACAATAGACTTTAATAATATTGTTATATTATGTTTTTGCTCGATTAAAGCAACGCAACAAGCTTTTAATTTTTTTTTTTGTATTTCAAATATCGCGAATATTGTCTCAAGTATATTGCAAATTCTTGCACTCTATTTTTTAGTCAAATAAATTAGCTTAAATATCTAAAATAACAATACTATTATTTTTCTAAATTCTTAATTATAGTTGACGCAAATTTAAATTTTTTTTTTTTTATCTTTTTTTGTATCTTAAATATTGCAAATATTGTCTTAAGTATATTGCAAACTCTTGCACTCTATTTTTTAATCAAATAATTTAATTTAAATATCTAAAATAACAATACTATTATCTTTCTAGATTTTTGATTATAATTAACGCAAATTTAGAGCTTTTTTTTTCTTTTATTTTTTTTCGTATCTCAAATATTGCAAATTTTGTCTTAAATATATCGCGAATTCTTGCACTTTATTTCTTAATCAAATAAATTAACTTAAATATCTAAAAGAACAATATTATTATTTTTCTAAATTCTTAATTATAGTCGACGCAAATTTAGAGCTTTTTTTCGAATCTAAAATTTTTTTCGATAAAACTCTTAGCAAGCTAATTTAAATACTTGTATTTATAACAAGAATTCTTTCGCATTTTTTATTTTGTTAAATTGATTTTTTTGCGATACAAATTGTTTATATTATATACTATATTATTTTATTAATTTCTTCGACAAACAACAATGTTCGATCTCGAGTATAAGAATTATTAAATTTGAAAAGACGTATTTGTTGTACTTACTTAAGATACTTAAAAAGAGAAAACAATTCGAATTAAACAAAAAAACAATAGTATAAAATAGTTGTCTACAATATTGTTGCAAGAACAAAAAGAAAATCGATTCTATAAATCAAAATTCGAATTTGCGCAATTTGCAAAATATTAACAATTTGAATCTTAATATATTATTAAATTCTTTCGAACAATTAAATTATAACTTGATTGAAATAATAATTTGTTGTCGAAATCTTGTTAATTAAGTATTGTAATATAACTCTTGTTTAGATTAAAAAGAGTACAATTTTATATATAAACGCAAAGATAAAAACAATTGTTTAAACGATTTTGTAATAAAATTACGCAAATCTTCGATAATATTTTAATTTATTTACAATTCGAAATATATATACGTACTCTATTTGAATTAGCATTTTTGCATTGTTAATATTTGCAATTTGTTTAACAATATTCTTATTAATTTTGTATATTTTATATTGTTGTTTTATTAAATTTTAATAAATCTTATTATAATACTTAAATATTAAAAAACAAAGAAAATATTATATTTCTAGTTTTTATTCTTTATTTATTTTTTTATTTAATCGAATATACTATTAAAGTCTATATATTTATAGAAATATTAATTGTTACAAGAAATTCTTAATAGCAATATTAAAAAAGAGAATTTATACAAATACTTGTTTTTTTGATATTTGAAAATTGTATATTTTTTGCAATTGTATAGAAGATTACTTTAATTACAAAGTCAAAAATATTTTGTTTAAATATATTGTTGATTTTTAAGATTTTTTACGTATATATAGCAATACTTGCGACAAAAATATTCTAAATTAGATTAGTATTATATCGATAGTATTAAATATAATTTATAATCGACAAAAACAATAAATAGTATAACTATTTTATTTTAGTCAAAAAAAGTTTAGTTAAGAATTTATATTATTTTTTGTTGTTATTAATCTTAAACTTATTCAAATAATAGCTTGATATAAAAAAGAATTATATATTATAGTTGTTTAAAACAAATCTATTATTTGCGAACAAAACAACAAAAACTTTAAATCGCTTCTTGCATATATTTAATTTTTTTTATTATTTTTAAATGTTGCGTTTTTAGAGAATACAATATTGCAATTATTATACAATCAATTAATATTCAATTCTTTGACTTAATTTTGCGTAGAAATATTTATTGTTTATTTGTTATCAAAATTTTCGATTTTTGCAAATTGAAATTTATTTTAAATATAGACAAATGCGTTGTTATTGTTGTTTTTGCTATTTTTGTTATTTTTGTTGTTTCGATTATTATTGTCGCAAGATTTTAAAATAGAATTTGAATTGTTCAAATATTAAGAATATGCTAGAAATTAAAACAAAAAAAGACAAACAACTAGTTAATTGTTATTAACAAATTTGATAAATAAAATTTTAATTAAACTATCTCAATAAGAAACGCAAAATTCGCTAGACTATTTTACTTGAAAATCGACTTTATTTTTTTTACTATTTTTGTTGTCTTTATTATTGTTGTTATTGTACTCTAAAATAGAACTTAAATTGCTCGAATATTAAAAATATACTAAAGAGTAAAATAAAAAAAGACAAATAATTAATTAGTTGTTATTAACAAACTTAATAAATAAAACTTTAATTAAATTATCTTAATAAAAAATACAGAATTTTTTTGATAATTTTTTTTAAGATTTGTTTCTTTTGTTGTTGCTTAATAAATTTAATTGTACACGAAAACAAATTTATTTGTTAATTTTCTTATTTTATTTAGCAAATATACAAAATTTTTCAAACTTGTTTAAAAATACAACTTTGTATATTAAAGATCTAGAGTTATTTACTTCGATAAAACAATATTGTTAAAATATTATTTTGTATTTTTCTTATACTATATTTACAAACTCTATTTTATTAAAAGTATTGTCGTTGCTTTTTAAGTATGCTCGTAGCGCTTTTACTTTAATAAAACAATATATTAAAAATTACATATTATTATTCTTTTAAACTATAACAACTAACTTTATTTTATTACAACGCAAGAAGAATCTTATATTATTATTTTTTCAAATTTTAATTATCGATTTTATCTTATTATAAATATTGCAATTGTTGTCGAAAATTACGCGTTATTTGTTTTCAATATCTATAGATTATTTTTTGACAATTTCCGTATTAATAGATCTCGAATTATAATTAATTAATTATTACAAAACTTATTTATTAAGTTCTATTTTATTGTTTTTAGACAATTTGCAATTTTGATTTAGCGACACAATTTAGCAAAAATTATAATAGAAAAGATGTTGTATAAACAAGCGAATAATTGCATTGTACGTAATAAATACTTAATAATTGCAAGTTAAAATATTAGTAACACTTTTTAAATGCAATATATAACAATATTGCTTTGTATATTTTAGACTCTTGCACTAGTATATTCTTGAACAACAACAACAAAGCAATATAAGTTATATTAGTATCAATTATAGTAAAATATATAATCGCTTGTGTTTGTGTAAAATAATCTAGTCTCTTAAATTTTATAATAATTTAACACGACGTTCTTAATTAATAGTTTAGTTATTTAATATAAGTTAAAAACACATAGAAATATAACTCTATATTAATATATACGCACTACATTAAACTTGTATAAAGATTATTATTTATTTATATTTATTAATTATAAAGCGCAATAAACGTATGCTATTGCTATTATAATTAAGACAAAGTAAGTCAAGATCAAGTCTTTGTATATTGTACAAATAAAAAGATATAATTAAAACTCTCTATTAACTATTAACTCTACTTCGTATTAACACTGTTTTTGTTATATATTTTTTATAGATATCTTGCTTTAATATAAATTTAATAGAAAATATTAATATTTAAAATTCTTTATAATAATAAATAAAAACAATTTTGTCTATTTCTTTGCGCAATGTTGTTTGTTACAAACAATTTTTATTAAATAAATCAAATCTAAATTTATTAAATTAATATCGAATTTCTTGATATCTCTCTCTAATAGCTTGGCGTTCTTTTTAGTTATTTTTGCTATTATTGTTATTTTAGCGACTTGTATATTATTTGAATTTATACTGTTTTTTTGAGCAAATTTGCGAATAATCTCAATTCGATAAAACTAAAATTGTTCGAAGTATAGTTTGTTCAAAATACGAATATTTGAAAAAAAAAAAGCTTTTGTAAAAATCTAACAATATAATCGATATTAGTTTCGATTTTAAAATAGAACAAACAAGATCTATAGATAGAAGCAATTTAATTTAGTAGAAAAAATAGTCTACAATATAATATATACAATTTTGCACAATTGAATAGCGAAGAGCAATGCAACATATTTAGAAACAAACAAAATATTATTGTTATTGCAACTAATATTAGTGCATTGTTCGAGAAAGATAGTATATTTGCTAAGTTTGTTATTTACGAGTTATTATTGTTAAAATCTAAACTACTTATTTGTTTTAAGAGATTATTATTGTCAAAATCTAGATTATTTAGTTGTTTTGAAAATTAATAAGATTGTTCAAAAATTATATTAATATTAGTTATTATTGCAATATGCGAACTCTAGTTAATCTTTAAAATATGTAAAATATTAATTATTATATTGTTAATAGTAGTTTGTAGACAATAATTTTTTGAATAAAAAAATATAGTAAAGAAAGAAATAAAGAATTATTAAAAAATAGATATTAACAATTCAAGTTTATTTGTTCGATATTTTTATTAACTTTTATATAATAAGTAAAACAATATTTTTATTATTTATTATAAAGTGTCTTGCATAAATCTTTTTATTTGCTCGAATATATAGTTGTTAGAACGTATAATATTGTATTGTTTATAATATATTATTACTAAAAAACTAATTTTATATAATCTTAAAATATTGAAAAAGTCAATTAAAGAAGACGTTAAATATATATTGCGAATTTATAAAATATGCAATTATATTAGTTGTTAATTTTAAAACAACAAATTTAAATCGCGCAATTATTTTTGTTTTGCAAATAGAATCTATAGCAAAGTTTAGACTAACAATTAATTTAGAAAATACAACACAATATCTAGTAGAAAACTTTGTAAAAGTACTTTTAATATTGCGTAATTTTAATACTATATCAATTATATTCGAATCGCTTAAACTATAAGATATACTAATTTAAAGTTTTGAAACTATTAATAAAGAAATTAAAACAACAAAAATATAAATAACAAATCAATATAAAAAAGAGATATTTATTAACTATAAAAGCTAAATATAAAAATCAATTAAAACTTCAATTTTTTTAAGTCTTTTTACAATTTTCTATTATTTACTATTAAATTATATTAAGAGTCAAATATTCAAAGCAATCAAATAGAAAATCTATATTTCGCAAATTCTACAAAAAAAAAGATTTGTTAGCAAGATTGTCAAAATTTGTATTTAGATATACTAGAAATCTCGAATTGCTACACAAAAAATAAATATAATTTTGAGTAAAATACAAGAAGTCGACGAGAGAGAGAAAAAGAATATAAAAAAGTATTGTAGAAAAGAAAATTTAATATTGCGATATCAAATATCTAGATTTGACAAGATTGTTAACTTTAGAAAAGATCGAAAATATATTGTTAAGAAATCGAGAGAAAATTACTATTACGCAAAAAAAATTGTTGAAAAAACGTAAAAAATTGTTGAGAAAATAAAAAGAACTGTTAAAAAGACAAAAAAGATTAACAAATTTCAAAAATTAGTTTTTCGAAATTCTTATCGCTAAATTCGAAAAAATTGAACAAAAATATTAAAATTAATATTTGCGATAAATTTTGCATTAATAAAGTGTTAATTTGTAAAAAAATCTATATAGCGAGTTAAGAATATTAAGACGTCAAATTAGAATATTTGTTAACACTAAACTTGCGACAATTATAAGATTGACGCATAGATATATCAATTACAACAAAAAATTAACTAACAAAAGACACAAAAGTAGAAAATTTGTTCAAATTTATAAGTTTGCTAGACGTTTGCGCATAATCGAAGATATTAAAATTAAAAATACTAAAGTACAAAACTAACAATAAAATAACTTTTAATCGCTAGTTAGTATATTGTTCAAAATAGTTATTAATTTCAAAGATTATTGTTTTATTGTTTTCGAAAATTAGAAATATACTTTTTAATATACTTAATATACAATTGCGTAATAATCGAATTGTTTTGTTGCAAGCTTAAATATCTTGTTTCTATAATTAATTTTAATTTGCTATTATTATATTCGATATTTATAAATAACAATCTAGCAATATTTTGTCGATATACGTAACACAAGAAATCTTTTGTACAACTAAAAATTGTTAATTAACGCGAGTTAACAAAAGTAAACAACAAAAGAAACAAATTAGCGCAACAATTATCTTTTAATAGAAGTAAGTAATATTGTTCAAATTATAATCGAAGATTTTTATAATTAAGTTGTTGTTCAAAACAACAACAAAGCAAAAATAAACTATTAATCAATTAAATTTTGACGTTTGAACGTTGCTATACAAAATAAAGATCTTTTAGAATATAATATCTTCTATATTGCGTATTATCGAATTTTAATATAGATTGCTACAATTGCACTTTTGCTAAATAAGTTAAATGCAAATAAGAAGTTTCGAATTAAGAGTAAACTTGTCAATATTGTTTGTTTATTTGTCGAAAAATTGATAAAAATTTATCAAAAATTTCTTGCAACATTTATCGATTTCAATATTTAAATAAACAAAGCATTTTATTTGTTTAATATTAACATAATTCTTAAACGCATTAATACTATAATTAAAGTAACAAGATATTAAATTAATTGTAGCGTCTTATCGCAAAAATATCGATATTAACAAAAAAGAGATGCGTAAATTGTTGCGCAATAAAATATAAAACAAATATAGTCTCAAATCGATTTTAATTATATGCTATAAAATAAAATATAAACTAATACAAAATTAATCTTCTTTGTTATTAGTTTAATTGTAATAATAATTGTATATACGCAATTCAAACTTAAGACTTAACTAAATCTTAAAGTTGTATAGTTAATTAAAAATTGTATTAATTATAATAATTTTATTTTTTGCTCAAAACAATAATACTTCAAATGCAAGAAATTAATTTCTAAATTTCTTTAAATTGAAAAGCTTAACTCGCTCTTAATTAGTTTTTAAAAATTTGTAATATTTAAAATTTTTCTTGAAATTAGAAAAGCAACAATTAGCGCGAAAAATATAAATCTTAATTTCAAGCTTATTGTTCAAAAATTTAATAAATTTAAAAAATATATTCTAAAATGTCTTGTTAACAATTAAAGAGTTATTTATTTTAACGTTTAGCAAATCTACAAATCTATTTTAATAAAAACAATATAAACAATTTTCGTCTTTGTTTTAATTTAAGATTTCGAAAACTCTATTAAGTATTTTTAGAAAACTTGAAACGTAGACAATTGTTGTATTAATTTTATAACAAATCGTTGTATTAATATCTATATATATATAATAATTTGCAGCGAAAACAACGTTAATTAGAATATATTTTGTAACAATTTTAAAGAGTTTGTTATTTGTATTTGTATTAAATAGACTTGTATTTTTATTAAATAAATTCGACTTGTCAACTTGTATAGATTGAGTTTAACTATAATTAGAATTTCGATTTACTAGAGTCTTTTTTAAAGATATATAATAAATATTGTCGCGTTTTAAAAACAATTTTGAAAACTTCGATTTAAAGATTCGCAAAAATTCTAATTTAGAAATTTGCAAACATTTTAGTTTTAAAGAAAAATATAATATATTACAAATCAAATATTTAAATAATAATAAAGTACTATCTAGAATATAGCTATTGATTAATCGATATTGTAGCGTAAAAAAAAGACTATAAAAATCTTCGATATAAGAATTTCGTAAAAATCTTTCAATTAAGAAAAAAAAATTAAAAATTGCTTTATTAATAATTAAACAATTGTATTATTTTTAAATATAATTAAGTTTAGCTTCGTATTTAATAAAGACAACTTAACAATTTAAAAGCAATTATAATTAAGACAAAAAATAGCAAATTAAATAAATAAATTGTTGACAATATACAATACAAAAAAATGCTAATATAATTTTGTCGCAAATTAATATTAACTAATTCTTGATTAATTAATATTAATCGATTAAGTTAGTCTCGATTAAATGCAATTTAAAAGTTGAATCTTAAAAAGTCGAAAAATATACTAATTTTTCGATTGTTAATAGTATAATTCAAATAACAATCGTATACTATTATTTTAAGATATTTAATTATTTTATTAATATTGTTTATTTTTTGAGCTAGTTTCAAAATCTCGATTACTATAGAGTACGTATTGCTAATATATTCAAAAAGAATATTAACAAAGTTGTGCAATTAACGCTTCTTAATTCTAAGAATAATTCTAGTAGCTTAATTATTCTTTTTTGTTTTTTGTTGCGCAATATTAGTTGTTTAAATGCGAAAGATTTTTCAATTAAAGTCTTGATTAATACTTGCTCTAAAATTAACGTTTTAATTAATTTATATTTTCAATTAATTATTAAATTCTATCAAAATATTCTTTACAATAAAAATAATACTAAGAAGATAGTCTCGAATTGTTAGAATTCGATCTATAATTTGCAAAAAATTAGTATTATTTTAATATTATTTAATCAAATTTTTTGCGAAATTAATAAATATGCTTTTAATATAGAGTTTGTTGCTAATTATTAAAAGAATTGTAGTATTAATTATGTTGCTAGAAAACATAAAGAGAGTATATTTAGTATTTGAGTAAAAAAACTTGATAAAATGTTAAAGAAACTTAATAAAGAAATAAGAGAGCTTTGTAAAATATAAAAAAGATTTGATTAAAAATTTAAAAAAAAATTGTTTGCAATTTGATTAAAAATTTGTTTGAATTTTAAAAAATATAGAATAGATTGTTTTTAAAAAGAATTTAAAAATATTTGTAAATTTTTGTAAAAGCTATACTAATATTTATTTAGAGAATTTCAAAATTTTCTTATAACAAAATAATATTTTCTTAAAAGTAAACAATTACAATATTGAGTAATTTCGAGATTTTAATATTTTGAATTGTTATTAATTTATATTTAAACAACAATAAAGTCTATATAGTCGAGAAAAAACAATTTGCAAAATAGAATTTGATATAAGAAATTGTTTTCGAATAAAATATATTAATTGAAGTTAATAACGCTATATATATATTTATTAAGTAGTTTCAATTGATTTTAGCAATAACAAGCTTATATTGTCTTAACTTCTATAGTTGTATTGCTTACAATAAAGTTGATATTTTTTGCAAGAATATATAATTAAGTTTCAAAATTTTAAAAACGTATTAATAGATAAAATGCAATTGCGTCTACGTAATAATAAGTTCTAATAAATATATTAGATAAGAATTTAAATATTTATCTATTTATATGCGATTAAAAGATAATTAGTTAATACAAAATAAATAAAAATGTAAATATAATCTTGTGCAATATAGTTATATTTATTTGTAAAAATATATATTTCGATATTACAATCTTATAAATATTAATTGTTATACAATAGAAGTTTCGATCAATTTAATTGCAAATCAATTAAATATATTTAATATTTATAGTTGTCTAAGTGCGAAGAAATAAAGTTAAACAAATAGTTGTCAATTTTTATAACAAAGATAATCTAAGAAACAATAAAATAGCAATAGCAAAAAAGAAAAAACTTCGATTAATAAAATAACTAAATATAAAAGTTAGAAAATTAAAAAGCTTGCTAACAATATTGAAGATTGTAAGCAAATATATTTACTTTTTTATATATCGACAATACTTTATTGCGTACAATAGTTTATTAAAAGCAAAGTCTCTCTATTTTGCTTCTCTATCTATATTGCATTTTTAAGACAATAAAACAATATCTATATTTATTAAATGTTGCAAATCTTGTCGATCTTGCTATAGAACTTAATAAAAACAATAATACTGTAATACTATAACTATAATATTTCAAACTCTGCTGTAACTTGTAGTCGAATTATATTATATATCAAAACAGTACTCAGATTTCGTCTTAACAGTAAAAAGTTTTTTTTTCGAGAATTTTTTTCTGAATTCTTACAGTTTATTTTTTCTATAACTGTAGATCTATCTTTCTATTTTGTTTTCTATATATACAGTATATATTTTAATAGTATTATTTCTATTATACAATTATATAATTTTACAGTAATAAATTGTCTAATCTTTTAAAAGCAATTGTCTGTTAAAATATTAAATTAAGAATTTAAAAAAACAATTTGTTTTAACAAAAACAAATCTGCAACAAAAACAACTATTACAGAAAACAGTACAACTGCAACTAGAAAACTCTTTGTAGTTATTAATTTTCGAAAATTATTAAACAAAAAATATAGCAATTTCGATAACAAATTTTCGATCAGAAACAAACTCGAAACAAATATAAATTCTATTTTCGATAATTTCAAGATTAACTATAAAAAATTTCTAAAAAAAAAAAAAAAAAATCGAAACAGTTTGCTATTAAATATAAGTATCAATTTCTTCTAAAAGAAAATCAGAAATTTCAAATTCTGTTATAAAATAACAAAATAAATACATTATTTACGCAATAATATTGTACAGTATTTTCGAAAAACAATACTCTGAAAAACAACAAATTATTTTTAAAAAAACAAAAATCGATACTCGATCTGAGACTGTTCTATCTAGATAATTATTACAGAAAAAATTTCAAAAAATAGAAAAACTAAATTAGAAATACAAAAATTATATTCAAATTTAGTTTAAAGTTTTTTTCTATTAAAAATTATAAGATTTGCTAATATCAATTTTTTCTGTACAACAGTTCGACAACGCAATAAAACAACTACAAAAAAACAAATTTTACTATTCTAAATATTTAAATATTCGAACAATTCTTACAGTATCTGATAAATCTTATAAAATTATTTAAGAATTATCAACTAACTATTGCAGTTAAATACAGTTATATTAAACAGAACTCTACGCAAAATATAAACAATTTTGTTGTTTATTTAAAAATCTTAGAAGCAGATTTAAAACTCTTTATTAAATTTCAGAAACAAAATATATTTTTAAATAAATTAAAAAACAAAACTTATAAAAGAGTTATTGTTGTTTCTGATTTTTCTGTAACAAGAGACGCGCTTGTTGCACTAATTGTACGTGTAGAAAATACTACTATTTTGCAAAATAATTATAGAAATCGATTTCAAAAATCAAATTATAGATTTTGTTTTATCTCGAGAAATAATTGTTCTGAACAAAAATTAAACAAAACAGTTTCTAAATCAGATTTTTGCAATTTTTTTTAGCAAAATTAATATAAAAATATTACTATACTTTTTTTGTAAAACAGCTTAAGTAACAGTAATTGTACAGACAAAATTCGCATATATTATAATTGTAACTAGCAGAGATATATTTCTTTTAACTGTTTTTTTTTTTAAAAAAAAAATTCGCAAATCAATACAGCAGCTGCTGCAAAATCGAGTATATTGTGTATTATACAAAAAATATTACTGTTCCGATATATTAGCAAGATTTTCGACAATTCGAAAAACTAGAAAGATCTATAGCAATTATTGCTGCTGTTACAAATTGCAAAACAAAAATCAATACAATTTTAACAGAACTGTTTATATATATATCAGACAAATACTACAAAAAAATAATATTTCTAAATAAAAAAATATATATCAATTGTATTTTTAAATAATAAATAAAAATATAATATTTAGAGAACACAAATCTTTTGTTTGTTAAAATCGAGATTTTTTATAAAATTGAAATACAATTTCTAGAGTTCTATAATATAGATATCAGAATCTGCAATAACAACAGCAGAAAGTATAT
>JAABUW010002179.1_pt1 | contig 30418 bp, 5 predicted proteins | sample 5560081 | NCBI WGS metagenome assembly JAABUW01 (sample SAMN10711882, study PRJNA513363) | rock metagenome | isolation source: Antarctica rocks | place: Antarctica: Victoria Land, Knobhead sud | reverse complement strand
TTATTTAAAATAGCATTATAGTATTATTTAAAACTATACTATAGATTATATATTATTAGCATAGAAAATTAAAAAAACAAAAATTCGAATCTCTTTTAAGATATTATAATTTTACTCTAATTATTTAGATAATCTAAATATATAATTATAATACACTTCTTAATTAATATATTTGATAGAAAAGAATACAAAAAATATATATAGCAAAACAATATATTTAATAAATAATATAATAAGATAATACAAATAATAAAGTACAATAAATAGAATAGCTTAAATTTTTAATTTCTTGCTAACCATTTCGAATTTTAATATAACAAAGATATTTAAATATTAATTTTATTACTATTTATTAAAGTAAAGTTTTAGATTCTATATTAATTGTTTTAACAATTGCAAATTCTTTTGCTAAATAATCTTACAATTAATATAAATAGCAAAAAGATTGTTATCTAAATATATAAAACAAAATATTAATATATATTATATAGAAATAAGAATAATACAAATAGATAATATATTTACTAAAGAAGTCGATTATAAAATTCTCGATAATCTTTTAAAAAACTAATAAAATTAATATTTAAATTCGATATTTCTTATTGTCTTCTCTATTAACAGTTTTATTTTGTATAATTTCTTGAATTAATTTTGCAAAAGATATTTTTAAAACTAATAAATTTATCGGCAATTCCGGGACCCCTGCTTAGAAAGTGCCTGTTGCGAAAACTACTAATTTAACTATTAGCTAGCCTAAAGTCTATTTAGCAGCAAAAGTCTTGACGCTTGTTTAATAGAAATTCAATTTTGATGTTCGAGATGCGCACAAACTCTCGCAATGCTTCGCTTATATCTTTATTTGTTACTCGTTTACATTATAGTAATTTATATAGCAAAATCGAACAATTTGTGAGATTTCTATGCGCGAGTTATGCGTTAACAAGAACGTCTCTATTGCGTAATTGTGTTGTGCGTTCGCACAATAGTCGAGAATTGCGTCTATAGATTGCGTTCGTAGATTGCGCTCGTAGATAGCGCTTGTGTCGTAGAACTTAACAATATGCAAAATTAGATCTTAACAAAACGCGTATCAATTATGCGTCTACAATTTCTACTAATCGCAGTCTAATCCTGTGCTTAATTGTGTAAAGCGAGTATATCGACATATTAGCTAATTTGACTATTAGTTACTAATAGTACTATTAACAAGAGTTTCGGAATTGTCGATATTATTAGTTTTCTAATATTTGCAAATTTTATATAAAGTTATTGTTTCGAATTTGTATTTGCGCTTCTTCTATATCTTAAATACTTAGTTAATAATAGTTTAATATATTATTTTTTTGTATTATCTTTTATATATTAGAAACTATTTTAATTAATTTCTTTTTTTGTTATAATTAATTTGCGCTATTATTTTTTTTGCAATTTTCTGTCTACAATCTTACAAGCTAAATTGAGTATATTAGCAATATACAATATATTAAATATATTATTCGAATATATTATTAATTTATTTAATTTGAGCTATTACAGTTTTAGAGCAAAACGTGTTGTTAAATTAAGAATTGTTAATACTAAATAAAAAAAATTAATAATATAGAATATAAGAATTAACAAGTTTTGCAATTAAGTATTTGATAAATAATGCAATAGAATAATGTACAATAGATATATATACTTGTATTCGATTTTAATAATTAAAAAGTATATATTATACAATAATTAAGATAATAAATATAATAATTTTTAGTTATAATAATTTTAAATAAAAGTAATATTTTTATTTTTATTTTAATATTAAATGTATAAATTTATTTTATAATTGTAACAACTTTTTTGTTTAAATACTATATATTAATTAATATATTTAATATTATCTATTGTTTTAATCTATATAGTTAATATATAGATTTATTTTGTATTACTTGTATATATTATTATTAAAACTAATTAAAAAAACAATTTTTTTAAAATCGAATTTCTTCTTACTTAGATATTCGAATATTGCTAAATAATTAATACTATATTATTAAGTAAAAAATTTGCTTTGTATTATTTATATATGTTATTTTTAAGGCTAATTTAAAGCGCAGAATATCTATTTTATTAAATTTTTCTTAAATTATTGTTAGTAGAAATTGTGCTACAATATAAATTGAAAATAAAAAGCTATTTTACAAAAAGCAAAATATTAATTGTATAATATTTTACAAACGTCTAATTAAATTGCAAACAACAACTATTTTTAAGAAAATCTCTAAGAAAAAGCAAATAGATATAAAAAAAATGTTAAAAATATAATAGTTAATAAAAGAATAGAAAAAGAATTATATTATAATATATTTAAATAATATATATATATTTAAAAAACTAATTATATTGTAGCGCAATACTTTAAGATCGAATTAACAAAGAAAAATAGAGACAAAAATATTGCAAAATAGACTAAAATTAATACAATTGCTATACAAATAGTTTTAGAAAGTAAAAATATAAATACAATATAATCTCTTAATATTTAAAATATTTAAAGTCTAATATAAATAAAATAACTAACTTATATATTAGCTTAATTCTAATTAATTCGAATTAAGCAAAAATATAATCAAAAATATAATATTAATTATCGAAATAATTTAACAATATATTTTATATTATAAGAGATTTAATAAGTTGAAGAAAATATATAATTTAGATACAATTAACAAATTTGAAAAGTTCAAAGATACTTTTGCAAACAATAAAAATGCTATAAATTGCAAAATATCTAATTCTTTAAGATTAACAAATAATAATTCTAACAACTTAATTAAAATTAATAATAATAAAGTAAAAATAAGATAAAAGAAGACAAAAATAATACAAAAATAATAAATAACAAGTATAAAGATATAGAGTACAAAGACAATAATAATAATAACAAAAGCAAAAATAATAATAATAATACTAAGACTAAAATTAAATTCGAGATTATAGAGATCTCGAACTAGTTAATAGTATTAATAGATTTAAGTATATTATCTAAATATATTATTATATACTTTTTCGAACAAGAATGTCGACTAAAATGCTATTTAATTATATACTTTTCGATAAGATATAAGATTAAAGTTAATAAAGAGACTATAATAGTTGTAATCTATTTACTATATAAGTATTAAATAATTTATATATATTACTTTACTGCATTACTATAGAGTATTTAGATAAAAAAATAATAAGATTTAAGATTTAATTTATGTTTACAAAATTTGTTACTAAATAACTTTATCTCTTAACAATTTAAATTAAATTTTTCGAGTCGAATTTCGATTTTAACTCTAGAAATCGATTCGACTTAACTCGATTTTTGATTTCAACTTTAGAAATCGACTTGTTAAAACTTTCGAATCGAATTAATTCGAATTGTTAAGATTTGAATCGATTAATTGATTTAAACTCGATTAATCGATCCGACTTCGGCAATTCCGGGACCCCTGCTCAGAAAGTGCCTGTTGCGAAAACTGCTAATTTGGCTATTAGCTAGTCCAGAGTTCATTTAGCAGCAAAAGTCTTGGCGCTTGCTTGACAGAAATTCAATTTTGATGTTCGAGATGCGTACGGACTTTTGCAATACTTTGCTTATATCTCTATTTGTTACTTGTCTACATTATAGTAATTTGTATAACAGAATCGAACAATTTGAGAGATTTCTACGCGCGAGTTATGCGTCGGCGAAGACGTCTTTATTGCGTAATTGTGTTGTGCATATAATAGTTGTAAATTGCGCTTGTAGATTGTGTCTATAGATTGCGCTTATAGATTGCGTTCGTAGACAGATTGCGCTTGTTGTAGAACTTAACAACGTGCAAAATTAGATCTTGACAAAACGCGTGTCAATTACGCGTCTACAAATTCTGCTAATTGCAATCCAATTCTGCGCTTGATTATGTAGAGCGGGCACATCGACATATCAACTAATTTGACTATTAGCTATCAATAGTACTATTAACAAGGGTTCCGGAATTGCCGATAGACGCAATTAATCTAATTCGACTTAAGTTGATTTTCGATTTCAACTTTAGAAATTGAATCAACTTTTGGATTTTAACTTTAGAAATCAACTCGATCCAATTCGATTCGATTAATCGATTCGAACTCGATTAATCGACCCGACACAATTAGTCTATTTCTTCGATATATATATTAAAGAATTTTTTAGTATATTCGAGATTTGCAATATAAAGACTAAGCTTAAGCTTAAAAATATATTTTGGAGATTCTATTAAAGAATTAAGAAGTTTGTTATTTATTTAGACAATCTATAATTATATTTAAAGAAATTAATTATTAATAATAAGAAAATACAAAATCTAAAGAACAAATATATTGATAAAATTTGATAGAAAATACTTTATTAACAATATATTTAAATAAATATTATATAAATACGTAATAGATTTATTAAAATTAAATAATATTTATAATTAATTACAAATATTATTAAAACTAGATAGTATCTCTTATATTGCAAAATACTTTAAAGAATATAATAGAGAAAATAGCTTTTTGCGTAAATAAGATAATTTGTTTAGTATATTTAACAATACAAAAAATTTTGTTATATTAATTATTAAAACTACTATAATTATATAGATTAAAGATTGTATTGATAATAACTAGCAAAACAAAAATAATTACTAGATATTTGTTAAAAGAAAATATAATATTTTTGTAAAGTAACAACTATCTTTTTGAATAAAACTATATAGTTAAGCAAGTTAAGTTAAATAGTATATATAATAATAATATAGTAGTATTTGTAGTAGAACTAATTGCTAAGAAATACAAGTACAAGAAAATCTTATCTTTCTATAAGATGCTTTCTTGCTTGCTATTAAAAAGAGATTGTATACAAATAATATTAATTAACTTAATACTAATTTTGCTTAAATCTAATTTGTTCGAATCTTTTATTAAATATATAATTATATGTACTTAATATACTATTGCAAAGTAAATCTAGCATTGCAAAATATACTTTATAGTTATATTTTCTCTTAGAATCTTAATCTTTAAGATCTATATTATTAGTTTTAATTGCAATATAATTTTCAAATACTATTGTAATAATATCTACAAGACTATATATACTATAATATAGTAATAGTCTTTTCTATTGTTGTTAATACTTTCTATCTAGAGATAGAATATTGCGCTTAATATAGTAAATACAATGTACAAGCTTTGAAAAAAATAGACTAATTTGCATAATTGCTATTATTATTGTTGACAATCTCTTTTATTTCTTTCGATTATTTACTACTATATTATAGTTCTTAATTTTAATTGCTTGCTCTTTAATTATAATATTTGTATTAAGATTTGCAAGTTATTATATTATAATAAATTATATTGCAAGATTTATATAATATAAAGTTAATATATATTAGCTTAGTTAATAGCAATTATCGACAATTTAGAAATCTTTGCTTAGAATTGCGAGTATTGCTAATTTAACTATTAGCTAGTCTAGAATTTCTTTAGCAGCAAAAGTCTTAACACTTGCTTGATAGAAATTCAATTTTGATATTTAAGATATATATAAACTTTTGCAATACTTTGTTTACGTCTCTATTTGTTACTTGTTTATACTATAATAGTAATTTTTATAATAGAATCGAACAATTCGTAAGATTTCTACGCCCGAATTATATATTGATAAGAATATCTCTTTTGTATATATAGTGATTGTAAATTGCGTTTGTAAATTGTATTTATAAACTTAACAATATGCGAGATTAAATCTTAGCAAAACGCATATTAATTACGCGTTTGCGAATTCTACTAATTGTAGTCCAATCTTGCGCTTGATTATATAGAGCGAATTTATTAGTATATTAGTAATTTAACTATTAGCTTTTAATAGTACTAGGATTTGAGCTTTCGGAATTGTTAATAATTGTTGTTTTATTTGTAACAATTGTAATTAAGATATATAAAGTATTAATAATATTAAAAGTATATTTGCTTATTATTAAAATAACAAAAGCAATATTTAATTAAATATTTAGTATTATATATATAAGAAAATTAATTGTTGATTAATAGATATAATAATAATTTAAATTTGCAATATAGTTTGAATTAACAATATATAGTTTAAATATATTTATAAAAGTAGTAACTAATTTATACTTTTATATCTTGTAATTCTTTAATATTTTTTTTAAATATATTTTTTAATTTAAATAAAAAGTTTAAATTGTAAAATTGTGTTTAATTTTAATTTTTAAATATTATTAAACAAAATTGAAGTTAATTATCTTAAATTAATCAGCAAGATTTTTTTAGCAATATTAATAAAAAAAATGTTAATATTAATAATTAAGAGATTATTTATATAAATAATAATAATTGTAGAACTATTAGTAAAGATATTTAGATTAAAATTTAATAAACAAAAATAATACTTCTTAAGAAATATTGCAAGACTATTATATTATATTTAAAGCAATTGTTTTAACTTATAGAGAGTTTTTTTAGATTAATAAATTTTTTGATTTTGCTTAAAGTTATAAAATAATTTAATATAAAATTCTTTGTTAATATTTTTGCAGAAGAAAACAATAATAATATTTATTTGTTTTAGATTTTAATTGTTAATAGCAACAAAATAAAGATAATTTTATAACTTATAAACTTAATTGTAATTGCAAAGATTTCGATATAATTTAAATTTTTATATTGTTTAAAATTTCTAACAATTTAACAAACTTTATAGCAAAGAATTTTGTTATTTATTTTTGTTTATTTTTGTAGATTTATCTTTTACAAAGAATATAATATCTATTAGATACTAAGCAAACAATACAGATATTACTCTCTTTAAGAAATAAGTTTTATTTTATTCAATTAGTTGTTAGTTTATCTTATAGTAGATATTTGTTGTTGCTTTAATATAAGTTTTTAAAAAACAAGAATTTTAAGTTAAAATCTATAAATTAATATATTATCTATTATCTATTAAGAGACTAAAAGAATTATTAATACAATACTAATATTTTATTCTAATTGTCGAAATTAAATTGTAGATATTGTTAATATTGTTAGAACTTACGAGTGCGCAATACAGCTAGTAATATAAGATTAAACAAGAATTCTAACTATAAGATAGAATCTATATATAGGAATTACAATTTGTAAGTAACTAACTTATAGAATCGGAAGTCGAGATACTAAGCTCGATTGAGCAATAGTATTGTAAAGAAAAGAAAATTGTAATACTATTGTCTTTTTAAATATCGACAAACTTCTGCAAAGTCTAGAAGAAGATACGTCTTTTAAATAGTAAAATATATAGTTTCTTTTGTTTCTTTGATTATTGTTTACTTAGAGACAAATTTGAAACATATTTTTAGATATCTAGAATTTGTTTGCAAGTTTTTCTATTTATATTTGTATAAATTCTTTTTTTTGCAAGCAATTAATACAACTTCTTTGTTTGCTAGTTCTTGTAATAGTAGAAATTGCATACTAGATAAGCAAGATATCTTCGATCTTTTTAGTCGATATAACTTAATTTGGAGTCTCGTAGCTAGAATAATTCTATTTTGTTAGAATAACTATTAGTATTGCAATTAGAAGCTCTCAATTTTTATTAATCTTAAAAATTCGATAAGATTTTGCTGCATAAGAATATTTATAATAATAGTTGATTACAAAATTTACGTAGTTAGCTATATATATAGTTTTGCTATAAAAGATTTGCATTTTATTTAGAACTATTGATAAACTTAATCTTTTATATTAGACAATCTTTCTTCTTTAAATTCGAATAAATTAAGCTTTTTTTTTGTTTATTTATAATAGAGTTTACAACTTCTTCGATCTTATAATTAGCAACGTCTTTATAAATAACTATAGAAGACAATTTAGACTCTATTTGTTTAGACAACAAATTGCTCGTATTTAGATATAATAATTAAGAATAAAAAACAAAAAATATTTCTATTATAATTTTTTATAATTTAAATTTGTAAATTATATTGTCTATCGCTCGAATAATTTTAAACAAGTTTAGGTTTTTAAAGTTTAATAATTTGGATAAATCGAGTTGCTCTAATATTTCTAATATCAAATTATATTATAATATTAACACAAAATTCTAAAGCAATATATTAATAACAATTTGTATAATTTGTTTATTAAGCTTGTTCTTATTTTAATTTATTCTTTAGATATTAACAAATATAATTTAGCTTTTCTATTAGACAATCGACGTATTAATACTCTTATTTAATATTTGAAAAAAGAGTAAGTTTGTTTAAATTCAAGAACTTAAATAATTCGAAATCTATATATAATAGATAGTCTTTTACAACTTAAAAAGAAATAACTTTTGTTATTATATTTATATTAAAGTTAATTTTAAACTTAATTATTAATAGATAATCTATTTAGTTGTGTTAATTGTAGTTAATATATATACAAAGATATTGCTTTAATACAATATTAATATTCTTTATTTAATTGTTAGTTTTAAAGTAAAAGAAGAAAGATAGTCGAAACTTTGTATCAATATATTAATATAGACGTTGCCAAAAACACAATAGAAATTAATTGTCTCTATTTAATACAATAGACTTGAGAATTTCTTTTTTACGCTATATTTATTAAATAAAGACTTGCACTACTATCTCTATCGATAAAAAATTAAGAGTTACAAATTTCTTCTTCTTTAAGAGTCAATTTACTACAACTATAATATATTAATAGTTCTTGTCAAAGCGTAGACAAATAGATAGAGAAATAATAAAATTGACAATAATATTCTATTAATAGTAATCTAAAATCAAGAGAGATTTTAGCAGTTCTTATTTTTTTTTCTGGATAGCTTTTAATTTGCTTGCATATTTAACAATTGCAAATATATTATATAACAATATTAGTTATTTGTAATTAATAGTAATGTTAACTTATATGCTTATATATAGAGAAATATTCGATATAATCTTTAGATAGTATCTTGTATATTTTCTTTACAATACGTGTTTAAAGTTTCTTATTATATAGTATATATATACAATATACAATATAAAATATAAAATATACTATCGACTAGATAATAGTTTTTTATTTTTTATTTAATTTCTTTCTTGCAAACAATATTAAGAGATAGCTTTCTTTTTTTAAATTTCTTAATATAAATAGTTTTTTTAAGAATAATACTGTTCTTTATAGCAATCTTAGTTTGAGTAGTAATATTTGATTCGCATACTAGAAACAATTCTTCTAAATACTTTTTGTTTCTTAAAAGTAATTTCTTAATTAACTCTCTATTCTTATTATAATCTTTTTCGCTTAAACTATAAATTAATATTGTTATATATATAGAACTAGACTGATTGCGTCGGATCGAATTATCGAGTTCGAGTCGAGTATTTGATTCAAATTAAATTAAGTTGATTCCAAAAGTTGAAATTAAAAAATCGGTTCAATTTCTAATATTGAAATCGACTATTCGAGTTCAGTTATAGACTTAAAATTAAAGATTAACTTAAAAAATTAACTTAAGATGTTAAAACTTAATACTAGTATAAAGAAATTCTAAAACAAATAGTAGAAAACTATTTTCTATTTTATAATCTTTTAGTAGTAAATTATCTAGTAATATATTAAGATAATATATTTAAGCTATATAGAATTAAAATTTAAAAAGTAAATTTAATTATATTTTAAGAGAAATTCGAACTCTTAACACAATACAAATATTAGATAAATCGATATTATTTATAGTTAGTTTAATATTAATATTGTAATGTATTCTTAAATTCGACAATAATTATTAACAATTATATTTGCTCTAACTATTAAATTATTAAAAATTGTTATTTAAGTTTATTCTATCTATTTAAATATTAGAAAATAATACTTAAACAATAGTATAATTATTAAAGTATCAAATATATACTCTTAATATATTATTAAAAAAAAAAAAAAATTTAAATAAAGGTATATATAAATTGCAATTCTAATATTTATTTTAATTACAGTTTTATAATACAAAAGAATAACAAGATAGAGTATATAATATAGTAATATATTAGAATAATATATTATAATTGTTTTTGTAATAGTAGACTCTCTAAACTATATATATAAAGTTATTAATTTAAAATTTTAATAAATTTATTGGTTTTACTATTATTCTAGATAGTCTAATTCAAGTTATTTTTTATTTTGTTATTATTTTTGTTGTTGTTATTTTTATTAATTTTAATTTTAAAAGATTTTACAATTTTTACAAGCTTTAAAATTAATTAACAATCTATATATTTAATATTAAAAGAAATAAATTTAATAAGATATTTGCGAAATTAAAATATAATATTTACTTAATATATTAATATTTTTAGATAGACAACTTTTTAAGAACTAAACTATATATTTAAAGCAATAAAAATATATTAAATATTTTTAATATCTATCTTAATTTTTTTTAAAATTTAATTATATTTTAAAAGAATTATTTTAAATAATTTAATATAACTTAAAAGTATTAAATTTAAACAAAATATTTTTAACAATTTTCGAAAATTAAAATTATTTGTGAGATTATATGATTGTGTGATAGAAGTGACGCTATTAAGACGCACGCTATGCGTGTGGAGAGCGAAATAGAAAGATAGATCTACGATTATAGAAGAAATAAATCGTAAGAATTTAGAGAGGAATTCTTAGAGAGAAAACTCTTTATTGCCAAGATAGAGTTTGGACGCTATCTTAGCGTATAACGTAATTCGACTACAAGTTACAATAGAGTTTAGAATATTATAGTTATAATATTACAATTGTCTTTCTTTTCAAAATTTTAATCTTTAGAATTAGTACTATATTTGCTAATTGTTATGCGTTGCGAATGCGCAATAATCGCAATTATATTTTGCGTTTGTTATCAATTCGTTTGTTAATAAAAATGTATAAATAGATTTTTCTTGTATTGTTCTCTATATTTCTTATATATTACAAGCAGAAAATCGCTACAATAGCGACAAAAGTACTTCTCTCGTATATTATTAAGTAACAATTTTGTAATTAAACAAGACTTCTATAAGTGCTTTTCAATTATAGATTAAAAACTTAAGAAGAACTTTTTACTTATTGTATAATAGTAGTTTATCTTTAGAAATTACAATTAGACTATACTACAATTTTGAATTAACTAAAATCAAGATATTATACGCAATATTCTCTATTAGACATTTTGTTTTTTGCGCAATATTAACTCGTAATTTCGCAATAAAAATTTCTTTGTTTTATAAATTATCTTAATTTGCATATTTAAGTCGAATCGAATTAGCGCAATATTAGACGCAATAATAATATTTATTTATTAAAATATCGTATTTTTTTTATTATTATAATATATTTAAAATAGTTTTATAACAATTTCTTTGTAATTCTTTTTCAATATATATAATACTAATAGAGTGTGCTTGTAGTTGCAACAACAAGAACAATAAGTTTTCTTAATATTTTGTATAAATTTTAGAAATAACGCGAACTTCTAGTAATATTAATTAATATTTAATAGAGCGCAATACTATTAATATAAGTATATATAGCAAAGTTGTTGTAAAGTCTTGTTAAAATTAATATTAATAGTAATTCTTAAATAAAGTCGACAATCTTCTTGTTTGCGTCTTTAATATTGTTTTTTTATATCTTTTTGTTGTTTATAATACTTGTATTATTTGTAAAATAATAAAAAGACAATAATAAACAAAACTTCTTTTGCAATTCTTCTTTTATATTAATGTATTATACAATATATAAAGAAGAAAGATCTACATTATATTTGTTGTATTGTTGCTTGTTATTCTATAGATTTAGCTTGCACAACTATATTAAAGACTAATATATTAGTATCTCGAAATTTTTTGTTGTTTTCGCAAAAGAGTTGTTAATTTGTTAATATTTGTATAGCAAGTTTTAGCTAAGAATAACAACTTTAAGTTGTTTAATCTTTTTGTTAAAATTAAACTTGTTTTGCACTTTATTAACAAATAAAAGCGTAATAACAAAAAGTTGTTATCTTCGATAAATCGACTAAATAGTATAAAGACTATTTTAGTACACTTATATAATATCTAGTAAAAAATACTAGATATAATATATTATTAGACGCATTTATCGAAACTTCTTTTTAAAAAAAAAAACTTTAACTCTTTAAAAAAGAAGAAATTTGCGTTAATTAATATTAATATTTAGATAGTATATTAGGCGTAATCTAAAAAAAATCTTGTTAAAAACAATATTATTTGTCTTGTTCTTAACTAGAAATTATATTAATTAGATCTTTTTAAAAAAGAGCAATATAAATATCTAAACAAAAACTTTTTTTGTATATTAATATTGTTGTTAACAATATATATAATCTTGTTTCTTTAAGAATTAAGTTAAATACTTTAATTAAACTCTTAAAGATATACTTATTTGCAAAATAAAAATTGTTGCTAATTATACAAATATATTTTTTATTGCAATTACAAAGACTTAAAAGTATACTTGCAATTATTATATTATTGCGCACAAACAACAACAATAAAGAATAAATTAAAAATTAATATATATAACAATTAGAAGAGAGAGTTAAAGATTTTTTTTATTATTAAATACAATTAGATTAATTTAGATAATAAACGCAATTAAAATTTATTGTGCGTTTACTAGAAGATTATTTAAGCTAGAAAATCTATCTAAAAAAGATATAGAATTAGATAGCAAAAGTATATTATTCTTTATATTATTGTAATCAAATTTAAGAAATTGCAATTTTTATTTAACTTCTTATATATTTTAACAATAGTAGAGATCTTGTTTTGTTTGCGCAATATTGTTGATTAAATTATATTAGTTTTGCTTTGCTAAGTTGTTTTAATTTATTTAGAGATATAACTTTTTTGTTTTAAAAGCAAAAACAACAACTTGTTGTTGCTTGTAAAATTACTTTAATATTATATTTGCGTAAATTAAGAATCGCTTTAATATTTAATTATTTTTGCAAAAAAAAAATTCTTTTTATCGAATAAAATAGTAGAATTTCTTTTATCTCTTTTTTTTGTTTAGAATTTTCTTTATTTTTTATTTTTTATTCTTGCTTATTAATATTATTTGCGTCGACTTAACAATATTAAAATTCTAATAATAGAATTTGAAAAACAAAATATAAAAAATTAAGTAAATTTATTAATTGTTTGAAAGTTGCAATCGATATATTTGCGTCTTAACAATATTTATAATAGAGAACAATCTTATATATTTGTAGAAAAGCTTTTTCTTAAATCGAGTATTTTTAAGATTTTTAATAAAGAATATAATCTTGTCTTCTATTTTATAATATTAAGACTTAATTTTTTTATTATAATATTTTGCTTGCGTTCTTTGTATATCTTTTAGTTGTTTTCTTATATAATTGTATTTATTTTACAAAATTTATATATACTCTTAAACAACAAAGATGTTAAAGCATTTTTTATTATTTTAACTAAAATCGAAATCTAAATAATACTCGAATACAATCTCGAGAAACAATATATTCGAAAATAAGTAAATAATACTATTATATACGTATTAAGCTATCGATAAGAGAAATTTCTAATTGTTTTATCAATAGTTACAATAGCAACAAAGATAGTATTTTAATATTTAATTTTATCTTTTTGTTTGCTTATTTGTTTGCAAGTAGAAAGCAATATTTAGTTTTTTTTTATATAAATATTATAGCATATTGCGAACTAGTAGCTATTAATAAACAATACGTTTTTGTTAAATATAATTTTCTTTATATCTTTAAAGAAAAGAAGAACTCTTTTAAATAAAATATTAATTAAATTTTTTGTTGTCTAAATTAATTTAGCTAAAATATATAGTATTATTTTAAAGAATTAATCTACAATAACAAAAATTGTATTGTAGATATTGTTGCTATTGCAATTAGAAGAAAGTTTTGTAATAAAATTTATAAAAATTTCTTTTTAAGATTAAATAAATATAAATAACGCAAAAAACTTATTGTATAAACAATATTAAAATATTTTAAATTGTTAACACATATTGTATTCTCAAACGTACAATTCTATTTTAGCAAATATATAAAATTAATAGAATTTTCGATCGATTAATATACAAATCTTTTTAACTTCGAAGTAATTTTTGTTTAAAGAATTATTGTAATACAAATATAGTAATTTCGATTTTAGCAAAACTTTATTTGATATATAGATTGCGCAAAAATAGTAAAATAAATTGTTGTTAAACTTCTATTTATATTTAGCGCATTTGTTGCATTAAGAGAAAGCAATTAATTGTTGTTTTATTTTAAGTACTAAAATATTCTTTCTTTAAAATATCTCTATTGTTGTTAACAAAATCAAAAAAAAAATTATTAAATTTTTATATTTGTATATCGCGTTAATATTGTTGCGTTGCAATTGTTAAATTATAGTATTTTTCTCTATACTTAAGTCGACGTTATTAGAGATCTTAAAAATATTTTTAACAAATAATTTATTAAGTATCTTAGTATTAAAGATATTCTAGATGCGTAAAACAATTCTAGTACAAGTCGAAATCAATATTGCTTTAGTCGCGTTTCTAATTAAAATAAAAGTTATTTCGATAGTTGCAATTATAATGTTCTTAAGTTTGTTCTAAAGAGTAGATAGATAGATTTTGTTATTTATTTTGCTTTTGTAGTTTAATTGTCTCAACAACTTATTTATAAAATTAATCTTTCTTGTTTAATATTTAATTTCGAAGTTATACTTAATAAGCAAAAGAATCTATCGAGATTAACAACAATTAAGAGACGTTGTTGTTATAAAATATTTTAGATTGTTATAGTTTGTTAGAACAATAACTAACAAATAATTGTTTTTAAAGTAGTATTATTATTGTTAAAATTTCGCAACAATAGTTAATAGTTTTTAATTATATATTTTATAGCAAGTTTTAGTAGAAATTATCTTTCTAAAATAGAATATAACAAGATACTATATTGTTTAATTGTTGTCTTGCGTATAGAGTACAAGCTAGAAAAGAATAATTGTAATAACAAATTTCGATATATTAATTTTAATTATAATTCGATTTTTAAAGTCGAAATATATTAATATAGAAACAATAGTAAAAATATTAATAAGAACTCGAAACACAATTAGAGCGAAAACATTAAATAAAAACAATTTATTTTGCTTTTTTTGTTTGCTATTCTTAAGTAGCTTGATTAAGAATCTAGTTATTTTTGCAAAATATTAAACAAAGCGTTGATAAAAATTTGCAAACTTTAAGAATATTTGCAATTTTCGCAATATAATAGATTAAGATTACGTGCAAATTAACTTTATTTGTAACACATTTATAGCAATGCTTTTGCTACTAACAATATAACTTAAAAACTCGACACTCTATATTAGAAAAATATATTTAGAAAGTTTTGTATATAACTTGAACTATCTTAGTTAATCAAATATTTATCGAATATAATTTTAATATTTCTTGCAAATTTTAAAGTAGATTAAAATATTGTCTAAATAGATAATATAAATATAGTTTATTAAATCTCGCAATACTTTGTTAATTAAAACTTAAAAAATAACAAAAGTATTAAATAAGTCAAAAAGTATAATCGCATATTTAAAGAAACTATAGCGTATACAAAATGCAATCTTTTATTTGTTTTTCTTCTATATATAAATACAATAGTATACGTTCTTAAGATCGAGCTTAGTAAAGTAGTATATATTTATTAATCAATTTAGCGTCTTTTTAATAAAAAATAGTAAATATTTGTTTTTAATAATTATTGAATTTAGTTTTTAATAATTTATATAAAATTAAAGAGTATTATTTTTTTTAAAAACAAATAGTATTAAAACGTTTGTATAACTTGTAGATTTGCAAATATATTTTAATACTTAATTTTCAAACAAGTAATTTCGAAGTATAGTAAATTCTTTTTTGAACAATATATATAAAGACTCAAACAATAACTTTGTATTAAGTTATAAATTTATAATATAATTATCTTTATTATATTTTGAAAATAGAAAAACATTAATTTTGAAAAAACAATTTTTGTACAATAAATTTTTTATTAAGATTTGAAAAATCAAAAAGAAGATTGTTTTTGCAATAGTATTAATACTACTTAATACAAATACGTAGATTAAAGTATTCTTTATATATAATAAAAAATTCTTAAAAAAATCTATTATAATTTTGTCTTCTATTACTTAATATCTTTATATAAGAGTTTGTTAATTAATATACAAATTTGTTTTTATTATTTATAGTAGTTTGACAATTATGTTTTAAACAATTTTTAGAAAAAAGTAGAAAACTTAATGCAATATATATTTCTTGTTATTGTTATTGCAAATTCTAATATTTATATTGTAAAATTCTAGAGATTATATTTTAATCTTGTAAAAGATTTCGATTTTAATAGACAAGAGATTTGCGTTTTTTAAATATTATATCTTTGTTTATTGTTTAAAAATGCAATTAATATACGTTTCTTTATTTAGAAGCGCTACTCTCTTATAATATTTGTCTAATATATATATAAATAACTTTGTTAAAATTGTATGAACTTTTGTTTTGCAATTCGCAATAGCAACAATAATTATTGCAAATCTCTTTAGTTTTTTGAATTATTAAAAATCTTATTAATATATTAAGACAATAATATCTTTTGTATAACGTGCGATATATTTAATTTTGCAATAATTGTCGCATTAACTTGCGAGTTTTTCTTTTTAAAAAAAAAGTAATTAAGAGAGATATATTTTTGTTAATTACAATTGTAATATATGCAAGTTTTGTTTGTACAATTATTGTTATTTGCGTCGTTTTGTAAAAAAAATATAGTAATATCTTTATATTAATTTTGTTAAGAAGAATTGCAAGAATTTAGTCTAAAGATTGTTTTGTTTAATTCTTGTCTAAAACAATTATCTTTAAAGATAAAACAAAATTTATAACTTGATTTTTAAAATCGATTTCTATAATTATTTTGCAAGATAATAGCGTTTTCTATATATGCAATTAACGCAACAAACGCGTTTCTTGTTATAGAGAGATTAGAGAAAACAATAACTCTTTTATAAGTTTTGTTTTTTAGTTTATTTAAAAGCGTGTTTTGTTTTTAAAGTTTAGTAAAGAATTTTAAATTTGTTTCTAAAAATTTCAAATAAACAACAAAGTTGTTTACGCTCTATATAAAGTTTTATTTAGCGTAACTATATTTAATTACAATAGTTAGTCGACAATTCTTAAGTAATTTTATAAGATTTATTAAATATTATAAGAATTGTTCGAATATTTAAGTATTTAAAGTAATAGAGTTTGTCTTCTTGTAATTGTCTTATTGCTAGACTGACCGTTCGGGTCGGTTTTTCCCCAAAATCTATAACCCGACCCGAAAGTTATACCTAATTAGGTCAAGTTTTAACCTAATATAGTTAGTATTTTCATAATTTATACAATTCGGTTCCAACTGTTGGAACCGAACGATCAGTCTACTTATTGCGTTGTCGAATTGTTACGCAAAAAGAATTAATATTAACAAATTTTATAACTTTTAATAGAAAAAAACTTTGAACTAGATTTAAATATAATCTTTGTATTTCTAATTTAATTCTTTTATTTTTTAAAGTTTTTTTTGTAGTAATTATCTAGATAAGACAATTTTAAGTCGAGTATTAATTTTTGTTTTTTTAAAAATAGTTTGTTATTTTTTAGAGTATTGTTTTTCGAAGACGCTACACAATATTGTTGTATAGACAACACATTTATCTTGTTATCTTATAACAAAATTTGAAGTTTCTAGTTTTCTTTTAGAAGAAATTAATACTTACGCTTAACAATAAGTTGTTTCGACTTTTTTTTTTCTTTTTTAGAAGAGTTTTGTAGTTAATTTTAAAATTGTTAAAAATAAAACTTGTATTTGTTTCGAGTTTGTTCTTAATTAAAAATTTGTTATTAAAGTTGCTATACTTTTTGTTTAATAGTTTTCGAGAATTAATAATTACAAAAAGTTTTCTAGTTATAATTGTATTGCTTTTTGCAATAGTTGTTTTTGTCCCAAATTTGCTCTTGTTAAAACAAGTTGCTTTTTTAAATTTTTAATTCGATATTTTAACAAACAATTGCTCTTAGAAAATTAGACAATTTATTACTATAAAATTATACAATTATATAATAGAAATAGCGCTATTAAGACGCACGTTATATATATAGAGAGCAAAATAGAAAGATAGATCTACAATTATAAAAGAAATAAATTGTAAAAATTTAGAAAGAAATTTTTAAGAGAAAAACTCTTTATTGTTAAGACAAGATCTAGACGCTGTCTTAGTATATAACGTAATTCGACTACAAGTTACAACAGAGTTTGGAATATTATAATTATAACATTACATTATTAGTAGTTTGAAAAGACAAATATAAATTTACAAAAATCTTATATAGTTAACTTTCTTAATTATTTTAAATAAAGAATAATAACAAATTAATATAACTTTTCTTTTAATAAATTGTTAATTATATATTAATTATATATTAATTATATATATTATTAATTGTAATTTATATAATTAAAAACTAAATTAATTATAATTTGCAATCGAGATTATTTTTGTTCTAAATAGAAGAAAAATAGAAATTATTTTTTTATATTTGATATACTCGAATAATTGTAAGCAATAGAATAATTCAAAATTTTGTAACAACTCTTGTATACAATTTTTAGAATATTATCTACAATTAAAATTATTTAAATATATTTTAAAATTTAAATTGTATTCCTATATTAATTTTTTTTGCTTAATATAAATTAGCAAGTTTCGATTAAGTTTTGTTTAAAATATTGTTGTTAACAATTGTTTATAATTATTATACTTAAAATTGTATATTAATATTTGTATTTTATTTTATTTAATATATTTGTTTTTTTCTCTTAAAATAAGCAATAAACAATTGATAAATATTTTGTTAAATATTTTGCAAAAATTTCTTTTTCTAGTATTAATAATAAAAGTAAGAAAACCTTAATTAAATTAACTTGCAAATTAATTAAAATATAAACTACTAAATAACAAATTACAAAAAATTAGATTTGCTAGAATTTTCTTTGTTTAAAAACAATAATTGATTTAAATTTTTTAAAGAGTTCAATATTTTACAAACAAAAATACAAATATAATATAACAATATTTTTAAACAATCTAAGAAAGAAATTTAAGAACAAAAAGATAATACAAAAAAGTAATACAAATAACAACTAATATAATTAAGCTATTTTAAAATAATATAAGTAAGAGTAGCTTTTAAGTCGAAGTATATTACTTAATATTATAGCAAAAAATTCAAAATTATAATAACATATATTTAAAAATAAAAAATCTTAATATAATAATATGAAATTTGATTTCTTAGCAATTCGATTTAATTTTAAATATTAACATTAGGAATTAAGTTAAGATAAGTCGATTCGATTTTAAAATAATAGAAATCGAATTAAATTTCGAGTTAATTTCTAATATTAAAATTGACAAGTTAAATTAATTCTAAAAGTTGGAATCGAAATCCGATCTAACAAGTAGTCTATATAGAACTTTAATTAAGCTTATTTAGAAGAATAAAGATTAATTTGATAGCTTAATATATTTTGTTTTCTAAGTTCTATTATTTTAATATTGCTTATTATTGTTTTTAGTAGAAAAATCTTTTGTTTGTTTAATAAAATTATTAGACTTAATATCTAGCTTTTCTAATTAATAAAAGATACAAAAGTTAAATTTTAACAAGAATTTTGCTTAGCAAACTTGTCTTCAATTTAGCTGTTTTGTTAATATAAATTATTCTAGATTTTTGTAATTAATAATAATTTTAATAGAGTTTTTTAAAAATATATTTGCTAATTTTAATTTCTATTTCTCGAAAACTTTTACAATAGTTAATAGTTTCTTATTGTAAATTTTATAATTGTATTTAGCTAATAATATATGTTTTAATAAGAAAGCTACTAAATATAATAGTTTGTCTTTTTTTTTAAAAGAGTACAATAACTATTATATAATCGAAAATATTAGTTTCGAGTTATATCTTTCTATCTAAATCGAAATAAGCAAAAATAGAAACAATAGTAAATATTATTTTTAGAGTGTTAAAAATCTTCAAAAAAAAATCTTATTGTTAATTTTTGTTAATATTGTTAACAAATTAATAATTTTAGAGTATACAATTACAAATCAATAATAGAAGTTAATAAAGTCTAAAAACAATTAAATATTTTTAATTAATTTGAGAATTTTTTATTTTAAGATAACTTCTATTTTAACAAAATCTATTTTAATATTTTCGATAATAATAATTAGACTCAAATATTTAATCTTTATAATGCTAAATTTATATTTATTAATATTTAGATAAAATTTTGCTTTCTTCAATTTTATTAAAACTTTCTTTATATATTTAATACACTTCTTTAGTATATTGTTGTAGATCAAAATATTATTTAAATATATTGTACAAAAACTATCGAGATACTTGTGCAAAATTTTGTTAATAAAAGATTAAAATATATTCAACACGTTGTATAGTCTAAAAAATATAATAATATATTTAAACAAATTGTAGTATATAAAAAATACAATTTGATCTTTGTAATCTTTTTTAATATATATTTTGTTAAATATTGCAACAATATCGAATTTACTATAGATTTTAGCTTAATATAAACAAGTTAATATTTCTTTAATAAGTAACAAAGTATTTTGATTCTTAATAATAAAAAATTTGAGAGCTCTATAGTTAATATATATGCAAAGATTGTTGTTTAACTTCTTTACTATTAATACTAAAGTAGTATACAACAAAATGCTTAATCTAATAAAGTCTTTTTTTAGTATATTATTAATATATTCTTTAATTATAGTAGCTTGTTTTCTAGATAAATTGTATATCTTCTTAATAGACAGTATAGTCTCTTTTATTAGATTAATACAATAATTAATATCTCAATATAACAATAATTTGTTTGTTTGTTAAAAGTTCTATCTATCTACTTATAAATAATACTTTTTGAGTAGTTAATTCTTAAGTTCTTCTTGTATAACAGAAGACTTTTGTAATTTGTAAAAGAACTTTTTATAGTTTTTAAGTGTCTTTAAAATTGTTATATTGTCTTATATCTAAATTGTATTAACAAAGATACTATATATAGTCTTATAGAACAATAGAATATATTCTATTAGTAAATTTTATATTATAGACAATTAATAATAGTTTGTTGCAATTCGAAAATCTTATAATATTTAATAAAGTTTAATAATATTATAATAATAGTAAAATAAGCAAAAGATTTGTTAAAGATTTTATTCTTCTTAGTAGTACTTATATTAAACTTTAAATTTTAAATTTGAGCTTTTGCTTTGCTTATAGAATTATATTTTCTATACAAATAATCTAGATTACTTAATATTTCGATTGTTATAATATATAGATTATTAAAAAATATTATAGAACGTACTTTAATAGTCTAAAATGCAATCTTCTTACAGTAATTGTATATATATTTAATCTTATCTAATTTTTTAGAATAAATAGAGACATTAACTTTTAGTTTTATATGGAGATATTCTCTTTATTGTTTGTACTTCTTAATATTGTTAGTATTTTGAAAATTCTTTATATTAGAATATTTCTTGTTATTTTTTGCAAACAAACTATAAATAGTTAATAATTAATGCGAAAACGCATTGAAAAGAGAACACTAATAATAGAAAGATTTATTGTATTACTATCTAAAGGAAAAACTCTTGTTTTCCCTCTATAAAACTATTTCCTATTAGGATTTCCTTATAGAGAAAACTGCCTATTCGAAAAAAACATATACGTCTATTATATGCGTCTATTTGGAAGAAATATATGCTAGATATAATCGTAAAAATTTCTTCTGTTTTTTCTAAAGTTATTGTTCTCGATAATAATGCGAGAATTATCGTATTAGAAGTCGACAATTAGAGCTAAAGTAATATATTTTATTTTCGTATATTGATCGAAAACATCGCTTAAAGATAACAAGAAAAATATAGTAGAATTTAACAATTAGAGCAAAAGTAATACGTTATAAAAGAAATAGAAAAAGTTGTTGCAATAGAAACAATCAAAAAAAATGTTAAAGAAAAGACTATAGTTGTAGAGAATTATATTTCTAAATATCGAATAAATTTTAGAAAATTATCGAAATCGAAAAATATTTAATAAACAACAAAGAAAAACTAGATTAATATTTTTGTTTTATTAAAAATTTTCTCGAGAATACAAGACTTTTTCTTAAAAAAAAACTCGACTTTTTTTTGTATTTGTAAATATTTATATACTAATTATTTTTCTTCTTTAATATATCGAAAGTTTCTATTTTTGTCGAATTAATAAAAGTAAATTTCGAATATTAAAAAATTAATTTAAATATAGTATTGTTAACAAAAGTTTTTATAATATTAAGAAATTTTTTGTTATTTTTTTTTCTTTTTTAGTTATTTTTGTTGTTAACAATAATTTTGTTAGTAATTGTATTTTAAAAAAGTTCTTTTTGTTAACAATATAATTGCTAATTAATAGTGCAATTATTTTGTTAACTTTAATTAGAATTCCTAATTCTTTTTTCTCTTTTAATAATATCTTAATATTTAACTTTATCTAAAAGATTATAAATTTGATTTTTTTTAACGCAATACTTGTTTAACTTTCTCTCTTTTTCTTTTCTTTTCTTTTTTTATATTAGAGTTAAATTTTGTCTTTTGTTTAACAATTTGTTTAAGCTTCTTTTTGAATCTCTTTTTAAAATTCTTTTTCTTAATTTTTTTTACTAAAAACTTTGTTTGTTTCTTAAAAAATTTTCTCTCTTCTAATTTTTTTTCTTTCTCTCGATATCTTCTATTTCTAAGATTTTGTTATTAAAAGTATATTAGAATATTGTCGATTCTCGAGCAATTACTTTATTATTAAAATAAATTATAGTTTTCTAAACTTTTTGTATACGTTTATTATTATTTATAAGTTGTGTAATTTTAAATATTACAATATAGTAGTTTTTTTTTGTTAATTTTTTTTTGATATTATCGATTTTTTGTTGTTTGTTATGTTAACTTTTATTGCGTCTTTATTCTTAAAGATATTTTGTTAATACTTTTTGCAAATTTTGATTTCTATATATCTTATAGTTTAGATTTATTTGTTAAAGAGAACAAGATAATTTTTTAGAAAATATTTGAATTTTTTTTTTTTATATTTTTGAGATTTAAACTTTTGAGAATTTTAATATTATAGAAAGAGACTCGAACTTTTGTGTTAACTTCGACAATTATTTTTGTTAAATTATTTTAATTATTAACAACTTCTAAAATAGAATTAGAGCAAAATATATATTATAGAGAATTATTGTTATTGTTGTTAATATTTTTTTGCAAAAAAAAAGAGTTAACAATAATAGAAATAAGCAATAATATATTTAATATAAATATTAAGAATACGCTTGTTAAACTAAAAAGAGCGCAAAATATTAATAAATTATATATTAATAATTCTAGCAAACAATTTCTTATAACTATAATATTATTTCAAATTAAAAACAAAAATATTGTTGCTAAATAAATATTGTTATTTGCTTTAAATTTGTCGATAATATTTTAGACAATTTTTTTGCAAATTTGCAGATAAAAGTTGCAAATTGTTTTAAAAATTGTACAATCTTTTAACTTTAAATCGTAAAATAAAGAATTTATTATCTACAAAAATTGTTTTTAGTTTTTTGTTTAACAACAACAATTAAATTAGACTTGTATTTATAAAATATTTCGATTAAAAAAGATTTAAAAATTGTAAATTTTTTTTTAATTAAAGACTTTATAATTAATAAAATACTTTTAATAAATATATTAAGAAAAACGTGTATTATCGACGATTTTAACAAATAAATTTTTGTTACTATTATATTGTAGTATGCAAGAAAAAGTAAAATTGCAACTAATTTAAAGTTATTGTGTTTATCAAATTGCTAAAAAATATTAATAGCAAATATTTCTTTTACAAATAGATAAAAGTTCTTGTTGTTACAAGCTTATTAAAGCTATACTAGTGATTCAGATTCTATGTCTTTGAACAAATCTGTTATTATATTCGACATACTCAAGAAGCAAGCAATCTAAACATAATGCTCGATATATTCGACAAACAAGTATTGCGAGCAATTATATTTGCTATGCTCGACAAACAAGCAAAACAAGCAATTTATATTTTCTTAGTATATAGAAACAAGAACACGATTCTTTTATAAATTGTATTTAACTTATTATAGATTTTTATTTATTGTTACTCTAATTTATCGAATCTCTTTTAAGATTTATTGAATATAGAAACTATCTATAGTTGCAATTCTTGTTATCAAATAATTGCTTGCATTGTCTAAAGATATCTACAATTTTTTTTAAAATACAATTTATTCTGATATTTTTGTAGAAAATATCAATATAATATTTTAAATATTTAAAAGAATATCTGTATCAAATTAACGTATCTCTATCTCGAGTACTAGCTTATCAGTACTATATCGATTATCAATTATAGAAGACAATAAAATCAGAATTAATAAATTCGATATCTATTATAGAGATTGTATCGATCTAAAAAACTAATTTATACAAATAAATATCTATTTTATCTTCTATTTTGTTTTAGCAAATCAAAAAACAATTTTTGCATTAATATTTCTTAGAGAGAGAATTTAGTATTAATTTAAGTTAAATTTACAAAAGTATTTAAAAAACTATAACAAAAATCTCTGTGCAATATTTATCGACTTCAATAACTTTAAAAAAAAGTTTCAAAGAATTTTTAAAATATTTAACAAAAAACAAATTGCAAAAAAAGTAGTTTAATATCTAATTTAACAAATTTCTGCAGCAGACTATATAGCTAGATTTCAAAAATATATTAATTTAATTAAATAAAACAATATTGTATTTATAACAATATTTCGACAAGATTTTAAAAACAATCTAAAAAACAAAATTATATATAATATAAAAACTCTTAACAATATATTCGATTTTATCGAAGTAACTATCGATCTCGACAACAAATTGTATAAAAAAACTATAGAAAAAAAATACAATTAATTTCGAAAAAAAACATTTTTTTTTTTTAAATCAGCAATTAAATATTAGCAAAAAAAATCTTGTTCTAATCAAAAATACAGTAATTCCAATTATTGTAAATCTGTATCTATAAAACTGAATTTTATTTAACAATATAAAAAAAAGAACTCTAGAGAAAAGCAAAATAATAAATTTTAAAAAATATACTATTTATATAGCAAATCGAATTACTTTGCAAAAGATTGTCGATTACAAAACTTAATAAATTGTCAACAAATTAATACTATATTAAGAGAGATATTCGATAGTTAAAATAATATTAAAAAACAAATTAATACAAAAACAAATACTCTCGAGACTAAATTAAACAACAACTACTATCTAATAGAAAATCTAAATTAGTTATAGAAAGTTCTAGATAGAATATTATTAAACAAAATACTTGTATCTATATAGAAAATTAACAAAAAACTTAATAAAACTATAAAAATACAACAATCAAGAATACTATATCTTTATTCAGCAACAAACTTAGACAACAAATATAACTAACAGAACTTTTACAAATGTTTAGACAATATTACAAATTATTTTAATACTTTAGCTAGTTTATTAAAAGACAAAAAGATAAATTAAACTATAAATAAATGCAAGAAAGCGCTAGAAAACAATATTACTATCGAAAAAAAAAATTTCGACAAAATCGAACAACAACTAAGCAATATAAATCTATTCCAAAAAAAAATAGAGAAAACAAAGAGACACACAATACTTAATTAAACAAAATACTATAATAACTTATACTAAACTTATCTAGAAAACAAAGAAGAAGTTAACTGATTTTTTAAAAAATCAAAATTATTAATTTAGTATAGAAAGAAAGCTCAGCGCAAATAGATGCTCAAAGCAGAAATTGCAATATTAGAACAGAGAAAAGTTCAAATTTCTTAATAAAAAGTATATCAGTAAAATGCAATATATTAGTCTAACAGCAGCAACTAAATTTAACAATATATGCACAATATTTTATTACATCAATTAAGATTAATAATTGTCAATTTACTGCAATAGTTAATTCTGATACAACAAATAATTTTATAGTTAGAACTCTTGTTAAAAGAAAAGAATACTCTACTTAAAAGAAGTCTAACATATACAATCTAGTAGTTGTAGATAGAAACTTATTACTCGACAGAAATAGAAAAATAAACAAAGAAATAAAATTACTATTGATAGCTATTTAGCAATATTATAAGAAACTAATCTTTAATATAGTAAAAATAGCTATTTATAATATTGTTCTAGAAATATTTTAATTAAAGCAATACAATTCAGAAGTTGACTAAAATATACAAGTATTTAGATTTGCGCAATATAATTACGTAATTTATATTTAATCTATGTATCGACAGTATTCGATAATAAATAAAAAAATAAGTCGAAAATCGATTACAAGTAGCAAGTTTGTATTTTTGCAAAAAAACAATCTAACAGAGTTCGACTCGACAAATACTGATAAAAATTAGTCGAATTACAAAATCAGAATAAATAAAGAAAATTACAAATTTTCTGAAAGTCTTGAACTATCTAATACAACAAAAGAATTGCTAAAATGTATACTATAGATATACAACAGTTAAAAGCATCTATTTTAAAAAGAGAAAACAACAGAGACTTTTTCTAAATATTAATTGTAAAATTACAAAATCAGACTTAAATTAGACAAACAATCTATATTTGAATTTATATATATTTTATTCGAGAAAAAACTTAAAGTACTTCGCAAATATCTGACAGAAAACAAAAAAAAAAATTTATTAGAAAATCTTAATTACAGATAAGATATTTGATTCTCTTTGTATTAAAAAAAAATAAAATTCTTTATCTATATATCGATTATCGAAAACTAAATAATATTACAATTAAGAATCGATATCTACTATTTAATATTAACAAGCTTCAGAATCGACTATTCGAAGCAAAATACTTTATTAAACTAAATTTACAAAAAGTGTATAATCAGATTAGAATAAAGACAAAAAAAAACAGCTTTTTGTATACAGTATAAATTATATAAATATACAATAATATTGTTCGAATTTACAAATATTTCGACAATATATTAGAAAATAATCAATAATATACTACAACAATATCTGAATCGATTTGTTATAGCATATTTGAACAATATTATAATTTACTCAAAAATCTTGAAAAAGTATATTAGCTATATTTTTAAAGTATTAAAATATCTGAATATAAAAAACTTATATTTTAAATCAGAGAAATACAAATTCTATTAAAAGAAAATTGATTTTCTCGAATTTGTTGTTAAACAATACAAAATATATATAAATTTCGAGAAGCTACAAACAGTCAAAAAATAAAAATTATTAACAAATATTAAAAAAGTACAATTTTTTCTGAATTTTATAAATTACAACAAAAAATTTATTAAAAACTATTTAGCAAACGTAATATTATTAACAAATCTTATAAAAAAGAATACACTATAGATATAAAAATTTATAGAAAAGAAATTATTTTAGAATCTTAAACTAGAATACTTAAAAAAATCAATACTAAAGATATATAATTTGCAATTGTTAAACAGAATTAAAATCGACGCATCAAATCTAGCTATCGATATATATTTTAGTTAAAAATATAAAAATATATAATATTTAATAATATATCTCTCGAGAAAACTCTTGTTAGTCAAACAGAACTATAATATCTATAATAAGAAACTACTTGTTATAGTAATCTTTTTGAAATTATAGAGAGTATATACGAAAAAATTATTAGAATTTACAATTCTTACAAATTACAAGAATTTTGTGCACTTTACTACTACAAAACAACTAAACAGAAAACAAATACAATAGTCAAAGAGACTAAAATAATACAAGTTCAAAATATAGTATATTTTAGATAAAAATAATAACAAAGCAGATATACTCAGCAGAAGAAGTAATTATATAAAAACAAAAAAATTGTTTAATTACAATATACTCAAAATTAATAAAAACAAATTACTATCAGCAAACAAGTACAAGCTAAATACTATATTACAAATACTTCGAGATAATACAAAAGAATTTTTAATAGAAAAAGAAAAATTTCAGATATCTATCAACAAAATCGACAAATATATAAAAAAATATTATAACAAACTACTGCAAAAGTATTCGAGAATAACAAAAAAATTTTAATTTTTATATTAGTATTGTTAGTTTCTACAAATAAAATAAGCTATCGAGATATATATTAAAAGATATTTTAACTATTAGCAAAACAAATATAATACGCACACAAGTTATAGCAAAATTTAATATTAGAAACTATCTAAATTGTTATAGAATAAAATTATAATAAACTTTATTATCAAATTGTTTAAGTCGACAAATTCAGCAACTAAAAACAGATATAATTCGATACTGATAATAGTTAATAAGTTTATTAAGTACTTATATATTATTGTATGCAAAAAGAAGTTTATTGCAGAACAACTAAAATATATTATATTAAATCGATTTATATAGTATTACAATATATTTAAAAAACTAATCAATAACAGAGACAAGCTCTTTATATCTAACTATTAAAAAATGTTTTTTTCAATATTAGATACAAGACTTCGAATATCTATTGTCTACTATTCGATTACAGATAGTCAGACAAAGAGAACAAATCAGAATCTTAAACAATATCTGAAATACTATATTAACAATATTTATAGCAATTAAATATTATTTCTATCTATAATACAGCTAGCACTTAATACAAAGATTTCGAATACTACTAAAATAACTTTATTTTTTGTTAACTATAGCAAAAAATTAAATTTTTTCGAGAAAGAGTGTATACATTTGTTAGCACAATCAGCTATTAAAAAAGTAGCAATACTAAAAAAAATACATAATAATATCTCGAAAATACAACAAAAATCGATCAAATATTAAAACAAAAAACAAAAAACAATATCTCAGCTAAAAAAAAGAAATAAAGTATATTTTCTAACAAAAAATCTCAAAACAAAAAAATTAAACAAGAAATTAAATTATATTAAAGTCGAACTGTTTCTTGTTAAAAAGACTAAAAAATTAGTTAACTACAAACTCGATTTACTTAAGAATATCAAAATATTTTTAGTATTTTATATATTATTGTTAAAATTAGCAGACTTAATTATATTTTTACAGAATATATTTTATTTCTATTTGCAGAAAAAAAATCAATTCGAGATCGAGAAAATTCTATAATAGAAAAATCAGAAATATTTTATTAAGTAAAAAAAATATTCTATCTCAAAAAATATATAGAAATCAGAGAAAAATCTTAATTGCTGTCGAAATTTTCTAAAAAAGTTTTATTAAAACAAGATATAGAAACAGTATTTTAATTTCAATTAGTTAGAAGTTAAAATTGTTCGAACAATATATTAAATAGCAACTCGAAAATCTTTGTAATAGATTTAACAAAATATATTTTATCTATTTTTAAATTGTTAATATTTTTTTATTTTGTTACAATTATTTCTTTCTTTTTATTCTTCAAAAAATTCAGCTGTTTTTTCAGTTAACTCAGTTTCGTATATATATTGCGCATTTCTTTTTTTAAACACATTTGCTTTTTATAGATTTGTTTGATTAATGCAAAAGAAATTGTCAAATTACAATTACAATTAGATTGTATATATTTTATATATTTTTCAAAATTATTATCTATACAACAAATCTTATTAGATATTGTACAGTTACAACAAGAACGTATTGCTAGAAATATCGAATTTAGAGTATCAAGAAAATTTTTCTTTTAAAAGAAGAAATTTCTGATATTAATCTTTTTTAAAAACATAATAAGAAAATATTGAATTTCGAAACAAAAACTCTAAAAAAAAGAAATAGTATTACAAACTTATTAAAGCTATATTAGTAATTTAGATTCTACATCTTTAAACAAATCTGCTATTATATTCGATATATTTAAGAAGCGAGCAATCTAAATATAATATTTGATATGTTCGACAAACAAGTATTGCGAGCAATTATGCTCGCTATGCTCGACAAACAAACAAAACAAGCAATTTATATTTTCTTAGTATATAGAAACAACAACACAACTTTCTTATAAATTGTGTTCAATTTATTATAGATTTTTACTTATTGTTATTCTGATTTATCGAATCTCTTTTAAGATTTATTGAA
>JAABUW010002172.1_pt1 | contig 30471 bp, 52 predicted proteins | sample 5560081 | NCBI WGS metagenome assembly JAABUW01 (sample SAMN10711882, study PRJNA513363) | rock metagenome | isolation source: Antarctica rocks | place: Antarctica: Victoria Land, Knobhead sud | reverse complement strand
GCTCGCCCTTTGTCCATCTTTGCCTGCCAGAAAACGAGAGGTGCTTCATTTACAGTCTCATATGTCACATACGAACAATTTGCACCTCAAGCCCCTCCCGCGCACACATTCGAAACAGATGCGTTTTGGAACGTGCATGCGAGCGAATGCTCAGGGACCTTGATGCGGTCTCTGTCCTCTGCCGCCACGTCCGAGGCACGCTGCGCCGCGGCCTCCGCGGCCGCCGCGGCCGCCAGTTCCCGGCCGCGGGCGGCCAGCTCGCTTTCTTGCCGCGCAGCGAGGGCGCCGCGGCGGCGCCCCTTCTCCCGCGCAACCCGCAGCTCCGTCTGCGGCAGTTGAACATGCGTCGGGTCCATGTGTTCATTGCTTGCGGCGGAAGCGGGCTCCCAAAACACGAGGTCTGGTCAATGTTTTCTTTCACTCAGATTCGCAGCTTCCCGGCCAGCAGCAGTGCCGACGCCCCGTTCCCCCGTCCGCATTGCAGTATCTGCAGCAGGCATGGCAACATACGACAGAACTGTCACAGTGACTCACCGACAGCTTGTCGATGACCTGGTTGGCTCGTGCCGCCTCGCCGGCAGCGCCCTCGGCACGAGCTGCCGCCGCTGCGCCCGCCTCTTTCAGCTCGCCCGCGCGCGCCTCGGCGCTGCGCACTGCCGCCTGCAAGACATGACAACTAGCATGAGCCTCGGGATCAGTGTTCGAATGTACATGATTCTGCAGCAGCAGTAATGGCGGCTGCCGCCCTGCCCGCCTCCATGAGGCCGTCCGCCCGAGCCTCGGAGCTGCCTACTGCCGCCTGCACAATACGGATGCAACGAGCACTGCGCCGGCGGAAAGTGCAGATGGCACAACAGCAGTGGCCACTAGGGTTTTCAACTCGTGCAAGGACAATTCGGGGTAGAGTGCCAGTGCGCTCGAAGCACATCGACTCGCCGTCATCGCATCGGCCATGTGCGCATGGTCTGCAAAGACTGGGCAAGGAAGTACGCTCACCTCCAGGCCCCGGAGTCGTTCTGCCTGTTCCCGCAGCGTCTCCTGCTGCGCTGCCACCTGTTTGCCATGCGCGGGCTCAAGATTAGTACACAGGCTCAAAATTAGTACATTCCGCAGCTTGAGTTCACGGCATCATTGAGCCAGTCACGGTTGCCTTGGACTGCACGGCAGACCAGCAGCCAGACCTTGCTGTAAGGGCACAATGCCGTCTGGGGCAACAAAGGACCTTGTTCCCTCAAATCGCACGGCCCTCTTGCGACGATGAACACAATCGCACCTTCTCCTCCCGTGCGGCCAGGGTGGCCCGCGCCTTGGAGAGCGCCACGTCCACCGCCGCGCGCTCTGCCGCTGCCGCTGTCCCCACGGATCGCAGCTGCGCCGCCTCGTCTGCAGCCTCGTTCCGGCCCGCCTCCGCGCTGTGGAGCCGCCGCCGCAGCTCCGCCACCTGCCGGGCGATTGAGTGAGTGGGCCCGCATGCTGTGCAGCCATTAGGCGATTGACACACTGAGTGTCATGCATGGGAGCACAGAGCTGTGCGTCAGACGAGTTGCATCACAGCAGCCTTTGGAGCAGTCACATCCGTCACATGCGCCGCGCGCCTGGTAGCACAGAACACAAACACACAGCTGCGAGCTAGACCCACCACCCTGCCATCTTGCCTCTGCTCTGCCGTCTAGCCCTACCCGTATCTGATCTCATGGCTGCACTGGCAGATCATTCCCACCTCGGCCTCCAGCTCGCACTTTGCAGCGGTCAGCTCCCGTGCCTCACTGCCGAGTGCATCGTTTCTTGCGGCGGCCGCCTCCAGCTGCGCCCGCAATCGCGCCTCCGATTGGCCGCGCTCGCTGCGGGCCAGAATGACAGGGTCTAGAAAGACATTCGCTGCTGTTTATTGTGGAAAGGCCATTTCCTTCAGAAGTTGAAAGGTGGTCTGACAGCGGATTCATAACATTGCGGTGCTGCCTGAGGCGCACCCAAATCAACTCTCACGGTCTACCACCATCTCTGTGGACTGATGACCAGCATTTTCAAGAACACGAAATTGAGGAATGGCACTAAGCGTTTACTGCGCACCTGTCCAGCTGAGCGCGCAGTGCAGCCAGCTCTGTCGCTTTGGCCTCCATCACAGCAGCAGCCGCCGCCGCATGCTGCGCCGCCGCGGCCGCCGCCGCTTTGTCCGCCGCGGCTGCGGCGTCGGCCGCCTGTTGCCGCGCCTCAACCAGCTGCTGCGACTTCGCATCTCGATCCGCCTGCACGCCTGGCGCGAAATGTTAGTCGTGCGATATGTGAGTCTCTTCGCTGTGGTATGGTGGAACCAACTTGTCATCTGTTCACTTTGCGCTGCACCCACCTGCGCAGCTGTACTGTTTTTGACGCACCTTTGTAGCGTGCAGCTCGGAGGCGAGGCCCTCGCCGCTGGCGGTGACCTCCCCCAGCCGGAACGCCAGGAAATGCTTCACGGCCGCATCCGTTCTGCAGGTCACGAGTGATGCTACTTCGCACATTGGCAAGCCCTAGAGCCCTGAAGCATTTGCCGCGCCGCAGGGAGCTGCCCTTGCTGGCAGCTTCAGAATTTTGCAGGCAGCCTCTGCAAAAGGTGTCAGACATAAGGTGACTGAACGACAGGAAAGCACACCCGGGCCGGAAGGCGAGAGTGAGGTGCGGCAGCTGCTTGAAGTCGTTGGTCTCCAGGAACTGCAGCGCCGACTCCCCAGCCGCACGCCCGCCGGCCAGTACTGCCTGGAACCTGTAGTGAGCGACACCATGACACGTGATGTGCCGATATGTGATGCCAGTGCGGCACATGTCTGGGCGCCAGGATGTTGTGAGCGGGCCGGCATTGCTTCTTCAGTAGGCTGAAGTGATTGCATGAGCCTGCCATGACGACGCTTGTGGACACAATTTACCTGTGGCTGCTCTTGCGCCGCGGCGGAAACCCAGCAGTCCAGCAGACCAATAACCTTGTCTGTGTTCTGTTTTCTGTTACCTGCAGAGAGAGCTGCATACAAACCGCACCTGGGCGGCTGCTGCTGCTGCGCCGCTGACACGCAGCGGTCCAGCAGGCCGATGAGCTTGCCGGGGAAACCGCCAAAGTCGACCAGGATGCCCTGCTGCGCCTTGAGCCCAGCAAAGTCCTCCTCGCCGACGTCGAGAGTGTGAAGGAAGCAGGCTTCTGACTCGTCCGATACCCACACCCGCAGCACCTGTGGGTAGGTGTACGTTGGGCTCGCTGCGGCGGATGAGCGGCATGGCGTGATCAGCTATTCACATTCGCAAGTGTTCATGATGGCAGGCCATCTGTGAGGCATGTGCATGCGCAGAATGGCTGCCTTATGACGATGTTCGGTGACTGAAGTCTGCATTTTAAGGTCTGCGTTCTGATCCAGATAGCAGTGGCTCTTGCGCTGATGCATGGCTCTCAATAGGCGCGCACCCTGGATGCATGGCCGCTGCGCGCAACGCCGCTCATGATGCGGACGGTAAGGCTCGCTACATGCTCCTCTCGATCTGCCAGGCGGACCGTGACGGGTACCGCCCGCCAGTACAGCCTGGTGGCCGATGCGACATCAAAATCTGACGCCCACTGCGCAGCACCCTGCCGGCAGGCCGCCTCCCCGAGCAGCGGCATCGCGCTTGGCTCAAATGAAGCAGCTTCGAAGTTTCACATGAATCGAGCTAGTACGTTACACGCTGTGGGGCAGTGAGATGCCGGAGCGTGCCGGTGCACATCTGCACGGCCGATCTTGCATGCAGCTTAACAGGCGGTTCGATGGATGTGGATCATGCGGACGGTCGAAGTTGTGTTAGCTATACGGATGAGTGTCGAGAAGGAGTCCTGCGATTGCAGATTCAGACTCGCCCTCAAAGGAAATCGGCGTTTTGGCGCGCCCTTTGCGGATCACACCAGTCCCGCTGCGTTCCCCGCCTGCCTGACTGACGTGGCGCTCCAGGACACCTCGGCCAGGGCGATGACTGCTTGCATCTAACGGCTTGCCGACATCTTGCATCTGCTCTTATCGACATCTCGCCTTAAGCTTTTGTCAGCAGCGCAATCTTTCCGTGCTGATCTCCGCTGCAGCCAAATCCGACCATCATGATGCTGTCCTCCCGAATTGCGTTTGCGACGCCGGCGGCATTCGCACCTCACAAGCGGATCGCCGCGAGGCCGCAGGCCGTCAGGTGGGATGTGCACACATTTCACAATGTTTGAAGCTCTACATCGCCAATGTAGCTTCAGGATCGGGTACCGGGCACCATGCATGTGCGATCCTCTGGACATCAGCAACGCTCGTGAAGATTTGCACGGCCTTCTTGACGCAGTGCATCCCAAACGGTCTTACCATTCCACATCTTCATTTCTTTGATGGGGACTGAGTCTTGAGTGCGGTTCCCGTGTGATTTACAGGACGGTGGCTGCGCTGCCGGAACGCCAACAGTGCGTCTTCCAGGTGCCTGATTCTCTGCCCAAGCTTCCATATAGGCACAGCATCGCTCGTCAACCTGCAATGAAAGCTAGTACAGGTCCTGCCCAACTGCTCAACTCGTTCCACTTTGGGTGCGGGAGCTGACACCTGCAGCGACTCTTACCTGCCATGCCCAAACTACAGGAATGCGCCACCTAAATGTGTGCTCTGCCTGGTGATGCAGGCCGCCGGCAGCAGCATGCTGGCCGCTGCCGTCGCCGCAGGCATGCTGCTCGCCCCCATGCCCGCCAGCGCTGACATGACCTTCGGCAGGAAGGCCCTGGTCGCCGAGCGTCAGGTGGGCGCAGAAGCCAAGGGGATCTATTCTATTTCACAATCCCGGCATGTTTCAGGTTCTTTCATGCCCCCGCGGAAGGAGTCACCGGCGCTGGGACGGCCTCAGCTACGAAGCATGCGGCCACTTGCCCATCAGACGGCGCAGCGCTTACTCGCCATTACGAGTGGCGTCCGTCAGAACTGATCCCCATCGTGGCGCTGATTGTGCGGTACACTCGTTCGTGCAGGCCGAGTTTGATGCGGTCCTGGCGCGGATGAACGATGCGCTGGCGCAGGTTAAGAAGTCCAGCGCTGGTGCCGCAGGCGCAGTGCAGTCCGCTGCGAGCGACGCCACCAGCCAGGTGGGAGTTTAAGGCGCACGCTCGCCTGCGCTGTATGCAAGTCAGCAGGCGTCTTGGTAGAGCCTGGCATAGTCTTGCTCGGGATCCAGACCCTCATGAGGGGACCAGGACCGCGCTGCAGGCAGCTGCCATTTCGTAGCATGCTGTGTGCACATTGCTCGGCTGCCCCTCTCATGCGTTCCTCGAACTGGATCACAGGTGGCCTCGGTGGCTGACAAAGTGAAGGGCGCGTCGCAGGCTGCCCCCAGCGTGAGTCTCGAACTGCTGCTCATGTCGAGTGACCAAATGCGTCCTCTCCTCTCCTTGTCTGCTGGCGCTGTGCCACACACATGCTTGTTGTGGGCTGCGTCAATGTCGCGAAATCCCAGATTAGTCATGTTTTGGTGGAACTTTACAGATCAAGTCGGTGAAGCAGGCAGCAAAGGACGCTGCTCCGACGCCGCCGCCGTCTGTTTCTGCCGCCGTGCGTTTCACCGGCTGCTCACACACACCCATATCGCGCAAGTGCCAAGCCAGCATGTTATGCATGCATTGCAGTGCACAGCGGCCGCACAGTGCAGAGGTGTACAGAGGTGTACAGTGTCCTGCCAAGATGTCGCCGACTAGGAGGTAATCGCGCTTTACAGTTCATGCAGGTGACTGCTGTCGTCGACAAGGTCAAGGAGGCGGCTCCGGCGGCCCCGGAATCCTTTTCAGACGCGACCGACAAGGTCAAGGGGGCGGCTTCTGCCGCAAAGTCCGTCTCTGACGCGGGCGACAAAGTCAAGGGGGCGGCTTCGGCCGTGAGGTCCGGCTCTGATGTCAGCGACAAGGTGAAGGAGGCCGCTCCCGCCGCGAAGGCTGTAGCGGACGCGAGCAGCAAGCTCAAGGAGGCAGCCCCGTCATCCGTCCCTGGCGTGAGCCCTCAATCCACTTTAGCGCACATTGCAGAATTGTGAGTGGGGCACTACACGAGTAGAGGAGCATGTGTCATGCGTCTTCTGGTGAGGGCATGGCGAGGCAGGCAGCTGTGAGGGTCTTGTATGTGTGTATTATATCATTATCATAGATATCGTATTATCACCTTTATTTTTTGTTCAGGACTCGGATGTGAAGGGCGCCGCCGCCGGCGCCACCCAGGAGGCCAAGTCCAACATCGACAGCGCTGTGAGCGACTTCATCGGCAAGTTCTGAGCGGCCGTACTGTTGTTGACGAAGGACACACCCTGCGGCGCCGGCTGCATTTTGTCGCGCCCCTCGATTCAGCGGAGGCGCAGTCCGCAGCATGCTGCTGCGTGTGTTTGCAGTTCCAGCTGTCAAAAGATGGCGGCCGTGGCCCTCGCGCTGATGGAACATACGGATATCCAAGTCTGCGACTGCCTCTAGACGTCTGTTCTGCCTGTTGGTCAGCTGGTCTGCATCAAATTTTATTGGCGGATCAAAGTTCTGTTCATAGGAGGCATGTGACCCTCAAGTGCCTGTGAGATGATAAAACATACGGTTGCACGACATATGTAATGACACAGGCAACACGAGTACGAAATTGTACCGCGGATCTAAAACTTACACTTCGATTGTTCAATTCATGGAGTAAGGTGCGAGTTTTTCGCTGTGTGAGTGTCAAACCTAAACAAAAGAACCTCGTCACTCAAGTTCTCCGACTGGCACACTGATGGTACACTGCGCAGGCGACACAGGCAGCGGCATGTAGCAGCTGCACAGCAATAAACGGATCCCGATCCCACAGACGCATTTCAGCGTGCAGGCAGCGCTGCTTTGGCATGCTGGCTGCGGATCCTGTCCGCCACAGCACTGGCGCAGCAGGATGCGGCAGCGCGCGTTCCGAGCCCTCGCCTTGGAGGACCAATTCCACAGCGTCGAGCCCGGCCTTATATCAGGCTAACCCCCGCACGCCTTCGCAGTGCCCTCCACCGTTGGCATGCCACGGCTTTGGAGCAGCCTCGCGGCGCCTGCGTGGCGCGCGCAGTGAGGAGTGCGCCAACGCACAGAGAGCCCCCACGCCGCAGAGCTCGATCAGACCCGCCGCCGCCGCCGCCGCATCGAGAGCCTCCGCTTGTGTGCGCTGCGCCGCAGCCCGCCTGCGCCGCTGCGCCCGCCCCGCCGCCTCCAGCGTCGGGTGCGAGAATTATTCCTGGCAGAATGCTGCCGCTGCCGCCCGCGGCAGACTTGCAGCTCTGCTGGCGCGCCACGTCATGCCACGCCACGCCGTCCTAGGACGAGCAGCAGGCGGTCTTCTTGGGCTGCGCCGGCGGCTCGGCCAGCGTGATGCCGCCGGCGGGCGCAGGCGCCGGCGCCGACCGCGGCAGCCTGCAGGAACCCACACATGGCAGCGTGAGTTGCTGCTGCAAGGCAGTGCCGGCACGACCAAAGACCAAAGCAGGGTTTCTTTGCAGCGTGACCAGGCCCGCTGGCGCCGGCGCCGACTGCGGCAGCCTGCAGAAACGGTACGCGTGGGAGCTCTGTCAAGCACGACAGATACGCAGGCTGGTTCTGGCCACAGAGAGGCTTCCTTGCAGCCGGCATCACCCTGCGTCACTTGTGCCACTGTCCCAAGGGACTGCCAGGTCAGTCCTTCGGAAGCAGGTCACCCCATGTACGCCAAGGTACACACGCACAGGGGGACAGACCCCAGGCACCTTGCTACCCTTTGCTCAAACGCACCGCTTTGCAATGTCCTCGAACAGCTCGGACACATTCGCGGAGGTCTTGGCGGAGGTCTCCCAGTACACTAGCCCGTTTTCGTCTGCATACGCCTGCGCATCCTCCGTCGACACCTGGCGCGCCAGAAAGCAAACACAATCAATGATTGGACAAACAATGACTGACATATGAGTGTCATTTTTTGTTGGCGGAGGTCACCCAGTAAACCAGCCCAGATCGTCCGCATACGCCTGCGCATCCTCTGTCGACACCCAACGCCAGGACCAACACAGACCGTAGATAGAGGCATTGGCGATAAAAAATAATAATAATAAACAATGATAAACATTGATAAGGCGTATGAATGACTGAGGTACGGCTGCGGCATCAATATGTAAGTTTCAACACGGATGCCAGCTCGGCACTTCGGCCGAGGCAGTCCCGGTGCCGGAAAGCGCTGCCGATCCTTTTCGTGGTGTCTTTCTTTCTGGAAGTTCTACCCCATGCCCCTGCCTGGCCTTCCCACGAAGCCTGCACCTGCAGCCGGCCCCGAAGCACACTACCCAGCCTGCATGTGCAGCCGGCCCCGCACTCCCGTGCCACCCAAAGGCCGAGGTTGGGCGGTGAAACCCAGTCGAGAGGCAGTGCAACCTGCTTCGCACGTCTCGACCAAGTCAGCCTTGTTGCGGGCAAGCGACATGAGCATGCCCTGCCGCAGCAGCTGCTTCTGCCATCTCAGTTGGTTGTGAACATTCCCCGTTTCATTCTACTATCTCGGTCAAGTCTCTGCCCATACTGTATTGAACGCCAGAACAAGACTCGCCTCGCGCGTCTCGGCCAGGTCAGCCTTGTTGCCGGCGAGCGACATGATCATGCCGGGGTTGCCCTGCCGCAGCAGCTCCTTCACCCACTCCCGCGCCTTGGCGAAGCTGTCTGTGCTGCTGATGTCGAACACGATGACCGCCGCTGCCGCCCCCCTGTAGTACATCGGCGCTAAGCTGTGGTACCTCTCCTGGCCTGCTGTGTCCCTGCAGTCACTCAAGTCGGGGCGTCAGGGTACTGACCGCATTATGATCGGGTCAAGGCTTTCCAGTGTCGGCAGGGATGCAAGATGATTTAGTGAATGCTCATCAGCAGTGCAGCCTGTGAACATGGATGGTATGCGCACCAGATCTCGAATTTGACTTGCTGGTCTGGCAGCGTCTTTGTGAGGAAGGCCGCCCCGATTGTCGACTCCTGATAGTCGAAGAACTGCGACTTGACGAACCGCAGCACCAGCGACGACTTGCCAGACCCCTGCGCATCGCCACACCAAAGCGTCAAACCGTCAAAACTGACGGCGATTGTTAAAACCCCAAGGCTGCACATCTGCGCAACAGCTGAGCTGCTCGGAGGCACAGTAGTGAGGTATGAAAGCAGACGCGCTGCATGTGTGGTGACTCACCATTTCGCCCAAAAGCACAAGCTTCGCCTGCTGCAGCGGCTGCAGGGTGGGCGAGGGCGCCGCCATGCTCCCCTGTCTGCTCGTCTGTGAGCGGGAAAGATGCGCTTTGAAACGATGCCCTGTAGCATGTGTGAACCCTGCTCGTCACTTTGCCGAAACCCCGCGCTGCCCACGCGCTGCCCACTGCTGAGCGACAGGCAGTCACAGCATTTCAAACCCAGTCAAATGACCAGCCCTCACGCTTGCTCGTCTGAATGCCGCGCCCACAAGCGCCAGCGATGTCGCTTGCACTGGCAGCCTACCGGCGACTGACTTGTGACCCAGGATGCACTATACTGCTTTCGCAGCTTCCCGGTTTGCCTCAAGTGCTCCTGAGTTTTGTCCTCGTCAATATGTCGCTGCCCTTCTGCACCGAGCCTGGGACGTAACGTCCGATGAAACGCCGAGTACAGGCCCCTCAGACGACATTATTGCAGCTGAGACACGATACAGCCTCCTTCCTGACCAGCTGACTGGCGCATAGCCATCATCAGGGGAGTCTCTCGAGAACATGCCCTGGCTGACACGTGTGCCTGGAGCTGCAGCTTCGCCGTGTCAGGCTTTCGCCTTACATGCAGAATGTCCGCTGCTTCGCACCTGTAGCTCGGCTGCAACTTTATACCCACTTGCAGGGCCAGCGCACGAACCCGTTGACCCACAAGTTTCCGCGAGCGTGGCTGGACTCAGCTCCTGGCGAGGACTGTCTTTGAGGGTCCAGGTAGCAGTTTGACCGTTCACGGTGAACGACAGCGTAAGACAGCACGCAAAATGTAGAAGTCCAGAGCAGGAGCACAACAACTTCACACATGATGACGTGATCGATGGCATGGTCCCGTGTCTGCAATTCTGACAGTCCCCCAGTGTGAAAACCCCACAAGTTCCAATCCAAATTCTCGGCGGCAGCAACGGCTCTCTTTGCTTTCGCCCATCCTACCTGTGCCATTGATTTACACGTCGATCGGTAGCGCAATCCTAGATGTGCAGCCCCCCAATAAACAGCCGTGTCAAACAATAATTGCAGAGCATGACGCACATGCCGCGTTTGCTTTGCTGAATGCATCTGCCCGACCCTCAGCATGGACCCTTGTTGAGGAACAGTTGCTCTGTCCCCCTCTGCGATGTCCTGCTCATCACTGTTCAACAAGAGCTCCACGGCTACTTTCAGCCTGCCGCAACTCGACCGCAACCTCTCATCGGTTTTCGGCGGCGCCCGGGTTCTTGTTGGCGTCTGCGCCGAGCTCTTTGGGCTGCCCCGCGTCGCGGCCGCGGCCGCTGTCGGCGCCGATGGTCCCCATCTGGTCCAGGGCGGCCCGGCCGGCGTGCCCCCCCTTGAAATGCTCGGGCTTGAGGAGCTGGCGGCGGCTGCGGCGGCGCATCAGCAGCCTCGCCGCGTCCGGGCGATCCAGCTCTGCCTTGACCGCATCCTCGATCGCCGCCATCTACATCGAAATTTCACAGGGCCAGGCGTCAGGTTGTGGCCTTTCAGTATCTCAACGTCTCAAAGCGTGTGGCTGCTAGTGGTTACTGCATGTCGAGCGCCAGACGGGTTGTGACCTTTGACGCATTCGCTCTGCGTCCGGGCGCTCCAGTCCCGCCTTGACCATGTCCTCGATTGCCGCCATCTGCACATCTTTGAGAAACCGTATCCAAAGAACGAGTTCCGATGCCCTGAATCTTCAGAGTTTCACGAAGGCATGCGTCACGGTGTGCATTCATGTATGACATCTGACACACAGCTCAACTGACGCGCACATCTTCACGGGCCAGACTGCAGAGTCGTGAGACTGCAGAGTCGTGCGTGACGGCCTTGGGCGCGGGCCATTGCGGCTGTGCATGCGGCCGGTGACATCCATGACAGTTCAAAATGAAAGCAGCGTGAGAACGACCGGTAAAAAGGCTTGCAGCTGGTTCTGAACGTGCCTGGCGCAGGCCCTCCCGGCTGTGGTGGCAACTATTCCCAATTCAGCAGGAACTCAGCAGGAAGTTGGTGACCGATAGGTGCAACTTCACCTGGCGCAAGCCCTCCCGGCTGTGCATGCGGTCGGCGTCGGTGGTAGCGGAGCCCAGGCCCTGCAGTATGGTCTCCGAGCGGCGCGTTGTGTCATCCCGCAGCTCCACCAGGTTCGCGTCCGCCAGCTGCGCCTGCACAACAGTAATAAAGTCGGATTTGTCAGTGCCAATCCGATTGGGCATGAAAACCCAAGATGGACACCGGGCAACGTGTCGGCGGCTCCACCAGGTTCGCGTCCGCCAGCTGCGCTTGCGCAACAGAATCAAAGAGACGTGATGAAGCCGCTTCAACAACGGTACCGGGAAGGTGAAACAGCGGCGTCGTGTTACCCAATAGCGCCACCAGGTGCGCGCCCGCCAGCTGCGGCTGCACACGGTGCAAAGGCAAACATCCCTCAGGGAGAATGTTTTGGAAAGTACCACATGACTGAAATGTGTTCTTCCAGACCTCTGGTAGTACGGTGCAGTCGGCGGGCTCTCAGTCGCTGACCGGCGGTTGCTGCAGGCGATGTAGCAGCGCAACTCGCAGCGGCATTTCCGTGGGCCACTGCGAGAATCTCAGGGACATACTATCAGTCATGCAGTGCCACGTGTCCACACGCCAGTCACCTTCCACTCGAAGATCTTCAGCTCGACGACGGTTGGCGGCACGTTCAGCGCCAGCGCCACCCGCCCCAAGACGTCCACCTCAGCATCCTGTGCAGCAGACGGAAGAGGCAAGTCCCACGTACAGATCGAACCTGACAACGTTTCACAGGGAGGCAAACGGTGTGTGAAGCAACGCTGCGTTGGGCGCCAGCCACTGCAAAGCGATCGCCGTCATGGCATGTCGCCTCACACCATGCTCCCCAGAATGTGCTGTGAGCAGCAGACAAGCGGCGGAGCTGATTTGGAGGGCACCGCACCGCCATGATGCCGTCGGCGGTGGCCATCGCGAAGGTGGCCTCCAGCAGCACCTCTCGTTGCACGTCATCCAGGTTGCGGCACAGCTTCCTCAGCTTGTGCTCGATGCCCTGCGGCCAGGGAAAACCACAATCAAGATGACAAGAACAAACGTGAATGAACATTGGCTGATGCGCCTCCGGCAGCACCTCCCACTGCACGGGCGTCCAGGCTGCAGCACAGCTTCCGCAGCTTCTTCCCAATGCCCTGCGGATAAATTCGATATCGTGTGATTCGATTTGTGTTTCAAGGGATCAGTCACCAGCGTTACCTCCCGCTATACGTCGTCCAGGTTGCGGCACAGCTTCCGCAGCTTCCTCTCGATGCCATAGAGGCCATAAACAGAGGCATGAGGACATACGTAACCAAACTACTGCACATTTGCATGCAGCAGCTCCGTCGGCTGCCCAAACCACAGCCCTCACTGCATGCAGTGCCAATGTCACCGCACGACGCGGTGTGCAGCGCACCTCGAATTTCAGGTCGCGCACGCTGTCACAGATGGCGCCGAGGTCGTCCTCGTCGGCCTCCTTGTGCAACAGCTCCTGCATGGAGTTGTTCGCAAGGTGTCAGATTCGCCAGAAACCAGTTTGAACTGGGAGGAGAGAGTGGGAGGAAAGACCTGAACGAGAGACTGCAAACAGAGAGTCGTTCGCCATAGGGTCAACCCAATGCCACTGGTCAACGGCAGCAGCACGCATGCAATGCGCAGCGCAAGCCAAGGCACGGAAGGCGGACACCACCTTCGAAACACAACGTCAACATCCGCAATGCCACATTCCGAATGCTGCAGCAGGTTTGTCAACCTGGTAGGCGAGCTTGAGGGCCGCCACCTCCTCCGCAGTCACAACGCCGTCGGCGCATGCGGTGGCCCACAGCGTCTCCAGCAGCAGCGTCCTAGCCAACAGAAGTTTAGGTTGTTTTGTTTCTTCGATCAAAAGGGGTACTGTGGCTGATGCATGTCAACACTTGGCATCACATTGACGGAGTGTCCTCACGAGCCATTCGCAAAGCGACGACACATTTTATGGCTGTTGAGCTCCTAGATTCTCGTGAGCAGGCCCACAAGTCTGCATCCCACACTTGCCGTCGGATGTCAGTGAGAAGACCAAGCCATGTGGGGCAGTCTGTTTTTTTTGTGTGTTTTTCCCTAGCGCTCACTGGAACTCGAGGGCGTGCACGTCGCCATTGCGGATCGCGAAGCGCAGGTTTGCCAGCTCCATCTCGTGCACATGGTTGGCCGAGAGACGCGGGTCCTTCTTGCAGCCCGTGTGCCTGCATGGAGATTGCACTATACCTTCAGTTCAATTCGCGCACGTTCATCAACTTCAGCCGTGAGGGTTTTGCAACAGCGAGCGCATGTGGGCGGGCATGTGCACTGCGGCATGCGATGTTTGGGAGATGGAGCGCATGCGAGCGGCACCACACGCTAATGGCAGCGCAGGCTGGCTCCGCATCCAACAGCAGGGCAGAAAAGTCAGGCAGGCAGTGCGCTCACATGGCGGAGAGGTTGTCGTAGATGTGGAACGCATGCGTCTCCACCTGTAGTCACAGAGACACGCTCCTCAGTGCAGCGCATGCCAGGCAGTGACTACGTATCTGATGCGGCTGCAACTTGCGGTGTGCTGAGAGCTGATGGCACAGAAGTCACTGCTAGCAGTACTGTGACTCTGCCCATCAATCCAGCTCACCAGCATGCGGTTGAACTTCACGCCCCTGCAGCAACCACATCCATGGTCAGCCAGCACATTCTGTTTGCGTGCGAGTAAACACTAGGTTGCAAGCCAATGCTTCAAGAGACGCCAAGGCGTGGGGGAATGTCCTGAGCTAAGAGCAACCACGAGACTGAAAACATTTCAGCCGAGCTCGCAGCATAAAGACAGCACTTCCCAGCACTTCCCAGCTTCTGATACATCGGGAAAATTATAGCTTTGAATGACAGGTGCGGATCTGACGCTGCTGCCGAAGCCGCCGAGGCGCGGCGAGAAGTTCGCCAGACCCACCACAGTGGACACCAGAGGCTATATTCCCTTTGAAAGCACAGAGACTTCTCGACGTTGAGGGGTAAGAGCGCGCCTGACGCTGTTGCCAAAGCCGTCGAGGCGCGGCGAGAAGGTCGCCAGCCCGAGCACATTGGGCACCACGCTGATGACGATGCCGCTGACGCCGCTCTTGGCCGGCAGGCCGATCTCTGCGGGCGATGCAGAAACGGTGTTGTCAAGCGGAGCAGAAGGTGCATGCACGCTGATGGCAATGCCATTCGCGCCGATGGTTGGCAGGTCGAAATCTGCCACAATGCAGAAGGGGGCATGAGGAATGGTGGATGCACATGCGAAACAAAGAAGGAAAACAGAGGATCGGTGGGAACGAATCCACAACATGTCATCAGATTTATAGCCCGGCTCACCGTAGAGGAATTCGCCGCTGCTGTCGTACATGCCGCACGACTGCATCGTGGACAGCATCTGCACAGGAAATGAGATGCGTTGATACATCAGACTACTGCTGCTGCTGTACTGCTGCCTGACTCGTATGCTGAACATGAATATCAGTACAATTTGTGCGTGTGTGGAATGACCACGTTAGGCAAGGGATGTAATCATCACATCATTCGCATCATCTGCAGTTCACCTTCTTCACGATGTCTGCGGAAAACACCTCCTCGTCGGTGAGGGGGCACACGCCGCCGTTTGCCAGCGTCGCCGCCACAACCGACATGATCTTGCACGTCGCCTGGGAGGAACTTTGCAAGGGTGTGTGATCATGTAATATGCATCGGCTGGGCATCTGCACGCAATCTGAAATCGCTTTAAGGACTCTCTACACCTCGCTCGACATCCTAGTGTTGTGCGCTGCCACACACGATCTCACAATTCATGAAAAGCTGAAGTTCAGTGCGTGAAAAGAAACAGACATCGTACCTGGATGGAGCAGCAGGAGAAGTACAGGTCGGTCGCAATATCCAGACTCACGTCCTTGGGCAGCCCCCGCCGCGCCTGGCAGGGCACTACATCGTCAAGCGCCCGCAAATGCATTGCCAATTCAGAGCTTCTTGGTGCAGGTTTGCACGGTGACAGGCGAAGAAACGCGGCAGATCAGTCAGAGGCTGTAGAGACTCGACTGGCTCCCACAGCAGCTGCAGCAGTGGCACTTCATCATCAAAATCTGCCCTCAAGGAGTGGATTCTGTCACGGCATCCCTATTACTGGCATGCCCGCATAGGCATCCCCGCGTATGGCATCCCTGATAATGGCATGCCTGAACCATCTTTAGGGTCTTGAGCGCGCACCTTGATGAACCAAGCCAATGCAAAGTTGTTGCTGGCCGTCGACTTCTCTGCCTCCATGGTCTCCTTGTCGAACTTGATCTGCAGGGCGGGGATGAACAGCGATCAACACGAACCAAGTTGAAATATGCTTGTCATGGTTGAAAAGTGCGCTTCATAGCGCAGGGCCATGCAAGTCGACCCACTCCACCTACCATGCTATTTGGCATATCCATCCCTCCCCTGATGCATTCTGCGTACTTATGCCAGTACATGCCCTCGCAGGCGCAGGGTGAGGCAGCAGGCCTCTCCTACACCACTGCACGGGCACAAAGCAAGCATTGTGTCACCTCTCCAATCTCGCCGCAGAGCCCTGACCAGATGTCCATTAGATGCTGCACCATCTCCGGGACGCTCTTGTCTGGATGGCCCGCTGCCTGCGGTGCCAACGGTTGGGTTTTGGCGAAACGCAGATTTCCATGCTGATTGCTGATTTCGCCTGCGGCGTGCTGCTGTGCTCCTCGGGCGGACGTAAGCGCAGCTCCAGAAAGAGACTCGTCCATTGGCGCCATGTCATCATTGCACACAAGCACCCTAGAAACTCTCACCACGATGGCCGCCGTCATGATGGCGCCGGCGTTGACGCAGCAGTTGTGCGGCTTTTTGTTGGGCAGGCACACAATCGCGTTGAAGGGCTGCCCGCTGGGCTCCATGCCTGTGTGTAGGGTGTCAGACTTCACACAGCTGTGCGCGATGGTGCGGCGATGGTGCGCCAAACACTGCCGCAGTCCGGCGGTGCCTGCTGGCATGCCAAGGACACCACGGAGACAGGCAATGAAGGTGCGGCCAGCAAGCCGTGGCGCTGGTGTTGCTGAGGATTTGGTGCATATTTCGAACAGACATAGGCAGGCAGGGGGCGCGGGAGTGGCGCACCGACGAAGTCGTGCACGAATTCCTGGCCACGTTCCTCGAGAGCGACCGCGTACGTGATCGGCTTCGAGGTGCTCTGTATGCTGAAGTAGTCGTTCACGTCTGCACACGCAAAGGGAGCATGAAATCTGTACGATGGAGCGCATCAGCGTCTTGGAACGTCTTGGAAACCCTAGACTTGGAGCGTCTTGGAAACTCTAGACTTGGAGCGTCAAGTCAATCAAGTCAAGCACCGTCTGGCTCCTGCTGCCCGCTTGCACATGCAAAGCAGGCAGGGGTCGGCCTGCGCAGGGTTGGAGCATGACGGCGCATGCACGAAGATCCACAAGCATGTGAGCCACTCAGCTGCGTGGTTGCTTCCCCGTCTCACCTCCGTGCGTGAACAGCTGCCCGTCGGTGGTGCACGCGGCAACGCCCCACTTTTCCGGGTCTGCATCCCTGCACTTACGCATGACGCTTACTTGTTGACACGATTGGCACTTGTGAAAGACTGTGGGCAGAGTCACTGAACCCTTGACAACCCAGACTGGTGCCGCCACGCCCCACTACCGCGGGTCTGCGTCCCTGCTTGTGCACAGGTAATGAGACATTGGATCGGTGCATTAGGATGCGGACGGGCATTGCTGCGCAGTCCAAACTCGCTGGAGCAGGTCATTCCATCGTGTCAGCCACCGAATTTCCGCACCCACATTGTGTACATCGTCAGGGGACATGCCACCCCAGGCTGTCGTGTTGAAAAAAACTAAAGCGGGCGGGGTGAATGTCCGTGTTGCGCCACTGCGGTCCTATTCGACAAGATTGAGTCAGGAGCCTTGCTTGTTTCTGCTGCTTCCCCTCATTGACAGCGCACGCACACCTGAGGGGCGGATTGTAGTAGGCGTTGGCGGTAGGTTTCACCGCTGCTTGTCCGACATTTCTGTTTCTCGATAGGCAGAAAGTAGCACCGCAGAGGGGGAATGTAGTCTGCGTTGGCGCCGCTGCGGTCCGATTCGACGAGCTGCGCGAGCGCGGACAGGTCGTGCGAGAACGCCAGGAAGTCCGGCACCACCAGCTGCCCGTTCAGCACCTTGATGAGGAACCGCAGGTTGGGCCTGCAAGTGGAAATAACAAAATCCATGGATATGATGCCAGGCTTAAGGGTTTGCCCTCCCCGGTAATGGTAGGCACCACCAGCTCTGCCAATTGAGCACCTTGACAGACAGGGCCGTGGTCATTTTGTGACGCTTTCTCTGGCGATTCTGTCTGTGTCATACGTCGAAAGCCATGTCCGCCGCCAGGCTGGAAGCCGTGCTTTACGACTACCCGACAAGCATCACCCTTGCACCACCCTTGCGCTTTAAATCTCGGATGGATCCACCACAAAAAAGCTACCACATCAGGTGGTGAGTAACAGCAATCTGCAACAGCAAGAGAATGTCGTGTATCACCCCAGGTGAACGCATCATCTGACAAGGGTTGAATTTCTCGAGCGTCAGCGGCCTGACAGCGCCAGGGCACTTTTGACACTCCCCCCATGGACAGCGCTGGGTCGTTTCAGCTGAACCCCAAAGACGCTCACCTGACGATGCGCTTGAACTCCTCCAGCGTAAGCGGCGTGTCGGCATCGGCGCACTTTGACATCTTCTCCATGGACAGTGCGATGCGGCGGTCCTCCGGCCGGATGCCCGACTCCTCGATCAGCGACTGCAGGGCTGCGGATTGGGAACAGAGAGCTGTTAGGATGTGATTGGCTCAGGGATTGTGACTGGACAGCTTGCCAATGGACAGTGCAGTTGCGCGGTCCTTCGGCCGGAAGCCCAATTCCTCGACAGCGACTGCGGGGTTGCGCAGCGGCATGCAGATAACGTATTTCCCGCAATGTACATATATACATATATATTGTGGTGTTCTCGCAGCTCGGGTGCACTCTGGGGACGTCCAAGCACAAACGCAAGCACGATCCACCAGTAGAACGGCGGTCCCTGTTGTGCAAGCGTGGCCGGAGCCTCGGGAAAAGCAGATGCTGAAGGGCAAATCGAAAGAGCACCTGCGGCGGACGGCTCGCAGCAGCAGTCGTGCGCATACAGCAGCAGCTTTGCGTATAACGCCTCGAAGCTGACACCGGCGGACATGCGCGCCTGCAAGCACACGGCAGCAGCAGCTCATGTGTGATGCTCGATAAGGCTGGGCGCTCATGTGGGGTGGCCTTGATGTATGAGACATGCGTCAGGCTGCATGAAGTGGAAGGGCCGGCGTCACCAAGCATGTCACATATTCCTGATTTTTGGGGATGTGCCAGCATGCATGCCTTTTGTCCCGTCAGCATGCCGCTGCCGCCGCCGCCGCCGCCATATTGGAGCGTCTCATCGTCGCCTCCGCCGCCGCTGCCGCCGTGCGCCGAGTCCGGGCCGCCATGCTTGCCGTACGAGGAGCTCAGCGGCTGCAGAGCCGACCACGTCAGCGCCTTGCCCGATCCCGCGATGGCCTGCTGGCCGCCATTCGGCGCTCCGCTGTCGTCCGACTCGCCGGCAACGCTGCTGTCGGCAGACCCGCCCGTGGGCCCGTCAGCAGATCCGCCGTTCTCGCCGCCGCCACCGCCGCCGCCGTCGGCGTGGCTGGCAGGCGGCCAAGGTGCGCCGCCGTCGGGGTCGGCTGCCTTGTCGGGATCCGCTGCTGCCGCCGCAGCCGTGCCGCCATCGGCGGCATCTGAGGAGACTGGTGGCTTGTCTGAGGAGGCCCTACAGTTTCGCACGAACATCGCTCGAGGAGGGATGTGGGGCGATTGACTGCTCGCAGCAAGTGCGGATGACCGCCCTAGATTCCCGTCAGCGAGTCAGTCCATCATGCATTGCGCAGGCTTGCGAGCGCTCACACATGCACGTGAAAGCGCCATCAGCAGACAGGAGTAGCCTTGGCAGCAATACTGCAACATGACTGCAGGCTCAATCTGTTCGTGCTTGAAGCAGCACAGCGTCGATTGTGGGCGGCTTGTGATCCGGTCAAGGAGACCTAAAGGATGGCCCACCGTTCTGCTGCGGTCGCCTGCTCATCTGTGAGCTTGTGTGATTGGATCATGGTTGAATGACTAGCAATTATCGGATCAACGCAGCTGTGCGCTGCGCACTTGGTTGATCGCTGCTGCGCTTACGTGCAAACAACTTGAAGAAGATCGACACATATGAACACCCCAAGGTCCCCGCGCATGCACTGCGGCGTTGTAGAGTCGCTGTAGATGCGCGCTCTGATTCGGGACTGTGGAAGACAGAAGAAAGACGCCGCTTGCGTTTTAGCGAAGCAAGATCAGTCGTGCCGTACATGCCCCTGTACTGGCAGCTACCGCTGCTCGGGACTTCTGAACTCTCGGAGGACAGAGAGTCTCGTAGGGTTTCTGGGATGCGAGCTCACATCTCGGTACAGATGTGAGCTCAAGTTCACAGCCTGTGTTCCCAGCGCATCCAGTCAATTGCCTCTGCCACACACGCACTCTTGCAAGACTCGTACAACCTATATTTCCGCAGCTTGCGTCAGCAGACACAACAGACATGTTTCCGAACCCGGACTGCCCAGAGTTCATCCCGTCGCCCAGCAGCTCGCCCGTCGCGAACTCCAGCCTGACAGAGCAGACGATGTTGAAATTCAGCAACATCCAGTTGCAGGAAACCGACTGGGAGGTCGAGGTCAGTGCCTGCTTCGCCCGTTGCTGTTCCGTAAAAGCGCAGAAGAATCTAACCTCACCGGCCAGCGTCCACGATGGCTCTGCGTCCTCCAATCTGCAAACACGACTTGAAAGCAAGCTGATCTACCATACCGAGAGATGCCCTGGCCTTTAAAGTCAATCGGGGGCTCCGGCCAGCGCGATGCTGACTGTTTAGCTGTGCAAGTCCACACGCAGCCCCGATCCATCCCAGACGGTCACAACACCTGACTCAGCTTTGTCTGCTCCGAATCCAGCCCCGTAGCGCAGCTGCGGCCCTGACCCTCAGATCGGGGGCGGTGCTCCGAAATTGCAAGTTGGTTCCGAAATTGCAAGTTGGTTGCTGATGCGCTGTCGAAATTTTGATGACGCAGCTTGGCCGCGGGGCAAGCTGTCCGCCGCAGGTTTTTGGACTCTGACTTTATCTTTCGATCACAGGGGAGCTCGTGGGCGACGAGTGAGGATGGTCCAGCCAACCATGCAGTGACTCTTGAAACCAGAAACTAACATCATGCCGTGTCTTCTGGCTCGCAGGCAAACGTCAGCCAGGAGGAGCTGGAGGAGCTGGAGGAGGCCGAGAGCTGGATCGAGCAGCAGGCGTGGTTCGCCGAGCAGGAGGCGGAGCAAGAGCAGTTCCTCAACTGACACGGCGGGCATCCCTCTTCCCGGCCAGCGGCAGCGCCACAGCAAAGCAGCCACATGCAGGCGCTGTGCGGCACGACGAAAGAACTTGACAGTCTTGTTTAACCGGTGCAGAATCTTTCTAGCAGCAGCTGCACAGCAGCATCGACAACATCAGTGGTCTGCGGGCCTCGCGCCGTCGCCGCCATCTACCGCGATGACGGTGCTCACAGAACAGTAGGAACTTCGTCTTGCCTTTGGAGCGCGCGAGTGGTCAGAGAATCGAACCTAGGGCCGGACTCAGCTCCTATGCACCAGCATTGACGAGCTGCCACATGCACCACTGTATCATTCAGTCGCGGTTGACATTCATTCTGCTTTATCTAGACTCTGTCGAAACTGCAACGTTAAATCAATTGCTGGCCTGGTTTGATTCGGGTGTCTGACCACAGGTGTATGCCTACGCGTGGTTTGCATTGAGCGTTTTTCCTGATGTGCTGTAATACGCCGCGTTTTGCCTGGAGCAAGCCAGTCCCATGCGACAGCTCATGCGGCACCACACCACACAGGTGTCATGAACAGGCAGTGTCAACTTCACCTTCCAAATCACACAAAAGATGTCTGCCTTTCCGCAACCTACTGTGACCTACACAACGACCCAGCCAGTACTTCCCGCTCTTGGCGCACAACACAGATACCTCAAGAAAGAATCCCAGCAATCCCACGGCTCAGTGTCAAAGCACGACGGTGTTATGACGGTGCTACCCTCCCAGCAATTCGTTGTTTGGTGGCCACATGGTACCAGACCTAGATAGACGACGACGCTGCATGCCAAACCGTCAACTTGCACTCGAAGACTGCATCTCAGGTACAAAAGAGAAATTAACAGGTAAGCTGTGCCCCCTGTTCGTGCTTGGGGTGCCGGCGCCGTTGCAGGCCATGCCAAACATTCCTCACTGCGTGCTGTCGTTCAAACTTTGACGGCTCTTCCAGAAAACAGCGCCGGCTTTGTACCAGGGACCCCGGACGCGCTGGGAGCCGTGTCTGATGTTTCGGCAGCCATCTGATGTCTCGAAGCCGAACGGTTCTCCTGCCGGCTAGCCTCGCGCCGGGCGTGGGAAATTGTTCTCCCCGTGATCTCCCAGAGGGAGGTGCCATGATGTTCTCCTGCAGGCGCGTGTTTTCCCACGTCATGAGCCAACCCTCAAGACAGGCTGTCGTAGGAGGAGTTGCGACGCGGCGGCGGCGCAGGCGGCGGCACCCACTTGGCGCCCGAGGCGGTCACGATGCCGCGCGGCGCCGCCACCGGCCGCAGCCCCAGGTGCGCCTCCGGCATTGGCTCCGGCCGCTTGCCGTTGTTCTGCATCTTCGCCATGAACCTGTGTGGGGAAAGGGACTCGGATTGAGTACCTGGTAGTATGCTTTGTGTTTCGAATGTACAGTCGAACGTGCGGCTTTGGCATCGGCTCCGGCCGATTGCCATTGTTTGCATTTCGGCCACGAACCTGCATGGATATAACACTTCAGGCTCGTATGAGTGTGCGTTTGCATTCCTGAGTCTGCGTTTGCAGCCCCGGGTGCGGCTCTAACACGAGCCCCGAATGCTTCCTGCTGTGCTGCACCTTTGCACTGGGCTGCACCTTTGCACTGGGCCTGGAAGCGGGAGCAGGTTGTGCACACCGGCATGCTGGGCACTCTGCATCACTTGCAGTCCAGCCATGGCCGTGGCAGAACGGCCTGCACTCTCCCAGATGCTGCAAGTGGCAAGACCAGAGGGCCAGCGGGTGTGTCGAAGGTGCTTCCCGGGCAGCAAGTCACCGCAAGCAACCGCACCACATCCAAGATGCTGCAAGGGGCAAGGGCAGTGCCGAGGTTCACGGAGCATGCCGAAAGAGCAACAAGGGGACCCACCTCATCCAGGCGCCCTGGTAAGCGGGGCTGGTCATCTCCGGGCTGAGGCGGAGGAACGTGAACGCACGCATGATTGGCAGCGCCCGCATGACGCCTGGCTGCCCCGGCCACGGGCTGGCCAGCCCCAGCGACACCGCCTGCGCCGGCGCCTGATGGCCGCCGGCCGCGGCGCTGCCGTCAAACAGGCCGCCGCTGCGGCCGCCGCTGCCGCTGCCGCCTGGGCCGCTGTTTGCGCTGCCCAGGCCGTTGGTGTCCGCCGCTGCGGCCGCGGACTCGCCCGCTGCCGCCGCCCCCGTGGACGCCGCGGCCGCCGCGGCGTCCATGGCGTTGCTGCTGAGGCGGTGCTCGTCGCGGCTGCTGAGCGCTGCCGACGCCGCGGTGGCCTCATCGCGCGAGGCGGAGTTGCGGCGGGCGTTCTCCTGCAGCGGCGGCGCCCACGCCTGCGGGCAAGGCAGCAGCGGGATCAGCACTTGGCTGCAGGCGTACCGGTGCAGATGCGCATGGTGCAGGCAGCTGGCGGCAGCCTCAGAGACCATGCGAAGCATACCAACAGCTTCAGGCACAGCAGCAGTGATGGCAACCTCAAGTGATGCTGCGCCATGCAGGGTATTTGAATGTCGTGCCACGAGCAAGCGCGCACCTGGGTGTTGTACACGATGCGCTCTAGGGCGACGGCATCAACGCCGTTGGGCGAGAAGCAGGGCAACGCGTTCTCCCCGCCCAGCACCACCCCCTCCCCCGCCGCCAGCTCCCGCACCTGAGTTGCAGTTGAACTCCTTTGTCACAAGGATATTGCTATTGGCATTAGGCGTATGGTTAGCATCAAACTCTGCCGCCCAGTACCACCCGCTCCGCCGCTGCCAGCACCCCTCACCGAGGCGCAGGAAGCAGAGGCCATGAGCCGATCTCAAGGCGGGGTTGGTGCATGTCTCCTCAGCAATATCACTGCAGCCCAATGCAGGCGGCCAAATCACCTCCCAACCTGCCATCGCCAAGGTTGTCAAAGAGAGGCCTTCAAAACACCAAAGGTCTCCCGCTAACATGCCAAAATCCACCTGTCGCAGCAGCCCCTCGGGGCCGCAAAGTGCCGCGGGCGGGTGCTGTGCGTCGCACATCTCGACGCACGTCAGCGTTAACGCCAGGCCATGCCGCGCGCAGGCTGCCACCAGCGGCGCATAGCCGTCGCAGCCCGCGCAGTTCCAGTAGCCTGCCGTCGCCTCCGCCGCGTGGCTGCGCGTGTGCCACCACCAGTGCAGGCCCGCCACCTGGGCAGAGCAAGAGGAAGGGGTAAAACAAAGGGTAGCTTGGCAAGATGGGGCTGGTACAACCAATCATAGAGTCGGGGCGGCTTGAATTCCGCGGCACTTGCACAGCGGTTTGCAGGATTGGCAAGTGTCAAGAAGGTGCCAGAAGATAGGACAAAAACCGGCGTGAGCAGCAGCCCTCACACAGCACAGCATTCGCAGCACAGCATTCGCAACAGCCCCGTCGCCGCCGCTCTCCTGTTGCCCGAATTCAGAGGAGGAACATGGGTGCAGTACAGGAGGTTCGTCATCAGCCCGGGCACGCACCTTGAGCGTCACGTGCACCTGGCCGGGCACATGCACTTGCGCCTGTTGGCGGGGACCGGCTCCCTCCTCGTCCGCTGAGGCCGTGGGCGAGCCGCCCTCGCCACGAGGCGGCTGCTGCTGCTGCTGGGCCGGCTGCTGCTGCGCCTCTGGCGGCGCGCTCTGCGCGTGCTGCCGCTGCGCCTCGGCGCTGCCGTCCTGCAGACATTGCGACAGCGGCAATAAGGTATTGTGCAAATTGCGTGGACAGGACATCCGGTGCTGCGACATGATGAAAAGCCGACAGCCGGTGCAGGGTAAGTGCTACGCCGCATGTGCGTCGATCAAGTCCAGAGCATATGCACGAAAGCGCTGCACAGCACGGCAACAACCTGCTTGTGCTGCTCGTCAGTCTTGCAGCGGCAGTGGGAGTGGGCGCAGCTGGCGAAATCACAGAGAGTCAGACGTGCTTGTGTTACTAGCATATACATCAGCCATCACCTGCTGCGACATCGCCATGTCCGTCGCCTCGCTCAGCTGCGAGCCGGAGCCGGACGAGCCCCACGGGCTGACGGGGCCTCCCTGCACAGCAGGAACACAGCATGAGGCATCGCAAAGGACATGTATGTTCGCCAAAGCACAGCCTGCAGCAGTTCGCAAACCATCAAAAGCGCGAGGATCATCAGGGCTAACAACCCTATGAGACCGGAACCAAGCCATCAGCAACTTGTCAGTGCCGTCTTGCTGGCTGGTGGCCATGGTGGAAGTGGAGGAGGGCAGCGCCGGTCGCACCGGATACGTACTCAGGATTCAGACTCTGAAGTTCAACACCCAAACGACGTGCACCTGGCTGGTTGCTATGGTGGCAGTGGAGGGGGGCGGCGCCGGCCGTGGCAGCGCTGGCCGCGGCGGCGCGAGGGCCAAGACTTCAGGGGTTTCAGGTATCGTGTGGGTAGTCGTTGTCATCATGTACATATATCAGCATCACCGCACCTGGCTGGTGGCCATGGTAGCAGTGGAGGAGGGCGGCGCCGGTTGCGGCGGCGTGCTCGCGGCCGACATCCCGCCCTCGCTGCTCTGCCGCCACATGCCCACCGGCGCGCTGAACGGCCGCGGCAGGCCTGCGCAGCCGTCAAGACACGGTCATCAAGACGCATTCGTCAGTGCCAACGCCGCAAGTCGCATCCAGGAGCGAGGCAGTCGTCGAGCGCGGTCACCGCCGCTGTGCGCAGTGTCTGCGCAGGCACACCTGCAGGCTTGACAGCACATCGTGAGAGCACGCCACGCTTCCTGGTGATGAGGATACCAGTGCACCAAAGGAGGCTCGACCCACATCTTCACGATGAACCTGGAAGACTGTTTATGCACCTGGCTGCGCGAGGCTGCTGTCGGCGCGCCAGCATGCGGCAGAGACTTTGTCAACGCTCTCATTTTCGATCGGGCGGGCTAATGGCGCACCAGGCTGCGCGAGGCTGCTGTCGGCGGGGGAGCCCGTAGCAGAGGCGACCGTCCCCGTTGACATGTTGCTGAGCATGTCGCTGCTGCCGCCGCCTGCCGCCAGCAGGCCCGCCGCCTTCTCGCGACCCTGCCCCACTGGCGGCTGCTCCACCTGCGTTCAACAATATCGGTTCACGCGAGTGTTCGAAGACATCATGTGTATGTAAGATGCTGGGAGGGTCGCTGCCGCTGCGGCTGCCCGTAGCCGGCAGGCCCGCCGCCTTGTCGCCGTCCAGCCCTGCTGGCGGATGCTCCACCTGCTGCATGTGAAGAACGCGATCCTTGAGGAGTACATGTTGTTCCTTCCACGCCCGCTGGCTGGAGTCATGATGTGATTCTTCCCTGTCAGTCACGGCGAATTCGCGTCCGCCTGATCGGCGCAACACCTTGCGGACTGCAAGGTGTTGGCCCCGCGCAGCACTGTCACTGAGCACCGGTAATTGCAGCACCCACCGGCCAGCCGCGCTTGAAGATGTAGGCGGCGGCGGCCACCGCAGCTCGGGCCACGGCAGCTCAACAAGACACATGTGTTTCTTGTCAGCTGGGACCCCAAATGGTGACCCAGCCAGTCGCGCTGCAAGGTGGAGGCGGCGGCGGCTGAAAGCCGCTCCCGCAGCCGCAGCACAATCTTTGTTGCGTCAGAAAGGGACCCACCGGCCAGTCGCGCTTGAAGATGGAGGCGGCGGCGGCCATGAGCCGCTCCCCGTGCGCCAGCAGCGCCCCGGAGTACCAGCCCATGAAAAATCTGCCATAGTCCGAGTCCCAGGAACCGCCCCACGACCGGAAGAACGGCGCTTCCTGTAAAGCAGCAGGTTTACGGTTCATGTAATGGACACTGGAGTGCATCACTCCTGCGGGCACAAAGAAGACGCCATAGTCAGAATCTTACGACCCGCCCCACGACTGAAAGAAGGTGCCTGCTGGAGTGTGGATGAAAGGAGTGTTTCGCTATCGTACCAAACCAATATGGAACCCATGTGGAGTAACCTAAGAAGCCGGCCCATGGATGAAGGCGCCTCCCGCAGTGGAAATCAACATGCAGCATGAATCTTCTGAGCTGCAGGCGCTGGCGTCCTCAGACAAATTTGCCAATGGTGCGGACATCCAGCACACTGCCCATGCCATGCTCCAACCCACCTCCGGCGTGCTGTTGTAGTTGCCTGCGTCCGCAGGTCCGGCGTGGCCCCACTCCGGGTGGCCGGCGGCGGCGGCGGCTTCCGCCAGCGACGCCAGCGCGCGACGGTCGTAGCACTGGAACTCGCCCACCTGTAATCACATCAAGCAGGTTGCCGTGCTGGAATGAGCGCACAATTGGTGCAGGTGCAGCCTGCCTAGTTTGCTTTGCCGACATCAGCGTCTACATGGAAAACCTCGTCTGCACCCGTGGATCAACACAAGGCATGCGCAGGCATGCTGAGCAAAATGTTCACAACGTCCTTCAGACGCAAGTGGCTGCTGCTACTCACCCCGGGGAAGCGCCAGCCGTTGCCCTCGAGGTAGGAGGGGTAGCGGAGCTCGCCGCAGGGGCCGCTGCCGACCACCACCTCCTCAATTGACGCGCCCAGGTCGCTCTCAAACTCCGTCGCAAAGGCAGACTGCGGTTCAGCATCTGGAAATCAGTACTTCTCACCAAGCACCTCCATCAGTACACAACTTGGTTTTCTGTCATTTCTGTAGGTGAACGAGTCTGTCTGTCTGCAGAGGTTCTCCTTCTGCTTATACAAGCAAGTGAAGGTCGTTCTTGTGCTCCTGAGGTTCAGGGTGTAGGGGGCACGCACCATGAAGTCGGAATAGCAGGCCAGCGGCGTGCGGCCCGCGAGGCACGGCACCTCGTCCGAGAACAGTGACACATACTCCCGGTTCACATTGCCCTCGGGCGCCTCCCGCCGCGGCCGGTCCCTGAAGAACAGGTCCGGGTCCTCTGCTTCCGACTGCAGCCAACAGGTGGATTGAAATCAGTGGCAGTGGTCCTTCCTGTTCTGTTCTGGCGGAGGAAAGATGACGATGCCCGTGGGCGCTGCCCACGGTGGCTGGTCGCGGAAGGACAGGTCTGGGTCCTCCACGTCCGACTGCATCAAGCACAGGCACACACGAGCTACGATTGTGTCGTTGGTCCAGTAGCTGAGGCAGCGCGGGTCGTCAACGGCGCCTCCCGCGGGTCTGGCCCACACACAGTGTGTGAGCTTCTGCGTGTTGCGCAATGGCATGGACCGCAGAAACTGCCGGGTTGGCAGTATGTTTGAGCAGCCACTGCCCGGCGACTCCTCGGCCAACAGCCGCATCAGTCGTCTCCTACTTGCACCCCCGAACCGGAATCTCCTCTCCGGAATCTCCTCCCATTCGAATATGGGTGTCACCCACCTGCAGCACCCACTGCGGCAGCGGCACTTGAGTGGAGTCGCCCACGTTGCCGCCGCACGCGTGGAAGCTCATGACCGCCTGCACCCTGAGCCCCACGCGCTTGACCGCCTCGAACAGCGCCCGGTAGCCCCCAAAGTCGTATTCCTGCGGCGCACGCTCCACGGCGCCCCACTGCAGGATGAGTACACAAGAAGTTTCTGATCACCTGCAGCAGTGGATGCTCGTTTGGAATGGGAAAGCGCCCAGAAGACCCCAAAACCGTATTTCCGCGGCGCCCACTCGACAGCGCTCCACCGCAGGGCGGCACGAGGAGCCGCGCAGAAATGCACCTCGCTCTGCTGCAGTTTTCCTCCGCCCCTGCCTGATATGGGCGCCCTGCATGTGCTGATGGCACAAACCGCCTGCATCGGGAGCTGGGCATGCATGCACACCGGCAGAACAGCACCGCCCGTTCATCAGCTGCTGAGAGCAAAAGTGGTTGGTAACGGGCTTCAGGCGGGGTACGCACCCAGACGTCGATCGCGACGCCGCGGACGCCGGTGCACACGAGCGACGCCAGCGCCCGTGCAAACCACTTCGAATTGGCGTAGCGAAAGTTGCCGCTCGACGTCACCTGCGCCGCAATTGCAGAATTATACTTGGGCGCCTGCAGGCGTCGTCTGCAACAGTCCTGCCGCTGTGTTCCGCATTGTCTGCCAGATGTGCTGTCCTCGACAGTCGTCACATCCCTGCGCGCCATGCGTGTTGGGCACGCTCTGCAGCAGGACCCAGCTGCAAGGACTCACCGAGTCCAGCGGCAGCATGACGAACACGGGCACTCCGTTGGACACGCCCTCAGGCGTCGCCTGGTCCACCTCTGCCGGCACGCCCGACTCGCTTAGAGCGTCGCGGCTGCCGTTCAGCCGCCGCTGCACAGCGCGGCAGAAAAACAGTTGATGAGAGCAAGTGATGGAAGACATCGTCGTGAGGTGCGCCACTGGTGGCAGGCACTTCGTTGCCGTGCTGCGCTCTTCATTGCCGGGGTGCACAACTCAAGGCTACAGCAGGATGGCTTTCGCGAACGAGTGCGATCATAGTACAGTGCTTCTATGTCCCACCTCCGAGGGCGATGGCGACAGCGTCTGCGTCCGCAGCAGCCCCACCGGCGATTTTCCAGCGGGTCGGCCGTCCAGCAGCCGCTGCAGATTGTCCACCGTGCGCACGCTCCGCAGGCTGGCGCCGGCGATTACCGGCCGCGTGCTTGGCGGTTGCTCCAGGTCCGCCATCGCGATCGACCGCCAACGCACTGCAACGCTGTCGCCGATGGTGCCAGAAGTATCCTGCCGTTGCAGTCATGTGGGTTGCTTCCATCAGGTGCGCGCATCAGAGGCGAGCCGAATGATGTTCAAGCGGCGTTTGGTTGTCTTGTACACGCGGTAAGATAAAACACGCAAGGAGATTCTGCAACACACATGGGCCGGGCAGACGAGGTTGCTGCAGTAAATTGTGAATCATGTGGCGTCTCATAATGCAGGAGTCTGCGCAGCAGTGTGACCGCATGGCCTGTGCATGATGTCACTGGCGCCATCCAGAGTAGAGCTGCAGCTATAGCATTGCATGCAAGCCTCGGATGGCCAGCCAGCACCGGCGTGTAGATCAGGTTTGAAAGAGGTGCTAGAGGTGCACCATGACGCATCAAGCAGCCAGTAGCTCACCTCGTCCACCACCCCGGTGATGCTGCAATTTGGGTGCCTGCCGAAGCGATTGCCGCGCAGGGCAACAACACTTCCCGTGGCTTCTGACAGCAGGAACGCCTCTGCTTGGGCAGCCTCCGCGATAGGGTTTTCCTCGGCTCGGCGTGCCTGCCTGCCAGCCGGCCGGTTTGCAAGGGTCGCTGGCCCTGCTGTGCTGCTGATCGACGCGTCTCTGAGCAGGCGTGCGGCCAATGAGTTGCTGGCAAACTGCTGTCGAGCGGACACGCTGCTAATCGGCATATCGCTCGCCTAGACCGCCGCTGAAGCGCTCTCCAGCCGCCGCTGAAGCGCTCATCGTCCGTCGGCAAGCCGTGTGCAGCCAGCACCCATGTGCCAGGCGCAGCGGCGTTCTTCTGCAGGCTTCAGGATCAATTATGACGCTGATCAGTTGCTGCTGGTAAGAGGGTCCCGAAACCTTTAGATCGGCGTTTAAGCCCAACGCCACTGGACATGCGGAACCAAAGAATGCGGACGTCACTCTCCTCTTCAGCATCAACGAGCTTGCTGCACGCAGCTGATGGAAATGCTCAGTCAAGGCATCGCGAGCTCGCCGACCGTCCGACTTGTCCCGGAACCTCGGGTGCTAAGCCCTGGATGTTTACTCAGAATGCAAGTGAACCTTCGGTTGAGCCAAAGGGGGATGAAGAAGGGGGGAGCATCCATAAAGATCACATGGCGCATACGTAACCCAAAGTACCAGGCCCAGAAAAGTCGCGAAATATGGCCGGTTTTTCGCGAACTGCGCGTTCGCGACACAATT
>JAABUW010002168.1_pt1 | contig 30516 bp, 37 predicted proteins | sample 5560081 | NCBI WGS metagenome assembly JAABUW01 (sample SAMN10711882, study PRJNA513363) | rock metagenome | isolation source: Antarctica rocks | place: Antarctica: Victoria Land, Knobhead sud | reverse complement strand
TTGATTGTTAGAATAGGGTTGTCTACAGTTACAAGCCATGGTGAGCCCTGCCAGTTGCTTATTTGAACGACTAACATAATATCTCGATTGTCTGTTGTATCTTAAGCTTCTTAAGCTACTATATCTTAATGAAGAGCGAAATGAGTGGTGGGGCACTGTACACCTAGGAGGTTTTAGCAATCGCCAGAGACTCATTCGAACAATCCTCCCTAAACTTTCCGAAAGCTTTACCTGTTCTGCTTATGAGAAGAAGTTACGGACTCTCATTGTTATTGTGACACCATCGGGCTCCTCATCACGGGAGCTACAGTATGTCAATGTCACGAGTGGCAGCCATCGTTGGAATAGATTTAGTTTTGCTGCAACCTCGAGGTACAGCGGAGCTTATATGACTTGATCGCCATAAACCAGCTACAACCTCCACTCTCTGTGCAATAAACTGCGTGTCTTCCCGTAAGACATTCACACTTTGCCTAAGCCTCATCTTTCCAACATCTGAAAATCGCAATGCCCGCATTAGGTTCGATTTCATACCAATCTTTCTTGTAGGCGGCTAAATTGCACTTTGATCTTGACCTCGACGAGACTCTCTAGCAAAATCGACTGTTTCGCTTGTGAAAGCATGTCTCAAGCAAATACAGCTACCGTTACTCCGATCCTGGCCCTCGTTCAGCATCTTATCGGTCGTGTAGCTTCATATGTTCTTATCTGCGCCATCGCATCTCTTCTACTGTGGCGGCTATGGACTTTCGCAATCCTCCCAGTTTTACGTCCGAATGAGCCAAAGCGGCTTCCATACTGGATACCATGTAAGCCTATATCGTCTTCAAAAAAGATATGTATTCTGACTTCAGCAATAGACATTGGTAACTCTCTCAGCGCTTTGGATCCCCGATTAAAGCATTGCCGAAGGACTGATCTCAGGGCCATAGGTCACGCAATATCCTTCTTCAGAGATGCCGACGCAGTATTAAGCCATGGACGGTGAGAAACCAGCCACCGTAAATCAACACCCTATTTCTCACAGCCATTGCTCGTCTTGTTTTTATTTCCGAAACACCCCCGGTCCTTTTTCTGTCACCGTAGCAGGCAAAGACATGGTCGTCCTGACACACCCTCAAGAAGTTGCCGACGCTTACAAAATTCCCACTTTATACCACGATGCCTTTGTTCGAGATTTCTTTAACCAGCTAGGTGTATCTCCTGTCGGTATGAGGAAGATGTTTCAAGATCCTCGAAGTTTTGCTGCCAAGGAAAAGTCGACCTCAATGCTGCAGAACGAGAACCCGCTGTATAAGTGCTTTACCCATTACCAGAGTGATTTATATAAGGGACAACTACATCCTGGAGAGCAATTTGATGTTTTTCAAGGGAAGATCCTGCGGTACATCGATGATTCGCTGCAATGGGACCATCTTTCATCTGGACCCGGCGCAACCTCGACCATCAACCGGATCATACCTCATGAGAGAACCCTCTCCTTATCCGACTGGTGCCGCGAAGTCATCGTCAAAGCCACCACAAGAGCCATTTTCGGAGACGCGCTCCTGGATATCGATCCCAATTTCCTCCAATACTTCTACGACTTTGACGATGAGAGCTGGAAGCTTACGTATCAGCTTCCGCGTTTCCTATCCAAGGATGCACATGCTGCCAAGGATAAGATCTTGGATGTTGTGGTAGAGTTCTTAAAATTGCCGCTGGAAAAGACAGAAGATGCGTGCTGGTTGGTCAAGATGCTGGGGAAAGAGCAGAGGAATATTGGGATCGGGGAGAGGGATATTGCGGCTATGCTGATGGTTGTTTTTTGGGTGTAAGTAAATATTCTCTATCCCCTCGATCGTCAACCCTTCAGACACCGATTCCTGTAAAAACCCCATTTTAACATTCTACCACAACAGCAGCAGCACAAACGCGCACAAACTCACATTCTGGATCCTCGCTCACATCTTCCACTCTCCCTCCCTCCTCCAAACTATGCAAACCGAAATAGCCCCCGCATTCTCCAAGGACAAAATCAATCTTTCCTACCTCCTCACGTTAACCCCCCACCTCACATCACTCTACCACGAACTCCTCCGCCTCAACAACTCCGCAGCCATGATCCGCGACGTCGAAACCCCCATCATCATTGGTGGAAAGCATCTCCGCAAAGGTATGAAGATATTAAGTCCCTTTCGTCAAATGCACCTTAACCAGGAGTTCTTTGGGAATGACGCGGAGGAATTTGACGCAAAGAGATTCCTGAAGAACAAGGGGTTGGCGATAAGCAAGAGCTACAAGCCATTCGGTGGAGGATCGACCATGTGCCCCGGCCGTTTCGTTGCACGGTCCGAGATCTACAACTTTATTGCCCTGGTACTGCACCGCTTCGATGTTGCGTTACCTCCGGTGGCAGGCGGTGGAGAGCAAGCGTTCCCGGTGTTAGATCGAAAGAAGCCGAGCTTGGGCGTCATGGGTCCCATCAAGGGGCAAGACGTCCTTGTGACGGTGAAGCCGCGAACTGCAGTCGACACTAAGGGGAACGCAGATGTTTTGGAGTAAGTGGTGGCACTCAAGGAGGATTTTCTTAGGCAGGTAAGTAAACATATTAGGTTTAAAGTGTTCTTCTCTCCCTTTATAAAATAGACGCGATTACCTTTCCCTCTCATCACCAAAACATTTCCTCCACACGCATACCAGCCCAGACCCCCATCCCAAGCACCCAAAACCCAATCTCTAGCTTCCCACCGCCCTCCCAACCCTAAAATATCTAATCTGCAATCCAGGGCGAAAAAAAACAGAAGAAAAAAACAAGCACATCTCAATACCGCACATCGCTTGACCAGATCATCACCAACTCAAACAATCCTCCCATCCCATCAGAAGCCAACTCAAACATTCATCCCAAACATACAACACAAACCACAAACGGACCATCACCCCGGCTCAAAAGCATGGACCTCCCCATACCTCCCGGATCATTCAGGTACGGAACGGCTTACTTGAGAAAATCGGAACTTGATCAAGACACTCTTTTTAGGAACTCGCAACGAGGTTGAGTACTGTAACTAGGCAGCGTTTCTCTCTCGTTGGTTTACTTTGAGACTTTTTTTCGATGAGGTGAGGTATACGCTGGACCTGGGGAGGGGGGTTTGCTGTTATGTGAAGCGAGCTGCGAAATTGAAAAAAATCGTCTACAGATCTGTTTGTCCTCGTTTGTTCCTTTATCTGTGCTAGTTCGCCGATCCTATAGTACTCCATAAAGGTACCTTCATGACAACCATTTCTCTCCTACATCTGCTACATTCTCCACTATCTCCATTCCTGAACGAAGATACTTGTCCCCTAGACCTTTAGCTTTACATTAGACCGTACACTGTTATCTGCCTGAAATCTCATTGAAGTAGTGCTAGAGTGTTTCGTGTTCAAAGCCGTAGTGTTGTTGAGGTAAGCGTTGGTACCTATGTTGGTGGGTTATTGAAGGTCGGGGTGGGGGTTTGTCGGGGCTGTTTTGAAGGAAGGGTTTGATGGCAGTTGGGTTTTTAGTGTTTTAGTTTAGAGGTGTTCTTGGCTTGAGAGGGGGGATCGCTAAGGTTAGGAGGGAGTGTATCGAGGCTTGTGATCATGAACCATCATAAGTTTTCCCTCGGAAAACCCTGAACAAAGCGTTCTAACTATCAAAGCTCTGTTGCACCTGTTCAAGCAAACGAGCACCGGTCCCAGTCAGACGAGCAACTGCCCAAGTGAAACCAAATCCTCAGCTAGGCATGGCGCTCACGAATAAGCAACGCCAGTTTGGGGTGCGGGATCCTTACCACACCCCTCGCAAAAGACGAGGAGACCTTCTCATTGGCTTGGTCGGCTTCATGTCGTGCCTTAGTTGCTCTCAAAAAGTGGGATCAGTATCATCTTGGTTATCACCGAGACCTAGAATATTGCGGGACTGCGGAGGGGGTGTTGGGTCAGCAGTCTGCAATATTGTACACACAGAATTTCGCTTTCGATGCCCTCTTTCATGTTTTTGGAAGGACTAAACCGGGAAACAAAGTTTCAGTGCGGCGAACGGCACGAAGAGCATTCTTCGGCACATGAATTGAGACCATATATCTAGTAGGCGTTGAGCGAGTGGGTTCATAGTTATGAGTTCCTTTGTCAAAGTTGCAAGCCTTCTCGCTAGTCAATCAATCATTCAGTCTTTTTCGAGTCACTCGCAAACGACTCTCCCGATTTCCTCGTTGCCTCCTCCATGCCCACAAGCGACTTGTACTGCAGTCGTTTCTTTGCTTTGTCAATACGATACGTCCTCGTCATAGTGCTATACTTGATGCCCATTCTTGTCATACTAGATTGTTTTCGCCCCAAAGAAGTCAACCAAACCATCCACTCAGCGATCATCGCTATCATCAACCCAATTATTCTCAGTACGACCCGTATATCCTCCAACTTTGGGGTAACCTGCTGCAGCCCCGAGCGAGCGTGCAAAGTCCCAGAAAGGTGTTGCTTCATCATAGATGATGAAAAAAGCCTCACCGTCAACGCGCTCACCGGCTGACGTAGGCGAAGAGGACCGATGGGCTTTGAGCAAAGCGCAGGCAGCTAGAATGTGGGCATGTGCAGCATTCTCGACGTAGGTCCAGTCGAAGAAATTGCTGCCATCGCCAACTTGGTACTTGTACTTTCCCGAAGCTGCCGAATCCACCATTGGCCGCACTGTCGTAGGGTCACCTTCGCCAAACAGACCCGAAGGGCGCAGTGAAACCGTCAGCATATCGCCATTCTTACGGTTGGCACTAAGTACGAGATCTTCCGCCAAGGCTTTGGTGTGACTGTAAGGTACTCGTTGGACTGAGGACCGGGAAGCTCTCATCCGCGTCAACGAGGTCACTCACGGAGTCGTGAATGATAGAAGGACTGAAGGTGTACACGAATGTCATGACGCTACCTACTTCTTGCGCGGATACTAGGAGATTACGTGTGCCCTCGACATTGACTCGCATAAGAAAATCCATGTTATGAGCGAATGGCGGAGGGGATGTTGTGTGGATGACAATTTGAGGCCGGATTTGGTTGAAGATAGACTGAACATTGCTTTTGGAGGATATATCGCCAGCATGATACGAAACATTGCGGTTCCGATTGCGATCAATTTTGAGGTCTAAGACAGAGATCTTGGTAGTTGCGTCCGAATCAATCAATTGAGCAACAATCCTATGACCAAGAAATCCACAACCACCAACGACAAGAACGGAACCTAAATTCTGCCTAGCAGCCATTACTAAAAACCAGAGATTGGGACGAAAAAAGACAAAACGATAAGTACGTAGCCCCAATAGCGGGCCTCATCCGGCATGGGATCCAATCCCAAATAGAAAACCTCTGACAGTAGAAAAAGAATTACTGATAAACTGATGACCATCTCTGATCACAAATCGAGTCCTAGGGGATTCTTACAGTACCAGCGTCAATGAAACTAGACATCTATCTTAAATGGCCGACATTTGTGAAGTCTCATCAATATTCGACTGTTCGAGGGATTTAGATACCATATGCTGTGCACGGGATGCGCGGCATCCTTCTGGATGCATCTTGTGTGACTACTGCTTTGTATGGGAAACAAAGCAGGCAGAAGTCATCAAACCTGCCGCCGGCAAAATATAACCGCACTGATCTGATACGTATTCGATGCAAGCGAAGTAGAGCTGTTACGAGGCAGAATGTTTCTGTACTGCCTGGTCAGTCGCGATGATCCTTGCGTCGACCAAGACTAGGGCTCAATTAGGAAGCAAGGCATCAAGCACTCCCATCGGTTGGCGCACATATGAGAGTGGAAGTTTTCGGCGGTAACGAAGGAGGTTTCCGAAATTGGTTGATAGCCTTGTCGATACATAAGCCTTCTTGATAGGTAATCTTATCGGTAGCCTTATTGGTTTAGGACCTCGTGAAACCTAACTCCGCTACGAACCTATCTAGAACATTGTTTTTGAACTATATATCACTCTGCTAACCGAGGGGTTGAAAGATGGGAAGCTTCACTCTTCCTACGGATTTCCATGATCGACTTAGGTGCGACAAGCCATCTACGATGAGATGCCCTGAGTTCCGTAGTCCCACCCGTGGAGCCACGACATAGTTGCAATGAGTAATCACCAGCAGCTATCGATGGGAAGAGCTAAACAGGATTTCATCACTGATCAGGTTGTAGCCATGGTTCTATTCTAACCCGCAAGCAGCTCTCAGTATCGCGCTCGGACTCTCTCAACTTCTACAAGGCCGGTCATATACCGGATCTAGCCATTTCAATGCCACCAACCCAGGAACTCCGACTCGCCAGGACTGGCTACAGATGCTGTTATTACTTGATTACACCATTGGAAATTTCTTTCATTGTTGCGTCCCATCGTAGGCTCCTAGGACGCGGCATCAGTAGCACAGGATTGATTCCTGATGATGTCCACGTGCTTGCCTAAAACCCGGTCTTTGTTGTGACCGATCCGGCCGTCCACTGGTTCGTCTGATGGGCCTCGATCTGCCTTTCGTATTGCTGTGGATTCCATGGAGCTGAGAGCGACATTGTTCCGGACCATCACGATTATTCTTCCAGGACTGGGGTCTCCGTTCGGTGATTTCCTATTTTCTCGCCCTGGCTGGCTAAATGTTTCTGCAACGATTGGGGTGGGCTCAGGGCTCTCAAACTTCGATTCCGAATAATATGGAGATGCTTCACCGCTTGAGGGCTACCGCTGTGGTCATGGGAGAATGTGTGACTATGCGAGACGGTCTTTTCCAAACAATTTGGCAACGCTGTAACGTACATCTGTAAAAGGTTATACAAATAATTACAGCATACATAGTATGTTCGATCATGTTAAATTCACTCAGGAGCAGAATTTGACCAAGCAGCCGCTATTGTGAACGACCAGAAAGTTATCATGCACACAACAACAAATTGCGCTGCCAACAAAATATCCTCGTAGCTTGGCCCGCTACTTAGCATAAAAGTCCCACTGGAAAAGCATCCAAGTCAGACTAATCACTGGCACCAACGCCACAGGCAGTAACCCTTTCCCAGCTATCATGGTTTTGTACACCAACCACTCGGCCCCAAAATGACCTAATGCAATAACGTACGTCCAAATCGCTAGCACATACACCTCCCTTACGTTGATCTTGTAGGCTGCATATAGCCGGATCACGCAGGAGAGAAACGTCCAGGTGCCAAACATCCGAGCGCCGAAATCGGTAACCTGGGCAGCTGAAGCCGGGCCGGAGTAGGTGCGGAGAGCGTGCGATCTGGTGCGGTAGCATTGCATTGTGTTGAAGACTGAGAGCGAAGATATCTGAAAAAGGTGTCAGTCGACGGTTTATCAGGAGGGAAAAGTGCGGAGTACGAGGAGGAGCCAGTATGGCAGCAGACCCTCGTGTGATGGTAACAGCGAAGCCATAGCCATGTAGAGTACGAAAAAGACGAGTCTAGAGAAGAGATTGGTCGAAACGTAGCTGTGTAATGAAAAATTTAGAAAATTCAAGCGCGCCGTCAATCAATCGTGCCTCCACCTACGAACTATACCTGACCCCAATGTACCTCAGTGGGCACTCTTGAGTCACACTTGAAGGAGTGGTGTACGAGTAGATGACTCGTTTGGAAAGATTTAGGAAGTACTCGAGTATAATTGGTCCTAGGGAACAGACAGTCTAGGGGTTCCAGCAATTCCGTTTAAGGTTTTGACGCTAGGAATAATCCTTACGATCTTATCAGATTGTCCATATTGTACCCACACACAGGCACCACTCTTCAACCACGCCTCATCATCGCCCTGATTCCTGTAATAGATAATTGTTCATGTTTCAGAGTTGTTGTATCGACATGATAAAGTGACACCAGCAATTTGGCAAACATGTCAGCCTCGAGCACCTCATCGCCCATGTCCGCCGCATCTCCGCAAACTCTAGTTCCAGCGGCCTCGTCCACAATGCATAAGCCTCTGGCACCAATGCCAGGCGCCCTGCCAACACCGTCAATCTTCACGAACAAAGAATGGATCATCCCACCTCGTCCGAAACCTGGGCGCAAGCCTGCTGCCGATACTCCTCCGACAAAGCGGAAGGCTCAGAACAGAGCGGCACAGCGAGCGTTCAGGGAGAGGAGAGCTGCGAGAGTAGGAGAACTGGAGGAGCAGATGAAGCAGATGGAAGAAGAGGATGAGAAAGAGCAGGAGGAATTACGAAGCCGCATAAATCAGCTTGAAGCTGACGTGGAAAACTACAACCATCTACTGGTCTCATGGCGTGAGAGGTATCAGAAACTCGAATTAGATTTTAGCAAAGAACAACAGTTACGGAAGAATGCCGAAAACGAACTACATCTCTTGAGAAGCCCCCAGACTAGCAGCACCGATGCTGTACCACTGCCACCTCGTACAACCAAGGACTACACTCGGATCAACGCGTCGGGAACCCAAGACAGCCTACAATCACCGGAGCCCTTCTCAAAAGACGTACCCATGGGCTGCGGAAAATGCAGCAAAGACACCCGCTGTGAATGCATGGAAGTCCTAGCTGCCATGTCATGCGCCAAATGCACCAAAGACTCCCATTGCGAATGCATCGCTCAAGCCTTGGAAATGAGTAACATTCTCCCGGACGTGTCCTCCACCTCCTACAAACGTTCTCATTCTCCTTTCTCCACTACCGACAGCAAACGTTCTCGCTATACTACGAGCACAGAGGCCGAGACCGAAGCCACAGAGATCGATTTTACTACGCAAATCTCCGCACACCAGCCTTCTACCCTTACAACCACTACATCCACCTCATCAATGCCCGCGCCAGCCATGCCAGATGATTCCTGCGGTTTCTGCACAGACGGTACACCCTGTATCTGCGCTGAGATGGCCGCCGACGCCGCCAAAAAGCAAGATCCTTACCAGAAGACCCAGCCCGCATTCTCCCAGACATCCTCCACGAATTTAACATCAAATACCTGCATCAACGGCCCCGGCACCTGCGCCCAATGCCAGTCTTCCTCCTCGAGCACGCTCTTCTGCAAATCCCTTGCCGCTACACGCCCCCTCCCCACCTCCCAACTCCCACCCTCCACAAACTTTACCCTTGAAAACCCCACCTCATCCCACGCTGGCCCCTCAAATTTCCCCTCCAACCCCACTGCTGCGCCTACAACGCAAGCAATTACCGGCCCCACCCTCTCCTGCGCCGACGCGTACCGAACCCTCTCCCGCCACCCCGCGTTCGACCAGGCATCCCAAGAACTAGGGGCGTGGATACCGGAGCTAAAAACCATCCCAGGAGGGAGCGCCAGTGTGAACGGGCAATCGGGAAGGGAGGAGAGGATTATGGAAGGGCTGACGGCGTTTGAGGTCGAGGCGGCGAGTGTAATGGGGGTGCTGAAGTTTTTCGATCGGAGGTTTGGGAGGGGGTGAGGTGCAGGTCGGGATATGGTGAGGGGGGAATGTGGTTTCAGAGGGGTAAAGGGAGGGTTATTGTATGATATGATACATGCATCAATCCGGCGGTTAGCGCTCAATCAAAGGGAGCTTTGTTTCCTTTCGAGTATTCAGTCATCACAACCGTCTGAATGCATGAACGCCAAGTCGCGACACACATGGCAGTCCTGAAACCTCAATCGCTCCTCCAAGCTAAGGATGCGACTTCTCCAAGCCACGGCTAGAAAACCAGCAACGCCATCTCCCATCTCCCATCACCCCTTTAAAACCCGCTCCTCCTCTCCCTTCACACCAAGACAACCCTACTTAAACAGCCTCCTTCCCCCCACCCTGGCACTTCCCACCCCCGGCATCCCCATCCCCACCAAACTCTGCGCACCCATTCCCACGCCTCCCCCCTCTCCCGCTCTTTTATACCTCCTCAGCGCTTCCCGGAGATGGTCGGGCAGGAGCGGGCCTAGGTCTTCTTGGTTTTTCCTTTTCCTGCGATTCTTGGGGCTTTCGTCGGGCTGGGAGGGTTGAGGGGGCGATTCGGGGAAGGCGTACTCTTTTAGCTGGGCGAAGGGGTTGGTGTCAATGTCGGTAGGGGAGGGGTCGGGTTGTCGAAAGGGGTCCATATCTGCTGGCGCCTTTGACTGCGAAGGCACTGACTCGTCTGGAGGTGATGGAAGAGCGGCAGCATACTGCTCCTGCACGTCCCTGGCACGCTCGATGAGATTCCCGATGAAGATCTTGGTGTAGGCGTTGATGCTCGTGATGACGCTTGGGGGGACGGATTGGGAGAGGGTTTGGTTGACGATTTTGCGGACGGTTTCTTTCTTGAGTTTTACGCGGCGGAAGAGGTCGTAGCGGTCGGCTTGGTCGGAGTTGAAGGCTTCGACGAGGACGCTGGAGGGGTTAGTACGTCACTTCGTGTATAGTATGGTAGGCTATCGCTGTTCAGCTGGAGGAGTGGGGAGATACGTACGCCAAGTTTCTCCGCTCCTGCTCCTTATCTACCTTCTCCTCGCCCTCCACGCCCTCATCTCCTTCCTCCTCCTCTTCCTCCTCCTCCGCCGCCTCATCAACAGCAAGCTCCGTACCCTTCCCATCTTTCCCCATCTTCACACTCTCCCCATCATCGCTTCTCTTCCTCTTCCCTTTCCCCTTAGCCGCTCTGCCAGCCGTCACAACACTCACACTCCTGTCTCCAGTCACGCCAGTGACACCGGTGACATCGCTCTCAACGCTTGGACTTCGAGCGCTATTGTCGATAGCGGAGCCTTCCGGTGGAAATGAGGTTTGGCGAAGGGGGTGCGAGCTATTAGGTGTAGAGGCAGCGAGAGAGGAAGGTTTGCGCCGTTTGCTGGGTGGCGGATGGGAGCTTAGTGAGAGGGATGGGCGTTTCTTTGGGTTTGGGAGGGGGATGTGGTGGGGGTAGGGGGGGGATGTTGCAGGGGAGCGGTAGGGAGGAGAAGCCATGCTGAGGTGTACTCCGTATGGTGAAGTGTGGTTCCAGATAGAAAGTAATCGATTCTTGTGATTTGGCTGTAGATAATGGGTGGCGTGCAATGTCTATCAAGACCGTTGCATGGTGGATGATGAGCTTGTGGTGATAGAAAGTTCCCGGCCCCGCAGGCAAGGCTGCAAACACAGAATAATGGACCCAGCTCATTCACCAATCAACAACAAGCACTCATGACGAACAGATTCTACGTAAGCTCAGAAATGCGTATTTCTTCTAGCCACTAACCAATTGCTCAGTTCGGAGGCTCCGACTCCTCAGGCTCCGACGAGGACAACCTCCCCTACCCGAAACCCCTTACCCGCGCCTCTTTCTTAACCCCAGACTTCGACCCTACTACCTTCCTCTCGAGTCTCCGCAACCGCCATCAAACCCTTGAAGATCTTCGGACCGAGCTTCGGACACGTAGCCAAGAGCTCAACAAAGAACTTCTAGATCTCGTCAATGAAAACTATCAGGACTTCCTGTCTCTAGGGAGTAGTTTACATGGCGGGGAGGAGAAGGTTGAGGAAGTCAGATTGGGGCTACTTGGAGTTAAGAGAGACGTTGAGGGCTTGAAAGGCGAGATTGAGGGGAGGAAACTTGAGGTTGTGGGGTTGTTGGAGGAAAGGAAAAGAATCAGGGAAGATGTGCAGGTTGGCAGGACGTTGTTGGAAGTCGACCAGAGGCTAGAGGAGCTGGAGGGAAGGTTGATGGTAGTGTCTGACAGGCAAATCCAGACTGGCGATGCGCCGGATACAATGGACCCCGAGCCTAGCGACAGCGACGAGGATAGTGACGATAGAGAGTCTGGTGGCATGTCAATTGCGCGCTTACGTCGGCATACGCAGCAGTATTCATATATCAAGCGATTAACGGCGAGGATCGGTTCTGGTCATCCATTCCTAGCAAAACAGGAAGAGCGGGTCTTGAGATTGAAACAAACGGTATTGTTAGACTTGAGCAGCGCGCTGAAGCAGGTAAACAAAACAAGTGAGAAGGACAAAGACCATTTGATGAAAATCTTAGCCATCTATAGGGATATGGGCGAGCCTGTAGAGGCTATGAAAGTCATAAGAGAGACGAGGTTCTAATTTCAGTAGAGTCGTGTAGAAAACCATTGGCGTGCCTGCCATGAGGATTTTATGAAAACATCATCGGCACTCCAAGCCAAGAACGAACTGTGCTTATGGGTCTTGATTATGATTTACAGTACGGTCAAATCGCGCGTTGGCGGCGACGATGGGCTCCTAAAGTCTCCATTGAGACTGAAACCTGGAGCATGGGTGGAGCTCAGGACCTGATTGCTTTCAGCGGCGAATATAGAAAGAAAGCTTCTGCAGATACCACTTACAACCTCATGTATCTCCTTACCAATCTTATCACTTAGCCTAGCAATATCATTCTTCACCTCGGCCATAAAAGCCTTGATATTGCTTTGCATCTCCTCAGGTGAGAACCCCAATTGCCCCACAGCCATTCGGATAACCCCAAGCTTTTCTCTGTATTCGCTACCTCCAGCTAAGCTTCGCACGCTTGTGCGAACATCCTTGACCACTGTTCCAAACTTTGCACTTGGCATCAGCCCCCTGGGTCCCAGTATTTTCCCCACGCCCGACTTATTCAACTTTTGTGTACTGTCCGTATGGCACAGGCACCGATCAAAATTTATCCGACCTTCCTTCACAGCCTCAAAGACATTTTCTTCGCCTACCATGACCGCCCCTGCTTTGAGAGCTGCGGCGGCTATGGGGCTATCTGGAGGGCAGATCACACATATTCGGAGGCCAGACTTGACTGGGTGCGGCAGCTGAAGACGATTCCGTACTGCAGGCCCGTTCTTTAGCGTACGAAGCTTCACGGCCAGGTCATATTTGGGAGAGCTTCCAGATCGGCCAACTTCAAAAGCGCGAATATATCTAGGCGAAGCATTGTCAGCAGATCCTAAAGGTGTTCCGAAGCCGGGTCTCGCACCGCATGGCATCGCATAGTGAAAACTGCTCAGCAGCTTTTATATCATATTGTAAGAAACTAGCTCTAGCTTTGCGTTTCTTCTTTGTTGGGTCTTTCGACCTTGAGTCGCTCTTGCTGGAACCCGATGCGTGTCGTTTTATCACGGGCGACACGGAACTCCGTAGGGCAGATAGATAGAAAGTGGGATGAAGCGATGATCGATGCGCCTGTACGCAGAGCCTAGGGATAGATATCGTGGACGCCATAATCGATGAGAAAGCTGAAATGGATCAAGGGTATTTGGTATCACTCATCGTTCACCAATAAGTCAAGCCATGACTAAGCAATTATTCTAGTGACTCTCATACTGGAGCGATTGGCGTAAACATGACACACCAACTATTTTACAACTTAAAATCAAGACTGTTTGCAAAATCATCTCTCCGAAAGGATTGATTCTCCAGTCATGTCGGCTCTCTGTATTGCCTCAAAAGCAAACCAAGCAACGACTGTCCCAGTACTGCTTGTTGCCAGCTACGTGAACGAGTCTGATCCAAATGCCTCAATTGATATTAAATTTCAGGAAGCTGAGACTCTCAAATCAAAAGACGGAGCATCCGTTGAGCTTTTGGTCAAAGATAACACCCCCTTATATGGGTTCGACAAAGCTATTAGTGGGCTCACTGCTGCATATCCTTCACTTCAAGGAAAACATGAAGCCCTCGTAGGCGACTTTGCTCTCAACTCCTCGGGTAGAGAGAGCTGATGACAACCCAGGTCAAAGAATGGTTAGGCCGGATTGTTAATTTTTGCCCCACTGACTTCAAGTCCATCGAAGGGCCATTGCTTGAGCTAGACTCACATCTGACGCTCCGCTCGTATATTGTGGGGTACACTCTTACGATTGCAGACATTGCCGTATGGGGTGCTATCAGAGGCAATAAGATCGCCTACGCGGCTGTGAAGAAAGGTAGCATGCTTAATGTCAGCCGATGGTTCAAGTTCATCGATGAGACCAATTATTGGATGGCCAGCGCGCTTCAAGCAATGAATGCTGAGGCACAAGAGAAGAAGGCAGCGAAGAGCAAGGAAGGCGGAAGCTTTGACATTGCTCTACCAGATACTGAGAAAGGCGTCGTCACCCGATTCCCCCCCGAACCATCGTAAGAATCACGTATTGAGATTTACAGTCATGATTTGCTAACACGGGAAAAGGGGTTACCTACATATTGGTCACGCAAAAGCAGCTTTACTCAATGATTACTTTGCTCACGAGAAATATAAAGGAACCCTGATCTGTCGATTCGATGATACGAATCCGTCCAAGGAAAAGGAAGAGTTCCAGGATGCCATAGTTGAGGACCTCGCGCTGATGGGGATTCGTCCTGACATGACTAGTTACACAAGTGATTACTTTGAAGAACTCTATCAATACTGTATCAGAATGATCAAGGAAGCAAAAGCATATGCCGACAATACCGAACAAACGACTATGAGGGACGAGAGAATGAACGGAATCGCTAGCAAGTGCCGGGATGCCACCGTTGATGAGAATCTATCACATTTCAAAGAGATGGAAAAGGGCACAGAAGATGGTGTGAAGTGGTGCATCAGAGCCAAAATGTCCGTTGACAATCCAAACAAGGCAATGCGTGATCCAGTGATATACCGTTGCAATCCCCAGCCGCACCACCGTACAGGTGACAAATGGAAAATTTATCCTACCTATGACTTCTGCTGCCCAATTGTCGACTCGATGGAAGGTGTTACTCATGCCTTGAGGACGATTGAGTACCGAGACCGAAATCCACAGTACCAATGGATGCTGGATGCTCTAAACCTTCGCAAAGTCCATATCTGGGATTTTGCCCGCATGAACTTCATCCGTACTCTGCTATCTAAGCGTAAACTTACCAAATTCGTCGAACAAGGTATTGTCTGGGGTTGGGATGATCCAAGATTCCCAACAATCCGCGGTATCCGACGGCGAGGAATGACCATTGATGCATTAAGAGAGTTCATCCTCAAGCAAGGCCCAAGCAGAAACATTGTTAATCTAGACTGGACGCTTTTCTGGGCAACAAACAAGAAATACATCGATCCAGTCGCACCCAGGCATACTGCCATCACAAAAGAGAATGCAGTCAAAGCTACAGTGAGTGGCAATGACGTACTACCGCATACCTTGATAAAGCCTAAGCATGGCAAAAACCCTGAGCTCGGCATGAAGACAGTCGCATATGGCCACACAATACTCGTTGATCAAGTCGATGCCCAGGCTTTTACCGAGGGTGAAGAGATTACTCTTATGAACTGGGGTAACGCCTTCGTACGCAAAGTCTCACATTCTCTTAATTGTCTCGGCCGTAAACAGGTGACGGCCTTGGACCTGGAACTCAACCTAGATGGTGACGTCAAGACGACGAAACAAAAGATCACCTGGCTGGCCATCGAATTACAAGAGCTTGTTCCGGTTGAGCTGGTCGATTTTGATTACCTGATTACGAAGGATAAGATCGAAGAAGATGACAATGTAGACGACTTTCTAAATGAGCACACCGAGTTTCGGACAGAAGCATGGGCGGATTGCAATGTGGCGGCGCTCAAAGTGGACGACATCATTCAGTTTGAGCGAAAGGGTTATTTCAGAGTCGATAAGGCATTCCAGGACGGAAAACCAGCAGTATTATTCAACATACCCACAGGAAAAACGGGCAAATGAGAGGACCAAATGGGCTAGTGTATTTCGAGTAATTGAGATAGAATGTGGGTCAAAGAGAGCCAGCACTCGCGTGTATGTAGTTGAGCTACAAAAGAATCTCGACCAAATCCAGTCGTACTTGCTCACTTGAATAATATGTTGAAGCCGTGCCGACCCATGTCGCCACTATACTTTTGCAGTAGCAGCCTGTGCTATACTGCTTATATCTGCTATAAAACTTTGAAACTCATCCCTGGCTTTAGGAACATGTATTCTACCGCGAGTCTTCTAGGAAAGACAGGTGAATTGAGTGAGAATCAATGGCGTGCTGAAAGCAGATTTCGTCAATCCGGAAGCTGCGAATAGAATCTTGAATTATCTCAGCAAGTGAGGCTGCTCTCATACCAAACTCTGGTGTGGACAAATGCAATGCCGCATATGTCATATGTCATAGAGGCTCAAAAATCGAGTACCCCATTCGAATTTCTGATCCTGCAAGGCTCCATGGCCGCATCCTAGGTGCAGCCCGACACCAATCGCCCAAGTCCGCCCTTTTCCTTCCATCCACCCTCCTCCACTTAATTCTACTTAAACCCCCCATCACCCACTTGCTTTTCCAAACCTTTTTGCAAAGCCAACCTACCAAATCTGCCATTTTCATTGGTTCCGCTTTTCGAAGTCGTTTCTCAGCCTCGTCAGACCTGCAGGGGCTCCGCCAGCACACCACACATACTACGTTACAATCGCCCTTATTGGCCGCCCTCGAGCGCCTTTCTCGCCCTTTTTCGGATCCAATGGATCCACACCGCAGTCCCGTCATGGGGGATATCGATTTTGATTGGGAGGCCTTCGTCAACTCTCCACTTGCAGATACGGTGCAGGGCGGGGAGGTTGGGTAGGTTTTTTTTTTTATTGGCTAACTGAAGGGCGAAATTTTCTGGATTGCGTGACAGTGGACGAATTTGTCCCGATAACGTTAAGGCTGGTCAGCCTATCAACGAGTGGTCAATCGCCGCCTTACGTCCAAACGCGCAGTATGGTTTGCATTTAACAGACGATCAGATCGTCCTGCCACAGCCAGGCTCTTTATGGCTGGCAAGACCATATGATCATCAATCTTACCACAAAGAATGGTCTTTTACGACCCTGGATGGAGACCAGACCGACGGCGCAGGTTCGAGAACTGTACCAGCTCTTGCTACAACGGCATCATACACTCAAGAATTCCTCCCTGATGCGAATCAGTCAGATATGGGCCCAGCGGCCAAGTCCGAGCAATGGGATTTACAGCAACGAGCGGCTTTTGCGTCCTGTAACCCGGCGGACCTTGAAAATACGTCGACTGACATATCGGAATCCATGCAGCCTTCAACAACAAGCTCGAAGGGTCAGTGTGAATGTTTGAGTTGTCTTCATTTTGGTGAATATCCTGGCCCATACTACTTTAACGGAGACACGACTGCCTGTCGTGTCCCTGGTTGTGTCAAGACCTTTGCCGGCTTCGATGTTGACAGGCGTCCATGGCATGAAAGGGATCATTTCCTCGAGGATCGAAAATACATGTGCAACTCATCCGGTTGCAAGAGATCTTTCAAACGCTGGGATGATCTCGTCCGCCACACCTCAAGCAGGCACTGCTTGAATCCGAAACGATTACCATGCCCAGAGATTGGGTGCAAATACAGTGGAGGTAATGGTTTCGTTCGGAAAGATAAATTGAAGAGCCACTACAAGACCCATGAAGGGAAACCGAGGTTCGCCCAACGAGGGGTACCGAGATTAGTCCAACCGGCTGTGGCCGCACCGTCAACATCGACCCTCTGCGACGAATCGTTAGCCGAAGCTCACGGAGTCACGAGCAGGGGTTATTCTAGATCCGAGGGAAACAAGAGGGTGCCGCAGGACTTGAGGGTGCTTTGGTAGCAAACGCAGGGCTTTGAAGGGAATTTCTAGGTCCTGTCAACACCTTCACATTCTTTACCGTCATGTCTACGGAATATCGTCCAGTTTGGTCAGTTTGCTTTTTTGTGGTTATGGCTCGGAAGGAAGCGGAGATTAGCAAGAACACAGGCTTCATGGGGACGAATCGAGTCTTGATCTTGTCATGTCGGTGTGGGTTTCAACATTTCGGACCTTATACTGTATCTCCTTAAACACTGTCCCTACAGCCATAGAATTTACTTCCGTAATCCCCTTACTGGCTGCAAACCCAGTCATTACCTAGTACAATCAATGCGAGTCGCTCATTCCTAGACTGTGCCTTTGCTATTGACCGCTTGCCATGGTATCCCTCTCTCCAGAACCCGACCGTCAGAGAAACAGCGGTAGCTTGTCGCCACCGGCAACAGAGCAGTAAGAACGGCTTCAGTACTCGTTTACTGCATCATACCGAGTCCCACGCATGAACCAACTTCGGCTACTATTCTTGCCTTGAGGGCCCCCGTTCCATGTTTCTTCATACGTGAACACTAACCCATATGCCCAATTCGAAGAATGTCGTTTCGCCGCGGCTATCCGCAAAATATTGGCGATCTTAGATCTCATGGCGCTGAGTTAGTACGTTCTGTTAGTAATGTCGGTTGAGAGCTATCCGTACGTTTGCTGTAATCTCGTGGATGTAAGTGTGCTCTGGGTGTAGAGGGATAGAATGTGGACAGTTTGGTTTTCGGTCTGGTGAAAGCTTACTATCCAAATTTTAATTTTCAGCGTACAGTATGTAACTCGGGCATCTCTAGGCCGTGACGAAGTCAGAGCCTTTCCAAGCCTGGTGTGAGTTCGAAGACTGAATTATAAAGGAAGAGGCTGAAGACTCATCAAGCATTCGGCTTTGGTTCATTTCGATCTAAAATGCAGCTCCATCGACTATAGTTGTTTCGTGAGGATGATTGGGCCGCAGCCTGCATGACCTCCCCTGCCATGCACATCTCGCTTGGCCCCTCAGTGCTGAGGCATCGCGAGGCTGGGTAGAACGATGCCCACATTCAAGTCTTGAGAATCGACGTTGCGGATCGGTCATTTGTTATTTCGTTTAACAGTCCCAGACTCCAAGATGGGAAAACCAGTGGGTTTGGAGTTGTTGTACAATCCGGACGGCAATGACCCAGCCCTTGCAGAGTGAGTTTCGAAGTCCAAGGTTCCCTGTTGTCCCATTAACACTCAGTAAGCATTATTTTCGTGCACGGATTGAATGGTCACCGCCGAGATACTTGGACTAAGGCACTCAACAAAAATGAGTTGCCACAACCAATGGTGTCAACAGGACCTCAAAGAAGAAGGGATCGTCTGAAATCTTTATTCCAATCATCGCCAATAGGCGCAAGCTCGCAGGCACAGACGGAGCTCCCCGAGGTGGAAAATGGCAATGCCTCCAAAAAAGTCTTCTGGCCCTTAGACTTGCTGCCAGATACTCTACCAGGTTGTCGCATCTATACGTGGGGCTACGATGCTGACATCTTGGGCCCTTCAACCACAACTGTATTCCAGCATGCAAGGAATCTGTTATCAAGTGTAGCTGACAATAGAATATCCTCTGCGGATCGACAAAGACCAGTCGTGTGGGTAGCCCACTCTCTAGGAGGAATCGTCGTTAAAGACGCGCTCAACCAATCTCGAACGGCGACAACTTATTTGAAAGATGTACTACCAGCAACTTATGGTGTCTGCTTTCTTGGAACGCCCCACAGAGGGTCTTCCTTAGCTGCGCTTGGAGCGACAATATCTCGCATAATAAGACTTTGCGGAGTGTCACCGAGCCTCCAGATCATTAATGCTCTGAAGTACGACGCCGAGACTTTGAATCGAATCCAGACACACTTCAAGGAGACTCTTGACCTGTGTAAATCCCAAAGCAAGCGAATCTCGATCCGTTCGTTCTGCGAGTCGAATAAAACCTTAGGCGTACAAGTGAGTTTATGTCTATGCAGCATTTGGAAAAATTGCTAACCGAGCGCAAGGTGGTAGATCACTTCTCCTCTATGATTGATGATGTTGACGAAATTGTCACCGATGTTGCAGCGAACCATTCTCAATTATCAAAGTTTGCATCATCGGCTGATGCAGGCTACGTAGACCTTTCTAATGCACTGAAGCGATGGGTCATAGAAATAACGGAACAATCCTCGAAGTGTAGGTGCCCATGTATATAGGCCACAACAATGCTTGGCCAATGTCGATTACTTCCGTTACCAGATGCTTCATTCCAAGACTGATGTTTCATCCTTCACAGATCATGAACTTTTCGAAGGACTGAGAACGGGTATCTAATTCTGCCATTGTCCATTTCCAATAGTTTGTTGACGACGAATAGACTATATACGAAATTTGGAGAACCAAGAAAGAGGGCTACGAGTTAGACAAGTGGAGAAAAACCACGGTTACACTTTCGCATGGCTCTTTAGCGATACTGTTCCTTTCCAGGACTGGCTTCAGCAGCGAGAACCAATTTTCTGGATACATGGTAAGCCTGGTTCTGCAAAATCGACATTGATGAAATATGCGCTATTGCACCCTAAAACTCAGGAGCTGCTACAGAAGTCTCATCAGGGCCTGTGGACCTTGATTCCCTTCTTTTTCAGTGATCGCGGGTCGTCAATTCAAAAGACTGTCGATGGCCTTCTTCAGGAGCTTCTCTATCAGCTTTTGTGTCACTATGAGGACTTGATCGACCTGGTGATATCTAGTAGCTTAAGATCTATACTTCCGGAGATCTCCATAAAATCATATACATTTGACGACCAAGAGCCCGGGCGGATTAGCTGGGATCTTGAAAGCATACAGAATGCTCACAAAATTCTAAAAGACGATATAGAGCCCGGGGGTGCTCGCAGACTGTGTGCCCCGAAAGTCCTGAAGGAAGCTCTGATGGCTATTGTACAACAAGACAAAGTTCCAATCAATGTTCTCTTCTTCATCGACGCTCTCGATGAACACCATGGTAGCCATATAGAATTGGTCGAAATTCTTAAGTGTCTTTCAGTTGTGGAGAACTCGACAACAGTTCGCATAAAGTTATGCCTTGCTAGTAGGCAAGAATCAGTTTTCCCGGGTGCATTCCACAGATCTCCTGGGTTCGCCATTCACGAATATACTCATAGCGATATCGAACAATATGTTGGTGATCATGTAGAGTCCGCTCTCGGTGTATCGATTGTAACTGAGGACGACCAGACACAAGTCAAAGCTCTATCGAACGAAGTCACAAAACGAGCAAAAGGTGTTTTCATATGGGTCAAACTAGTTGTTCAAGAGCTGGTTGAAGGTATCATCGATGGAAGTAGCATTTCACAACTTCGTCAACGTTTAGAGTCGATTCCAATGGAGCTTGATGCATTGTACACGAGAATACTTGAGAAAAGGAAACCAGAGCACGTGTTTGAGATGTACATCATGTCTCAGATACTGCTGTGTAGTCGGAAATCAGTTTCACTACCGTCGTTAATGGCCATTACCGATTTAGCTTTGCCAGGCATTGTTGTAGAAACAACGTCTACTCATCGTATGCGGCAGAGATTAAGCAGCCGCTGTGGTGGATTGCTTGAAATCTACGAAGAGACGGACGACGAGGAGACGGACGATGAGGAGACGGACGACGAGGAGACGGACGACGAAGAGATGAGCAACAATGGACCGATCGAGAAACAGTATGAACACATATACGATTTGATCAATGACGAGGTCTTTATTTCTCATGACGAGAACGATAAAGTCTACACTGTACAGTTTCTGCACCAGACAGTGAAATCGTATCTGGAGAGCTCAGGAAATATCAAGTCTATGTTTAAAGATTCAGAGCATTGTTCAAAAGAAAACGGATGGAGCTACATTCTCATGTTCTGTGTCAAGGCGATTACGCAAATGGAGTTCAAACATGCTTTATCTTATAGGACTATCATTAATGACTTATTCTACTACGCTTGGCAGCTGGAGCAATGTACAAAGACCGACCAGACAGAGCTTCTCGATCTTTTACTCGTAGAGCGCGAAGGATGGTTTCCCGACAGCTTTGACATGCGACTTCGTACGCAGGGGCGGGCACTGTACATTTGGAAGAATTGCGTTCATACAGTGCCACATACGCGACTTCGACCTGACGGCCTTAATTTGTGGCAGATCTGCATGGACGACAAGTGGCTAGCCGAAACGATTGCTGTACTTCGATGTTTAGCATTGCCCACAAGCTCCTCACTCAGGGCGTTTGATCTCTTGTTTCTTGCAACATGTTATGGTCTCTCCTATTACGTAAAGCGCAAGATTCTCGAAGGTGCTCCACTGGTCTGCCCTCAAACACAGCGTTCCTTGCTGTGGGCCGCATCCGAGTATTATACAAGTCCCCTACCGGCTGGCTCATCCTCAGAGTCACTAGAGATGTTAGACTTGATCATTTCAAAGGGTTCTTGTGTAGATCTTATTCATCGTGAAATGACTTCTCTTGGAAATATACTGTTTCACTTATACGACCTCGATGAGGGGAAGGCCATTCCATCAGTCGTAATTGTGCGGAAACTCTTGTGCTCCGGAGCTGATGCAAATACACTCATTCGGGGACTAGCTGCACTATCATTTTCGACGATAGACTATTGTAATGAACCTTCAAGGCACACTTATGAAATATTCGAATTACTCCTCCAACATGGCGCAAAGCCTAGTTCTGTTGATGGCAAGGGGTACAGACCTCTATTTTGGACCATACATTGGGGCCACGTGAATCTTACGGAGACTTTGATTCGCTATGGTGCAGATCCTTCGAATGTTGGGAATAACGTCAATGCTATGGAGCCTCTAGCTCATGCTGAACCACCTACCAGGCTGCCATATGATTCGATGGACTGGAGCAAATTTCAGCAAAATGCAGCCAAAATGCATGACCTGCTCGTAAGATACAAAGATCCAGCACCTCCACCACCTCTGTGCCAATGCAAGCAGAAAGAGGCCAACAGCAGATCGGAGACTTAGCTGGTTGACCTTTCTGGATACGGACCCGGAGCACCATAAGCAGATTTGGCGGACATGGGCGCCTGCAGCTATCTTACTTTCTCATTCTCCACATACAGTGTCCTATTGACAGATTGAGATTCTGCTCGAGTATCTTTGCCCTTCTTGAATCGGCCTCATACCACGACGTCGAAGCACATCCATATTACCAGCAGGCATGCAGTTGCGCTATACTACATCTACCGCATCATCACGATACGGAAGTCGGCTCAGACAACCAAACGTGCATTTATACACGGTGGCAAACTCCCGCAAGAACTTCTTTTCTTCATGAGAAGCTCGTAAGAATCAGCCGGCAATTTCCCAGGGGTAGCAGTTTTACGAAGGCGTGGTTAATGTCAAGCTGCAAGACGTGCACGACTGGTATGTGGGGCGAGAGGAGGAATGTTACATGAGGTTCTCAGTCCAAACCTGGGGATGGGTTTTGCGTTTTCTGTGCTCGTCATGATCAAGCGGCAAGTTCTTTCGTCATTGTTTTGGTTATCTCGAGACTCATCAGTCAAGAGATCATTTAATTTTTACGCAGATATATTCAAGGGGGGAGAAGAAGGATGCTGGTGGCAACTCGCGATATAAGGGACTGATTTTGACGACAAAGAGTTGTGGGTTTTTGGAATGTTGGGAACGAGTGTTCTCTTCTATAGTTGTTAGTTCGTTGTCTGATATGTACAAACAGTACAATGCACCAATCTGATTATCACTCGTTTAATGACATATCTCAGTACGAAGTATCCACCCAGGTGGCATTGCACACGAGCTACTGCAAGGATAAATCTCAGCTCAGCGTCTCGAAGGGAGTGAGTGTGACAAAAGCAGATATCGCGGTGTGCAAACAATCCTAGGTAGATTTTTTTCTCCGAGGCGAAAATTGGGGAAAAATCACTTTGAAAGTTTGTTTGAAAATTTCGGTATTGTCAATCTCGTTGCGTCTTGTAAACGATCTGCATGTCGTATAATGCTTTTTCAATGCTTTGTATAGACTTATGACATGTACCTCACAAGATTGGTCTATCGATATTTTACGATTCTTCGCAGATAATGAGCCAACGTTTGGAGTGATTCTCCCCAATTTTCGCTTATAAAAATCTTTCTAGGTTTTTGCGCACCGCTATACATAACGTGCGACTCCTTCTTTTGCGCTCACTACATTGCCATGGCCAGGTCAGAACCTATGAATGCCATTCACAGACACACGATAGACCCCTACCCACCCACCCACACCTCAAGCCTCTTCAACCCCCTTCGCCATCCCCTTCCCCCCAACCCCACCTCCACCCCTAGCAACCAACTCCAAAAACCCCTCCCTACTCATCTCATTCACCTTCTCCTCCCTCCTCCCCCTCCCACCCGTCTTCGCGTTCCTCGCCGCCTCCTCACCCTTCACCTGCGCCTGCCGAACCGCATTAAACAACTTCACCACCCCCCTCTGCGCCGTTTTCCTCAGCCGCTTCTCCTGCTCTTGCAGCTCCCCCGCTCCTGGCCCTTTCCCAGTAATAGCAGCACCAGTGCCCAAAAGCACGTCCCGCACGCGCCCTTTCTCTAACGCGAGTTTTTTGTCCGCTAGCAATTGCCGTCGCGCTTTTGTTTCCAGGCGTTGTTCGGAAATGGAGTGCGAAGCTTGGTGGGCAGTGGTGCTGCGGGCGAGGACGGGGTCGGTGCGTTTGGAGGTTGAGAGTTTGGAATTTAGGATCGCGGAGATGGAGGCGGAGAAGGCGGTGGGGTCATTGCGTTTGCGTTTTTTGAGTGGTGTTAGATTTGGGTTTTTTGACGAGGCGGAGGAGTTGTCGGAGTCGGAGGGGGAGATTTCTGAATCGGAGCTGGGGGGCGATGCTGTGGGGAGGTCTTTCGAGAGTAGACTGGGTGGTTGGGCGTCTGATCCGGCGTCTGACTCCGGTCCTGAGTCGGCAAGGTCGACAGGCGCAAATTCGTCGGCGGAGGGGGAGGGGCTTGAGTAGTGGGATTGCCTTCGGCGGGGCTTTTTGGACGTATGAGAGGTACGGCCTTTCATGCCGTCTTCTAGCTTGCGCTTTTTCATAATTGTTGGGCCCATGGTGCAGTTAAAATTTTGTGATTGAGACTCTTTGTGAGAATTGTCGTTGATTTTGGGAATTCTTTTGGCTTCGGCGGACTTTGAGCGGGACTACGGCAGACCATATCGTGCAAACTGAAATAACTCGGAACGTCGAACGTCGAACGTCGAACGTCAGGCGAGCGAAGTCGTGAACCCACCTCAAAATTTCGACGAGATAGATGAACATCACCTCGATGAGATATCAGAGACGCTCACACCCTACAGCACTACAACTCCATCACGTCTCAAACTAACTTTCAAGATTATATATCTCACGTTCATACTGATATGAAGATTGCTGATGAAGTTTCTAGAGTCGTGATGATAATGTTGATGTCAGTTCAAGCAAGATGCAAGATCAGAATGTGACTCGCTCAAAATCGAAACGTAAACGCACATGATCTCAAGTGTCAGTCAGTGAATTCTCAGATCATCGATCTACTAGATCAAGAAAATAAAGAGAAAAGATGATTCTGGATTCACACACAACACAACACAATGACATTATATTCTTTAGCTACAAACTATGCATCTGTTGTGATCAGTCTTCATACAGACATGTCACATGTGTATTCTGCTCTGTATCATTTGTAATCATCGTGTTATCTGTAGTCATTGTGTTGCCTGTAGCCATCGTGTGTCTGTAGTCATCGTGTTGTCTGTAGTCATCGTGTGTCTGTAGTCATCGTGTTGCCTGTAGTCATCGTGTTGTCTGTAGTCACAAGATCGCGTCATCTTAGTCATGATGTCGCTCATACGTATGTTCTGCTTCTTGTGTTCTGTTTCTTATGTTCTGCTTCTTGTATTCTGCTTCATACTCACGCTGTAGTCATACTGATATGTGTATTCTGCTCTGAGTCATCCGTAGCCACTGTGTTGCCTGTACTCACAGTGTCGTGTCGCTCGTAGTCACGATGTCGCTCGTTGTCACGATGTCCCATCACTCATCCCATGCTTTCGCTCATATTCAATGTGTCACTCAATACTAGAACAATGCATCTACACAGTGTAGATTGATCTAAAGATTATACTACAATTTACATTAACTAACTACGATGAACATCAGATTAACATCTATGAGGTGGATTCACAGCTTCGCTCGCCTGACGTTCGACGTTCGACGTTCGACATCCGACATTTGAGATTTGAGATCCGAGTTATTTCAGTTTGCACGATACGGTCTGCCGTACGGGAGCTGGTTATTTTGCAAGCGATACTTAGCGCTACCTCCCCATTGAAGCTGAGACACTTCTTTCCACAACTAAATAACGCCTAAACTGTTTATGGAACCGTGATCGCAAACTTTCACCAGATGACCTGAGAGCAACGTGGGAAGTCCGTAATTCCATCACGCCAGGCTCAAGCATCTCAACATGGTTCTCCAAGACTTGGGACGGCGGATCAACGCCGCTGTCTCAGACCTCACAAGGTCAAGTAATCTCGATGAGAAGGTACTTGCGAGACTGCCTTTTCACAGAAACTGTGTACTGATACATCTGTCTAGGCCTTCGATGGCATGATCAAAGAGATATGCGCCGCTCTCCTTGAAGCAGACGTCAATGTTAAACTTGTAGGCACCCTGCGCAAGTCTATCAAAGCCACCGTCAACTTCAAAGACATCCCACCAGCGGTCAACAAGAAACGCTTGATCCAGAAAGCCGTTTTCGATGAACTCGTCAAGCTTGTCGATCCCCATGCTGAGCCCTTCAAGCCCAAGAAGGGCAAACCAAATGTCATCATGTTCGTTGGCCTCCAGGGCTCTGGTAAGACGACCACCTGCACCAAGTTAGCCCGCTGGTATCAATCTCGAGGCTTTAAATCCTGCCTAGTCTGCGCAGACACTTTCCGTGCCGGTGCCTTTGACCAATTGAAACAAAACGCCACCAAGGCCAAAATCCCCTACTATGGCTCCCTCACCTCCACCGACCCCGCCCTTGTCGCCGCAGAAGGTGTCGCCAAATTTAAGAAAGAGCGCTTCGAGATTATTATTGTCGACACCTCTGGCCGGCATCGGCAGGAAAAGGATCTCTTTGATGAAATGACCCAGATCCAGTCCGCCGTTTCTCCCGATCAAACCATCATGGTCCTTGATGCCACCATTGGTCAACAAGCAGAGGCTCAGTCTAAAGCCTTCAAAGAGACAGCAGACTACGGCGCCATCATCATCACCAAAACAGACGGCCACGCTGCAGGCGGTGGAGCCATATCTGCCGTCGCAGCTACGCACACTCCCATCGTCTTCATCGGCACAGGCGAGCACATGCTCGATCTCGAGCGCTTCGCCCCTCAACCATTCGTCAGCAAGCTCCTCGGTATGGGCGACATGGCCGGCCTAGTCGAGCACGTGCAAGCCCTCAAGCTGGACCAGAAAGACACAATGAAGCACCTTGCCGAAGGCGTCTTCACCGTCCGCGACCTACGCGACCAGCTCCAAAACATCATGAAAATGGGCCCACTGTCGAAAATGGCCGGCATGATCCCGGGTCTGGGCCAGATGATGGGTGGCATGGACGACGAGGAGGGCAGCATGAAGATGAAGCGAATGATCTACATTTGCGATAGCATGACCAACAAGGAGCTTGACAGCGACGGAAAAATGTTCGTCGAGCAGCCCAGCCGCATGACGCGCGTCGCAAAAGGCAGCGGCACCTCTGTCCGTGAGGTCGAGGAGCTGCTCTCCCAGCAAAAGGTCATGGGCCAGATGGCTAAGAAGATGGGCGGGTTGCAGAAGAATATGGCGCGCGCACAGGCGCAAGGCGGGGGCGCGCATGGGAATCGTGCGCAGCAGATGGCGGCAATGCAGAAGAGGATGCAGGCGGCTGGTGGGACGGCGGGTATGGGAGGGATGCCAGGGGGGATGCCGGATATGGCAAGCATGATGAAGATGATGGGAGGTGGTGGAGGTGGGGCTGGGGGGATGCCGGATATGGCGAGCATGATGAAGATGCTTGGGGGCGCGGGCGGCATGGGAGGCATGATGGGTGGCGGTGGTGGCGGCAGGGGTGGGAGGGGGAGGTAGTGTTTTCTAGGCTTATGAGGAAGGGGAATGTGTCTTGCATAGCGTTGGCGCTAGGAGGAGAGCCTTCTTGAACAGGTCCCCATAGCACGTCCAGCTTATCTTGATCGAGAGATCTACAGATCTCGAACAGGTACATTATACGAATGTGAGCCCCCTGAAGGATATGTCATGGTGCGTTGTACTGGTTCCTTAACCCGAAGCCTGAGACGCTGAGCTGAGAAAAACCACCCCCCCAAACGCCAACCCACACATGTTACAAATCCCCAAACACCTAAGCCCGGCACCCTGAATCCAAAATCTCCCCGTCCCATCAAAACTCGCCCCCTTTCCCTCCAACCCCACCCAGAGTAGCCGCCCCCCATACCCCCACAAGCCCCCACATGCCAACCCGCCACCCTCGGAATAATCCCTCTACTCCCTGCCCTTTCCTTCTTTGCGCGTCTTTGCCGACGCTATCCACCCTGAGTGCTGGGGCACCGCCAGTTCCTTTGACCATGTCCGTGTGCCCACCGCGTTCGCCTTCTTCGTAGACGATGTGCAGCATCGTCCCCAAGAGACCCTTGTAGGGTCCGACTTCAACTATGGTCTGGATGTGCGGTGTTCGTGAAACGGCGAGTTGACCGCGGCGCAGGACGGTTTCGATGGGGAGTTTGATACCGAGTTCGAGGGTTTGGCCGACGAAGGTGGCGATGGCGTAGAGGCTCGGGGTGAGGAGGGGATCGATGCCGAGTTTTGAGCGGAGGAAGAGGGGGAAAGAGGCGGAGAGGAGGGTGGGCAGGGTAGAATGGAGGAGTGTTACTGGGGCGATTGCCCAGGGGAGGGTCCAGGAGGACAGGGACTGGAGGGTTGAGAGTATGGAGCGAGGGGGGTGCGTGGATGGGGTTAGGATGAGCTGGGTGCGTGCGATGTCGAGGGGAGCGAGGAGCATGCCTGTGACGACTGCCGCGGATATGGCGACGGCTAGGGAGGTTAGGGGAGAGGGAGATGCAAGGATGTCAAGGCCGCCGGCGTAGGTGTATGAAGGCGATGTTGGGAATGTGGAACCTGCGTCTGGAAGCGCGAGAAGGGCGGAGATGAAAGAGCGGGTGAAGGTGGTGATGGTGGAGGAGAGGATGGAGTGAATGTAGGTGCTGTTGGTGCCTTTCCAGATGCCCCAGGTGCCTTCGGCTGACCAGAGATTGGAGAGGACGGTGAGAAGGGAGGTCGAGGATTTGAGGTCCAGGATGTGGGGGGAAGGTCGGGGGTTGCGGGGAGGTGATTGGGGGGTGTGCACCTGTGGACCGGGCTGAGAGTGGAAGTCTGGGGAATTGCGCCGGCGACGAGGTCGTGAAGGTCGGGTGGATTGAGAATGGGCGTTCAAAGAGGGTGCTGTGGATGTAAAGTAGGACGGCGAATCAGGGTCAGAGTCCTCTGAGGAAACCTAGTAAAGTTTCTATGAGCAGAAAGCAGCCGGATTCTTTGAGTTTAGACATACATCGTAAGAATCCCTTCTATAGCTCGCAGGCCGCCTTCGCATATCCTCATTAAAAGCAGCTTTCGATATCGACATTTGTCCTGACGGCGCAGCATAGACTTGCAATACAGTTTTTGCAACCTCGAATGGCTGCGCTAAGAAGACGCTGGAATATCTCCATAGAGCTTGCTCGACCAGCTGCTTTACCACATCCTTGGGTGACTGTGAAGACTCTGAGAGGTATTCTGAATAATCCATGTCCGCAAGTATATTGCGAGCGGAGGATCCGAAGCTTGTTGTCGGTGCTGATATCGATGCATGTGTCTTGCTGATGTTGGGTGCGGAGAAGACATTGTGGTGAACATCTCCCGGATGTCCTACACTTGGCGGTATATAATATGGTCGCAAAGGGTTTGGGCCTTCCCTTGGAGTTGTCATGGTATGTTAGAAGCTGAGCTTGGAGAAGAACTCAAATCCGGAAAGCTGTTGATGATGTTTTGCTGCAGGGCAAGTTTCGGCGACGCGCTTCCGGTCCGCCTTTCCCTACATCATCGTGCAGACCAAAAGTTTGTGAGAACGTCAACATATGACAGCGGTGTTTCGAGTGGGCTTATTCTCAATCTTGAAATCTTTCGAGTAGATATGTTCACAGCGCGGTCGACACCACGATCGCTATATCAGTGTCTTCGAGTAGCAAATACGCAAGCGTCGCCCACAGTCTACCACTCCCCAACTTCACTCCACAGCGTACCACGACACTACAGCCATGAAGCGCATGATCGACTGATAGCATCGCGCTCGTTCCGGGCAGAAAAGCAACAAAGAGGGCACAGGCTCTTTCCTCGAGCTCGAAGAAGATTCTCTTCCTCGGCTGTGGCAATGCACGAGCACCTCACACCTCCGAAACCTGGTGAAGAGTGAGCAAGCGCTGGCAATAAACTGGCAGGCCTGCCAAGTTCAAAAGCAGATGCTGATAGAATGGTTTTCAGGCTTCATGTTACTTTTGTCGATAAAGATGGTGAAGAGCACACCTTCGAGGTTTCTCACGGGGACAATTTACTAGCAATCGCTCAGGATAATGACTTAGAAATGGAGGGTGAGGCATGGCCAGCGTGACAAAGGATAGGCACTTCATTAATATTCATGTCCAGGAGCTTGCGGGGGGTCATGCGCCTGCTCAACCTGCCATGTCATTGTCGAGGACAGCGACACCTACGACAAAATACCCGAACCCGACGATGACGAGAACGACATGTTAGATTTGGCATTTGGCTTAACGGAAACGTCAAGATTAGGGTGCCAGGTAAAGATGACAAAGGAGATAGACGGATTGCGCGTCAGGTTGCCCAGCATGACGAGAAATCTACAAGCTAGCGATTTTAGCGGGGCGAAGAAATCATGAA
>JAABUW010002167.1_pt1 | contig 30518 bp, 20 predicted proteins | sample 5560081 | NCBI WGS metagenome assembly JAABUW01 (sample SAMN10711882, study PRJNA513363) | rock metagenome | isolation source: Antarctica rocks | place: Antarctica: Victoria Land, Knobhead sud | reverse complement strand
GGTGGGTCTATCAGCGGTGTGAGCACGCCAGGGGCAAGATCCTGACGAATCTCGCGGGGTTAGCGGAGTTGAACGACGCGGCGCCCTTCCACGATCAGGTGATCCCGTGGCTCTTCGCGACGGGCGTCACGACGCATGTGCTGCTTGTAGCCGGCTTGAAGAACCCTACCGTGCGGCGAAGGTATGTGGCGGCGCGCGATCTTTTGGCGGACTACGGGCGCCTGGAGTTTTATCACACCCTCCTGGAGCTGTTGGGGTGCGCCCATATGAGCCGCGCGCGGGTCGAACAGCATCTTGCCGCGCTCGCCGCTGTATTCGATGTCGCCAAAGAGGTGGTCACGACGCCCTTCGCCTTCGCGTCGGACCTTAGTGAGCGCGCCCGCCCGATCGCGATTGACGGAAGCCGGGAGTTGATCGAGCGCGGGTACCATCGCGAGGCTATGTTCTGGGTGGCCGTCACCTATTCGCGGTGTCAGAAGGTACTCTACCATGACGGGTCAGTGGAGATGCGAGAGCGATTTAATCCTGGCTATTGGAGCCTGCTTGGTGATCTTGGGATCGCCTCATTCACTGACCTTCAGCAGCGCGGCGAGCAGGTCAAGGCGCTTCTTCCCCGTGTGTGGGAGGTAGCGGACGCTATTATCGCGGCTAATCCGGACATCGAAGAGTAGCCTGAACGCGATAGCCATCAATCGGCACAAAATGTGCTATACTATGGATAGTGTGTCAGGGCGCGTGCGCGTCCTTCGCCTATCCTCTATCTACAATCCGTAGACGGGCCTCCGACGCGAGGCCCGTTTTCTATGCCGCCGGGCGCGCCTCGACTGTGTCGACTGTGCCGGGTGGAGACCTGGAGCACAGTAACAGTATGTCTACGCTATTCGACTCGTTTGATTTCGACCCCACGCTGACGCGCGCCATTACGGAGCTTGGCTTCGAAGAGGCCACGCCCGTGCAGGCGCAAGTTCTTCCGCTCATGCTGGAGGGCAAAGATGTGATCGCCCAGGCGCAGACGGGCACCGGCAAGACGGCCGCCTTCGGCCTGCCGATCCTGCAACGTCTCGATTCCACCGCTAACTATCCGCAGGCCCTGGTGCTCGCTCCGACGCGCGAATTGGCCGTGCAGGTGGCCGAGGCCATCCATCGCATGGGCAAGTACCGTGGCGCCTCCTTGCTGGCGGTCTACGGCGGACAGCCCATCGAACGACAGTTGCGCGTCCTGCGCGCGGGCGTGCAGATCGTCGTCGGTACCCCCGGCCGCATCATGGACCACATCCGGCGCGGCACGCTGGCGCTCGACCGTGTGTCCACCGTGATCCTCGATGAGGCCGATGAGATGCTGGACATGGGTTTCGTCGAAGACATCGAGTTTATCCTCGAGCACGTTCCCACCGAGCGCCAGACTGGCCTGTTCTCGGCCACGATACCGCCGCGTATCGCCGCCCTGGCGCGGAAATATATGCGCGACCCCGTGCGTGTCAGCATCGAGAAAGAGAAGATGACCGTGCCGCTGGTGCGACAGATCTATTACGAGGTCGGAGGGCGCGATAAGCTCGACGCCCTCGCGCGCATCCTCGACTACGAGACGCCCTCCTCGACCATCGTCTTCTGCGCGCGTAAGAGCGAGGCTGACGAATTGGTGGAGAGCCTGCAGGGGCGCGGCTACTCGGCCGAGGCGCTGCACGGCGACCTGAATCAGGTGCAGCGCGATCGCGTGATGAATCGTTTCCGCAACGCGCAAGTCGAGATCCTGGTGGCGACCGATGTCGCCGCGCGCGGTCTCGATGTCCCCGACGTCAGCCACGTCATCAACTACGACATCCCATGGGACCCCGAGTCCTACGTCCACCGCATCGGTCGCACCGGGCGCGCCGGCCGCACGGGCGACGCCATCACGCTGGTGACACCGCGTGAACAGCGCCTGCTGCGCACGATCGAGCGCGTCATCAACAAGCGCCTCACGCGTATGCGGCTGCCCTCGCAGTCCGACATCGCGACGCGCAAGCGCGAAGCGGTGCTAGACCAGATCCGCGCGGCCATCGAAGAGGGCGGACTCGACCCGTATATCTCCGTCGTCGAGTCGCTCGGCGATGAGTTCGACCCGACCGAAGTCGCCGCAGCGGCCTTCAAGGTCCTCGGCGACGGCTCGTTGCTGGGCACGGAGACAGCCGCGAAGGACAACGACACGGACGCGGGCGTGGAGCCCGGCATGACACGCCTGTTCATCCACGCCGGCCGCCGCGCCGGCATCCGCCCAATGGACATCGTCGGCGCCATTGCCAACGAGGCGAACGTCGCTGGCAACCGCGTCGGCTCGATTGACCTGTACGACAACTTCTCGTTCGTCGAAGTGCCCAACAACGAGGCGACTCGCGTCATGACCGCCCTCAACAACACGACCCTGCGCGGCAAGCGCGTGGAGGTCAACGTCGCGAAGCCCAAGCGGTAGTAGTCGACATAGCGGGAAATCAATATGGGAACCCCAATCCACCCCGAACACTATAAGGATCGACCCGGCGTGAGAGGTCCCAGTAGACGAGGTAGGGGCCGACGCCAACGCGTGCCCGCCTGAACGTGATGCCCTGGGCCGTCAGCAGCGTCTCCAGCGGTGGGTGGGCTTGCTGTGTGACGAGCACGAAGGCGGCGTGGGGGTCGCGCATAACCTGGTCGTGCGCCCACGGCAAGCGATCGACGCCGCCGTGTAGCGTGACGTCATTGTAGTCGAAGGCGGCCAAGCGCCCCGGCGCGTAGGCGTCGGCCGCGAACATCAGCGGGTAGCCGGCCCAATGGTTGATCCAGACGCTGTGAATGTTGTGGTCCGCCAGGAAACGAGCGAGCGGCGCTTCGCTCGGCGGCAGCTTGTCCCAGTACTCGGACTGGAAGACCGTGTTGGGGCGCGCCGTGACATAACTCACTCCGCTCGCCAGCAGCAACACAATTAACGCGACCGCGCCGAGGGGAGCCCAGGCGCGCCACAGCCGCCACACCAGCGCCCCCGCCGCCACGGGCAGGACGCTCAGGAGTGGGAGGGCGTAGCGCGAGGCGGCGTCGAACTGGGGGTTGAGCGCGGCGCCGCCGAACGAACTGAGACAGAAAACGACGGCGACGACGAGCGCGAACGCCAGCAGCAGCCCCTGCCCGTGGCGCGGCCGCCCCCTGTAGCCAAGCACACCGCGCCGCCCCGCCGCCAGACGCAGCAGCAGGTAGGCCGCCGACAGGGCGTAGAGCGCCAGGACGAGCAAGCCGAGGACGACGTTGGCCGGCGCGCCCCACGGCTCCCAGGCGCCGGTTAGCTTGGGTATGATGCTGTCTATAAAGAAGACGACCACGCGCGGCGCCCGGCTAAGCGTCGCGCCGACGCCGCCCGACGGCGCCAACAGGTAGGCGAAGGTCGCGCCGCGCGCGTAGAAAATATTATCGACCCACAGCGGCAGCCCACCGACGATGACGCCGAGCACAAGCGGGATTAGCGACGGGAGCGCGGCGCGTCCGAGGCGCTGGCGCGTTTCGGGCCGCCAAACGCGCCAGCCGTGCCGGCGCAGCGCCGCGACGGCGAAGGCGCCCGCGCTGGTCACGATGTAGGAGAGGCTGACCGGGTTGGTCCAGAACGCTAGCCCCGCCAGTAGCCCCCACAGCAGCAGCCAGCCGTAGGGACGTGTCGCGCCGCCCCCTCGCGGCGCCAGGCGTTGACGCAACCGCGTCAGTCCAACGAAACGCGCGGGGCGAGCCGGCGGCAGCGCGCGCAGGCCGAGTCCATCGTGGAGGCCATAGAGCAGGCGGTGTGTCACGATCAGCAGTGCCGAGCCGAACACGAGGGTCTCGACGTAGCCGCCGCGCGCCTTGAGGCTCCAGACGGCGGGGTAGAGCGGCGCCAGGGCGGCCAGGAGCGCGGCGACGAGCGCGGCCTGCCGCCCGACGACGCGCCGCGCCAACTCGTAGGTCAGCAGGACCAGCAACAATGCGAAGGCGAGTGGGACCAGGCGCAGCGCTACGACGGACGGGCCAACGAGACGGAACACGCCGGCGGCGAGGTAGGCTTCGAGCGCGCCCATATAGTGCTGTCCGTAGAAATAGACGGGCAGCGGGCGCGCCGCGCCGGCCGCGATACTCTCGGCCTGGATACCCACCAGCGCTTCGTCGCCGTCGAGCACACCGGGCGCGCGCACGATCAGCGCGACACGCACGACGAGCGCGAGCAGCAGCGTCAGCGGGAGCGCGTAGCGCGCCGCCAGAGCCCACGCCAACGTGACGCGCGACCCAGCGCGGCGCGTCCCCACGCGGTTATCGCTCTCCATCATGGCGGCCATGTGTTCTCCTTACAAGCTGTCAGCCATCAGCCTCTAATAGCTGAGTGCTGAGTGCTGAATGCTAACCTTATGCTAACCGACGGACAAAATCAGGAGGAGATGGCGATGCCTTGCAGGGTGTGCGGTAGAGTAGAATGGTAGAGGCGCCCCGTACCAAAACCATCCTACTCTCATCCACCGCCCAATTCATAAGGGGAGAGCGTTTATGCACGAGGGGCGCGCACGGGTCTTGCAGGCCGAATTGGACCGCTTCGTCGACATCGTGGCGTTCAACGCGAATCCGTCGCTCGACCGGACGGTACTCATCCCCGATTTCGCGGCCGGGACGCTCTCCCGCGTGCCGCGCATCCTCTCGCTGGCAGGCGGCAAGGCTTTCAATGTCGCGCGCGCCCTGCGTACACTCGGCGTGACGTCGACCGTGGTAGCTCCGCTCGGCGGCCCGATGGGAGACGTGGTGAGCCAGCTAGCGCGGGCTGAAGGTCTACTCTGCGCGTGGGTCGCCATCGCGGGCGCCACGCGGACATGCCTCACCATCGTTGATCCCGCGACGCGGCGCCTGACCGAGATATACGAAGCAGGGCCGGAGTTGCGGGCTGGGGAGTGGGAACACATCGTCGCCGACTTGCTGACCACGGCCACGGGCGCGCGCCTCGCCGTCGTCTGTGGGAGCTTCCTGCCGGGCGCTCCGCCACATGGCCTGCGTGACATCGTGGAGCGCCTGACCGCCGCCGGCGTCCCCGTTGCCGTCGACACCTACGGCGTGCAACTCGCCCAAGCGCTCGCCGCGCGCCCTGCCTTGGTCAAAATCAACGCGCACGAGGCCGCTGAGTTAGTCGGCCGGGAGGCGGACGAGCCCGCCGCGGCGCTCGCCGCGGCGACCGAGATACAGGCGCGGGGAGCGCGTTCCGTCGTGATCACGCTCGGCGCGCGGGGAGCCGTCGGCATCGACGCCGATGGGCGCCGTTTCGCCTGGGCCGCGCCACGCGTGAGCGGCCTGTACACGGTAGGGAGCGGAGACTCTTTCTTTGCCGGCCTCGTCGCCGCACTGGGGGAGGGGCAGTCCCTCGCCGACGCGGCGCGTCTGGGCATAGCCGCCGGAGCGGCGAACACCGAAGAGATGGGCGCGGCGGTGCTGACGCGCGCCCGTGTAGAGGAAATGCGCGGCCAGGCGCGGGCGCTCTCCGTCTAGTACGGTCTTGCTCGGCGGCTGATTCTGCTTTCAACGGACGGCGCGCGGATATACGCTGCTCGGCGCGCACACCGCCTATCTCACGAGTGATGGGGACCCAGGCGCGGTTGCGGCGACCCAACTCTACGAGTCTGTCGGGTTTAGCGTCATTGATCGCAACTATTCGTGGACGAAGATGCTTTGACAGGTCGTGTATCATTTGGTCGAGTTCGCTATGGCTGATGCAGATATTGCCGCCGTTGCAGCGGCGTGAGCGACCGAGTGACGCGCGCGCGGGCGAGGGCGAGCAGCTGCCCGGTCGAGCCGCACACGTCGCAGGAGAACACGCGCGCCGTGCCGTCCATGCTGGCAGTCAGCACGGCGCGCCCGTCCGGGCTGAACACGGCGTCGCGCACCGCGCCGGTGTGCCCGCTCAACACGGCCAATTGCTCGCCCGTGCGCGCCTCCCACACGCGCGCTGTCTGGTCTTCGCTCGCCGTCACGACCAGGCGGCTATCAGGGCTAAACGCCACCCCGTTGATGCGCCCCGTGTGGCCCGAGAGTGTCGCCACCAGCGCCCCGCTACGGGCTTGCCAGACGCGCGTTGTGCGGTCGTCGCCGGCCGTCAGCAGCAGGCGGCCATCGGGACTGAATATGACGCGCCTGACCGCGCCGCTGTGCCCGCGCAGCACGGCGACGCTCCGGCCCGTGCGCGCGTCCCACAGCCGCGCCCGCGCTCGAAACCGCCACGACGTAGCGGCCATCGGGGTTGAACGCGACATCGTTCACGGCGCCAGTATGCCCGCGCAGCGTAGCCACGACGCGGCCGGTGTGTAGCGCCCATACCCGCGCGGTGTTGTTCGCGTCCCCCGTCACTACGAGGCGGTCGTCGGGGCTGATGTCGACGCCCGACGTGAACCCGCCTCCACCGCCGGAGCTCGCGCGTAGCGCCGCCACGCGTTCGCCCGTGCGCGTATCCCACGCTTGCGCCGCGCCCGCGCTCGAAACCGCCACGACGTAGCGGCCATCGGCGCTGAGCGAGACCGCCGCCAGGTCTTGCTGTGGCATGCGGAAAATGGCCCTGGACGTTCCGCTAGGCGCGTCCCACAGGCGCGCCGTACCATCGTCGCCGGCGGTCAAGATATGGCGGCTATCGCGGCTGAACAGCACGCCTTCCACGATGCCGGTGTGGCCGCGCAGCGCCGCGCGCATCCGCCCCGTCGCGGCGTCCCACAGTTGCGCGACATCGCGCCCGTCGGCCGTGGCGATGTATCGTCCGTTGGGACTATACGCGGCGTCGTTCACGGCGCCCGCCTGCCCGTTGAACGTGCGCGTGAGCATGTTCGCGGCAACCCAGATGCGCGCCGTCCCATCGGCGCCGGCGGTGACGACGCGGCGGCCGTCGGGACTAAATTCGGCGTCGTCCACCGCGCCGGTATGCCCGCGCAACGTGGTCAGGGTCGTATCGGGCGCTTCCCACACGCGCGCGGTCCCATCGGTGCTCGATGATAGAATGTATTGGTCATCGGGGTTGACCGCGACGCTGTCGATGCCGCCGCCGATCCCGCCGCTGATATTGCCGGTGTGGCCGCGCAGCGTGCGCGTGTTCTGGCCCGTCAGAGCATTCCACACGCGCACCGTCTGGTCGATCCCGCCCGTGACAACGTTGTGGCCGCTGTGCATAAAGGTGATGCAATCCACCGAGGAGCCCAGCGGGTCGGAACTGGCGCTGCTCAGGGTCGCGACGGCGCGGCCCGTGCGCGCGGCCCACACGCGCGCCTTGTCGTCATTGACCGTGGCGATGTAGCGGCTGTCGGGGCTGAACGCCGCCAGGTTGAGCAATGACGAGGCTGGGACGCGCAAGACGGCGCGCGGGTGGCCCAACGGCGCGTCCCACAGGCGCGCCGTGCCATCGCCGCTTGTCGTGGCGATGAGCCGGCCATCGGGACTGAATTGGGCGCTATCGACACCGGCTTTATGCCCGCGTAGGACGGCTACGGTCCGGCCCGTGCGCGCGTCCCATAGGCGCGCCGTGTCGTCGGAACTGGCCGTCACGATGTAGCGGCCGTCGGGACTAAAGCGGACATCGTTGATAAAGTCGGTGTGCCCCGTCAACGTCCCGGCGGCCCGTCCGGTCCGCGCGTCCCACAGGCGCACGCCGCCGCTGGCGTCGCCGGTAACAACCAAACGGCTGTCAGGGCTGAACGCGGCGCTGGTACCTACGCCGCGCAGGACGGCCACACTTCGACCCGTGCGCGCGTCCCATAGCTCGGTGGTGTTGTCCGCATTGCCGGCATTGGCGGTGAAGCGGTAGCTGGTCGTGAGCACGCGGCGGCCGTCGGGGCTGAACCGCGCGCTCGACACCTGGCCGCTATCGGCGCGCAGGGTGGCGCGCAGAGCGGATTGGGACAGCGACTGCCGCAGGGCGCCGGCAGCCTGCGACGTCACGCTCGTTTGCACCGCCTGCGTCGCCAGCAGTACGCTCAACTCGGGGTCGACCGGCAATTGCGTGATCGCGCTGGCGGCCAGTTCGCGGGAGAAGGCGATCTGTTGCGCGGCCCGTGCTTGATTCCGCGCGGACAGCGCGTCGCTACGTTGCCGCGCGGCAATACCCGCGAGGACGAGCGCGCCGGCCAGGAGGACGGCCAGGGCGCCCGTCAAGCGGCGCGCGGTCCGCACGCGGCGTTGTTCCGCGTGCGCCAGGGCGCGCGCGGCCAGGGCCTGCTGTCGTGCGCCCTCGGCGAGCCGCCGGGCGCCGTCCAGGGCGCGCTGGCGGCGCTGCTCCTCCTCCTCACGCTCGCGCCGCCGCAGCGCCGTACTCGCGAGGAGGAAGTCCCGTTCCAGGCTATTGAGCGCGTCCCGATGGCTCTCCCGCCAGTCCTCCGCGATAGCTAGCCGCGCGCCGCGATACAGCGCGCCCTCGTCGCGGCCCAACCGCTGCCACTCGCGCGCGGCGATGGTGAGCCGCCGGTGCAGACGCAAGCCCGCGCGGTCGTCTTCGATCCAGCCACGCAGCCGCTCCCAGCCGCGGATCAAGGCTTCATGCGCGACCTCCACCCACTCGGCGGGCTCCGCGCCGTCCCCGTCGCCGTCCCGGCTCGTCGTCAGCAGCCGCGCGTCCACCAGAGCGCGCACCACCGCCGCGACATCCGCCTCATCGGCGTCATTCGTCGTCAGTTCGCTCAGGGGGGCGCGCCGCCGCGTATCCTCGGTGTCTTCGCCGGGCTGCGTCAGCCGCAGTAGGAGGCGGCGCGCGGCGCCCTGCTGGCTGGGCGTGAAGGCGTGGTAGACGGCCTCGGCGCGCGCGGCGACGGCTCCCGCCACGTTCCCGTTGGCCTGATACGCCTCCAACGTCAGCGTGCGACCGCGCCGCGCCTGCCACAACTCGAACAGCGCGTGCTCCAACAGCGGCAGCGCGTTGGGCTGCCGCGCCACGTCGGCTAGGATCGTATCGACGAGCCCTTCCTGGAAGCGCAGCCCCACCTGTATAGCCGGCTCCTCGATGGCCCGGCGTAGGCCGCGTTCGTCCAGCGGGGGCGCCAGATACTGCCCCGCGCTGAGGCGGCGCGCCAGCGCGGGATAGGCGGCGCAGCGGGCGTAGAAATCGGCGCGCAGCGCCAGCACGACGCGACAGCGGCTACCGGGAACCGTGGCCGCGTCGAGCAGGTTGGCGATGAACTGGCGCCGCTCGTCCTCGTCGTGGCATAGGGTAAAGGTCTCCTCGAACTGATCGACCACCCATACCACCTGCTCGTCCGGCGGACGATCGGCCAGGGCGCGCGCTACGGCCAGGCGCAAGGTGCGCTCGTCGTGCCGGAGGGCGTCGAGCGTCGTCTCCACCCGCTCGTGCGGAAAGAGTTGGCGCAGGTGCGCGGCCAGCGTCGTGAGCGGATGCGCGCCCGGCGTGAGGACGCGCACTGTCCACGAGGCGCTGCCCGCCAGCGCGTCCCGGCGCAGCGCGGGGAGTAGCCCCGCGCGCACCAGCGACGATTTGCCGCTGCCAGAGGGGCCGAGCACGGCCAGGAAGCCGCCGCCCTCCAGCTTCTCGAGCAGGCGCGCTACGTCCTCGTCACGCCCAAAAAAGAACGCGGCGTGCTCCTCGTCGAACACCTGTAGGCCGCGGTAGGGACAGGCGTCGACGGCGAGACCGCGATCTCTTGGGGAGACGTCTGAGCGGCGGTCGAGTCCGCGCGCCGCGCTGAAGGCGTCGAAGAAGGCGTCGCGGGCCGGGCCCGCCAGCTCCAGCGCGTCCGCCAGCAACTCGACGGTGGAGCGGCGCGGCCCGCGATGCTCGCCCCGTTCGAGCAGACTGATCGTGTTGACGGACACGCCGGAGCGCTCGCTCAGCGCCTCCTGGGTCAAGCCGGCCGTCTCGCCCGACGCGTAGTCCGCGGCGGCGCGCGGCGCGTAGCGCGTGCGATACTGCCACAGCAGGTGGCCGAAAGATTGTGTCGGGGCGGTCGTCATAGGACTAACATACCCCAATTTCGGCCAAACTGTGGCTAACTCTGTGAGTTCTGGGTGGGCAAAACGCCGCCAGTGTCCAATAATGAAGTTGTACGGCGCGAGCAGAGCGGCTATAGGGGCGTCGTACGAACGTAAAGTGAAAGGCAAAAAGGAGACGGTATGAAAGCAACACGAACGACGGCCCTCGCCGGCGCGCTATGCCTGGCGACGAGTATGGCCGGCGCCGGGGCGTCCCATGCGGCGGCCGCAGGCGCGCCGAAGGCGCCGGCCGCGATGGCGTGCCCCGCGGGGCCGACCGGATCTATCACCGACGCCGGCGTGACCGTTACCTTTAGCGCGCCGACACGCGATAAGGGGGGACAGGACTCCTCACTCAAGCCCGGCTACATCTTCCAGGTCGTGCATGTCACGCTGCGCAACCGCGGTAAGTACACCTACAAGTACAACTCGCTCGACTTTACCCTCCTCGACCCCGGCGCGCACGCCTACGAGGAAGGCACGGCCTACGACAACAACCTTTCCCAGGCCATCGACACGGGCAGCCTCGCCCCCGGCAAGACCATCTCCGGCCAAATCGCCTACATCGTGCCGTCGACGCTGACCCCGGCGGCCATCTCCTGGCAGCCGACCGGCCTGGGCCTGGACCAGCCAGGCGGCGCCAAGATCGACACCAACCCCCGCAACATCCTGCTGCCCGGCTACAAGGGCGGCGCCGCGCAGTGCCCCGCCGGCCCGACCGGCGCCACGACCCTCGACGGCGTCACCGTAACGCTCGGCGCCATTAAATCCGGCGGCCATAGCAGCGAACTCAAGCAGGGCGACGTCTTCCAGGAACTCCACGTCACCATGCGCGATATGGGTAAATACAGCTACGAGTACAATCCCAACGACTTCATTGCCCTCGACGCGGGCGCGCGCGAGTACCCCCAGGTCACGGCCTACGACAACAACCTGGCCCAGCCCATCGACACAGGGACGCTGCACAAGGGCGCGACGGCTACGGGCGATCTCGCCTTCGAGGTCCCGGCGGGCGTCACAATCGTCGCGGTGCGCTGGATCCCCACCGGCCTGGGCCTGCAACAGAACGCCAGCCTGGACATCAGCAACCAGATCATCCGGCTACACAAATAATCCGGTAACCCACGCGGGCGGTCGCGCCGCCCCCCGTCATGTCGCCTTTATCCCCAACTACTCGTGGCAAAGTACCCACTCGGGTACCCCAGGTGGCGCCCGAGTGGGTACTACCGGAGGCGGTAGAGTATCGCCGATATTAACAATAAGAGGCGGTCGCGGGGTCTGGGCTGTGCCCCCCGGCCGCCTCCTCTTGTCTAACTATCAGCGGTCAGCCGTCAGCCGTCAGCTTTTCGCAAATGATCGCATTCCAGTTAACCGTAGCGCCAAAATCCACCGAAGATACCACAGACAAAATGGGCGCTTGTAGCAGCTGATCGCTGACAGCTGACGGCTAATAGCTTCTACAGGCGCCCGCGCTCGATGACGAAGTGGCGGCGGCGCGGGACGTGCGTGTCGAGCGCGGCGCCGTAGTGTTCGGCGGCCCACGCGCGCAGCCGCGCGATAGCCTCGTCAAAGATGTCGTCGGGTACCGCCCATGTGCCGGACCACTGCCGCTTCGCCATGGACGCGACCTCCTGCGCGGGCGTCCGCGTCGTTTCCCACTCCGGCCCCTCAATCTCGTCGACCATCGCGCCCAGCCGCCGCCACTCGTCCGCCACGCGCTCGTTCGACGCGTGACGCCCTCCGTCCGGCCGCCGCCACCCCGACGCCCGCAAGATGTCGTCCCACGCCGCCATCACCTCCTGGCGGCCGCCGCCATCGGGCGTTTCGTCGCGCCCATTGAGCAAGACGCCGGGCCGCGCCAGTACCCGCGCGCTCTCAGCGGCGACCCGCGCGCGGTCGGCCACGAGGTGGTAGACGTGCGTGGTCAGCACGGCGTCGAAGCTCCCGTCGGCGAAGGGCAGGTTCATGATGTCGCCCTCGACGAGCGTGACGCGTTCCGCCGCGCCGGGTACCTCGCGCAGCTTCACGCGCAGCACGTCCATCATGCGCGCGGACAAGTCGATTCCCGTATAGTGGTAGCCGGCCCCGGCTTCGACGATCGGCAAGGCGACGCGCCCAGTGCCGACGCCCAGTTCCAGCAAGCGCGACGAGGGCGTAGCGCCCGCCGCGTCACGCAGGGCCTCGCCGATACGCGCCGCCACGCCGGGCGGGTAGCCGCGCGTCTCATCGTAATACTCAGCAGCGCGATCGAAAGAAATCGGCATGATTCGCCTCCCTACAAAACATCCTCCACTACACGCTACGCCAGCGGCAGCCACACCGTAAACGTCGTCCCCTTTCCCTCCGTGGACGCCACGTCGATGCGGCCGCCGTGCGCCGCGACCACCTCCCGGCAGATGAACAGGCCCAAACCCAATCCGCCCTGCGACGGGCGATCGGGCCGCGCCACCTGGTAGAAACGGGAGAACAGATGGGGCAACTGATCGGCCGCGATGCCCTGGCCATAGTCTTGCACCTCCAGCGCGGCCTCCGCGCCCACGCGCCGCAGCCGCACGCCCATTGACGTGCGGCTGCGGCGCGTGGGCGACGGCGTTGGTGAGCAGGTTGAAGAGGATTTGCTCCAGCCGTCCCGCGTCGCCCGTCAGCCAGAGCGGGTCCGCGGCGGCGGCGAGGTGGATGGTGTGGCCCGGCGGCAGGTCCCGCGCCGTCTCGACCACGCGTTCCACCACCGCCCCCAGTTCCACCGCGGTCAGCACGAGGGTCAGCTTGCCGCTCTGCAGCCGCGCCACGTCCGTCAAGTCGCCCACTAACGCCGTGAGCCGGCGCATTTGGCTCAGGGCGCGCGTCGCATAGAGGACGAGGCGTTCGTCGTCACTCGTGCTCCGCACGCGCACGAGGAGCAGGTCGATGTAGCCCCGGATCGAGGTCAGCGGCGTGCGCAACTCGTGGCTGGCCAGCGAGAGGAACTCATCCTGGAGGCGGCGCTGCGCGCTCGACGACGTGATGTCGCGGATGACCACGACGGCGTGCCCGGCGCCGCTATCGTGCAGCGGCTGCCCATTGGCCTCGTACCAGCGCTGGCTTCCGTCCGCGGCCGTCAGGGTGAACTCCTGGCTGAACGTCTCGCCCCGTCCCGCCCGCGCCTGGGGCATGTCGGCGGCCGGCAGGACATGTCCCTGCGCATCCCGCGGGGTCAGGGGGAGGTCAGGACCGCCGGCCATGCGCGCGTAGGCTGCGTTGGTGCGGATGATCGCCCCCGTCGGGTCCACGACAAGCACGGCGTCCCCCATGTCGGCCAGGATCACCGCGAGGCGCGCCCGTTCGGCCTCCAGCGTGGCCCGCTCGGCGGCCAGGGCCACCGCCAGTTCCTGCTCCCGTAGCCCGGCGATGAGTAGCCGCTCGTTGACGTCCCGCAACTCCGCCACGGTCGGCGGACCGGCCACGTCCGCGACAGTTGGGCCGTGCGCCTGCGGCGGGTCACCCGGTACTCCCTCTCGTTCGACCATCTATCGCTCCCTACACTGGTGTGGTCACGTCCTGGACCTGCGTGCCCGTGAGGCCGAGGACGGCCGTCACACCGACCGTCGCCGTGCCTCGCCTCGTGGTCCTGATGGCGCCCGCGCCGGGCGCGCCCTTTTTACGGGGACGCCCCCGGTGGCGCTGGAGCCGCCTCGTCATGCTGACGTAGCCAGCGCTCCAGCTCGTGGGGTGGAAGCGGACGGCTATAGTAGTAGCCCTGCACCGCGTCGCAGTCCAGCGCGGCGAGGCGCGTCACGGTCTCCGCGTCCTCGGCGCCCTCCGCCACGACGCGCAGGCCCAGACTATGCCCCAGCCCGATGGTCGAGGCCACGATCGTGGCGTCGGTCTCGTTGGTCGTCAGGTGGCGCACGAAGGACTGGTCAATCTTGAGTTCGTTGATGGGTAGGCGCTGGAGATAGGCCAGGGAGGAGTAGCCCGTACCATAATCATCGATGGCGATCCCCACCCCCAGAGCGGTGAGCCGCGCGAGGACCGTCGCGGTATGCGCCATGTCGGTGATGATCGCGCTCTCGGTCAGTTCCAGCCGCAGGGTGGCCGGCGCAACCGTGTGTGCGACCAGGAGTCCCGCGATATCCGCGACCAACGTTGCGTCGTGCAGGTTCAGCGGGGACAGGTTGACGTTCACGCCTAGGGGCAAGCCCGCCCGCTGCCAGACGCCGCATTGGCGCAGCGCCTCTTCGACCACCCAGCGGGTGAGCGGCCCGATGAGGCCGGACTGCTCGGCCAACGGGATAAACTGATCGGGCGGGATCAGCCCGCGCCGCGGGTGCGGCCAGCGCACGAGCGCCTCCACGCGCGACACCCGTCCGGTCGTCAGCTCGACCGTGGGCTGATAGTGCAGGCACAGCCCTCCCCCCTCAATCGCCGCGCGCAGCTCCTCGATCAGGGCATGGCGCGCGGGCGTGTGCCGATCGAGGGCCGGGTCGTAGACAGCGACGCCGCTCTGGGCGCGCTTGGCGGCGTACATGGCCACGTCGGCCTGGCGCAAGAGCACGTCGGCGTCGGCCCCCTGGTCGGGGTAGAGCGCGATCCCAATGCTGGCGCGCGTCCGCACCATATGCCCGCCGACGACAACAGGGGCGGCCAGCATCTCCACGATCTTGGCGGCCGCCACGCGTGCGCCGTCGCGGTCGTCGGCAGGCAAGAGGACCGCGAACTCATCGCCGCCCAGCCGCGCGACCGTATCGCCCTCCCGGAGCCCCCCCCGCAGCCGCGTCGCAACCCATTGCAGCAGCAGGTCGCCCACGTGATGACCGAACGTGTCATTGACCTCCTTGAAGCCGTCGAGGTCGAGCAGCAGCAGGGCGAGGGGCTGCCCGGCGTGCAGCGCGCCCAGGAGCGCTTGCCGCGCCCGGTCCTGGAACAGCAGCCGGTTGGGCAGGCCCGTGAGGGCGTCGTGCAGGGCCTGATGGCGCAGTTCCTCCCGCAGGTGTATGCGCGCGGTGACGTCGGTCTGGATGCCGACGAAGTGCGTCAGGCGTCCGTCCGCGTCGTACACGGGGTTGATGACCACCTCGTTCCAGAACGGCGTGCCGTCGCGGCGATAGTTGAGGATGACGTCCCGGAAGGGGCGTTGGGCGGCAATGGCGGCCGCGAGGCGCCCCACTGTCTCAGGATCGGTGTCGGGTCCTTGCAGGAAGCGGCCGTTGCGGCCCAGGATGTCGTCGGGGCCGTAGCCCGTCAGGGCCATGAAGCCGGGATTGTAGAAGACGATGGGGTTGTCCGGTTGGTGCGGGTCGGTGATGACCACGCACGTCTCCAGATTGGCGACGGCCGCGGCGAGCAGGCTGTTCTCCCGCGCGGCGCGGCGTAGAGCGTCCTCGGCCTCGCGGCGCAGGGTGATGTCGCGGATGACGACAACGGCATGGTCGCGCCCGCCCTCCGGGAGAGGTTGCCCGTTCGCCTCGAACCAGCGCCGGCCGCCGTCGTTCGCGGCCACACTGAAGGTCTGGCTGAACGTTTCGCCGCGTCCAGCCCGCGCCTGGACCGTCGCGGTCACAGGCAGCGGCTGTCCCGCCGCATCGTCCAGCGGCGCGCCCGTGTCGGAGTGGCCGAACAGGCGCGCGTAGGCCGCGTTCGTGCGCACAGGCCAGCCGTCCTGATCGACCACCAGCACGGCGTCAGCGATGCCGGCCAGAATCACCGCGAGTTGCGCCCGCTCGCGCGCCAGCGTCGCGGCCAACTCCTGCTCGCGCAGACCGGCGATGAGCAGCCGTTCGTTGATATCCCGCACGTCCGTGGCCAGTTCGTGCACCCGCAGGTTGGCCATGAGGAGGTGCTCGTTGGCGGCGCGTAGATCCGCGACGAGGGGGGACGCGAGCATACCGCTCCTGGGTGTATCGCCCGCTGTCTCCTCTCGTCCGTCCATCTTGTTCTCCCGTCCATGTCTCAGCCGCGCGGCCCTTCGTGTGCCTACCGTGGGGACCGTGCGATGGCCTGGTAGACGGCCCCGCCCCCGACCCCCTCGCGCCGCGCGGCGTAGCCCAGGGCGACGAGGCGGTCGAACGCGGCGTCCAGCTCCGGCTCCGCCAGCCCCACGCGCCGCGCCACCGCCGCCGCCGTCGCCTCTCCCAGATCGAGCAGCGCCCCCAGCGCCGTCGTTTCCCGCTCGGTCAGCCCCGGATACGTGGGCGCCCCCGCCCCTGGTCCCAGCGTAGCCGTGCCGACGCCGGTCCCGCGGGAGTCGCGCAGACTCTGGCGCACGACGAGCCCTTGCCCCGTGATGTCGTAGAGCCACAGCTCCTTGCTGTGGTCGCTGTTGCGCATCTTGACCACCGCCAGGCTCGTGCGCAACTGCCCCGCGATCTCGACGTGGCGCAGCAGGATGATGTCGTCGGAGAGGAACGAGATCACGTAGGGGCTGAAGCGCAGCTCGTCGGTCGTCTGCACGATCTCCATGGTCAGCAGCACCGTGATGCCCGTCCCCGTCAGCGCCCCCACCAGCCGGTACAGCGACTCGCGGAAATCCTGCCGGAAGTCCGGCGCCAGCGCCAACTCGAAGCCGGAGACCGAGTCGATGGCCACGCGCCGCGCCCCCACCCGCGCCACCGCCGCGCGGATCGCCCCCAGCGTCTCGTCCGGCGAGAGGTCCAGCGGCCGGATGTACACGACCGCAAGGGTTCCCTGGCGCGCCATGTCCTCCAGATCCAGGCCCAGCCGCTGCGCGCGCCGCATGTATTCTTGCGGGTGCTCCTCGAAGACGGCGATGACCCCCGGCTCGCCCCGGCGCACGCCGTCCGCGATGAATTGCGCGGTCAGCACCGACTTGCCCGTGCCCGACGGCCCGCTCACCAGCACCGCGTCGCCGACCGGAATGCCGCCGTCCAGCAGCGCGTCCAGCCCCGGCACGCCGATCGTGGCGCGGCCGTGCGGCCGCGTCCGGTCTCCCTGCTCCTGCGCGGGGCCGTGACCGCTGGTGATGCGCGGGAACACCTGCAGCCCGGCCTGGTCCAGGCGCGTGGTGTGCAGGCCGGGCATCAACTCCTGTCCGCGCATCTTGACCACCTGCAGCTTGCGCACCACCGAGTTGTGGTCGGTGACCTGCGAGAGCCAGAGCACCCCGTCGGCCACGGTGAACACCGGGTTGCCGCCCAACTCCTCAGCGCGATAATTGCCGAGCAGGAAGGTCGTGGCCTGCCAGCTCGTGAGATGCAGCGCCAGGCGCTGCACGAAGCCCTGCACCTCCAGCTCCTCTCCCCCCGTCGCCAGGTGCGCGATATTCTGGAAGGAATCGAGCACGACGAGGCTGGGGTTCACCTCCTCCACCCGCCGCATGATGTCAGCGAACACCTGGGCGAGATCGGTGGTCTGGAGCGCGTCGCTCAGGTTGACGTACTGGATGGCGTCGCCCACCTTGGCCGGGTCGAAGTAGGCCATCTGCTGCTGGTAGCGCAGCATCTTGAGCATCGGCTCGCCCATCACACTGAAATACAGGGCCGGCCGCGCGGAGGAGGCCAGGGTGAACAAGATTTGATGGGCCAGTGTGGTCTTGCCCGCGCCGGGGGCGCCCGCGATCACGGTAAAGGAGTATTCAGGCAGCCCGCCGCCGAGCACCTCGTCGAGGCCAGGGACGCCCGTGGGCAGCCGCGTGATGGTCACGGGCGGCGTGTTGCTCTCACTCATGCGTGTCCCTCCGATGCGGCCTGGTCAGACGCCAGCTCCGGCCAGGACTCATGGACCAGGCGCAGCGCCAGATCCTCCCCAATGAACGTGATCAGCAGCCCGATGACGTGGGCCAGGATGGCGCTCAGGCCGGCTTCGATGCCCGCCGCATCGCCACTGGCCCGCGCGAACGCAGGGACGCCGCGCAGGCTCCCCTCCGCCTCTGGCTCCCCTGCGACGACCGTGACTCCTGCCAGGGCGGGGATGTCGGCCTGCGCCAGGCGCACGGCACGGGCGAGGAGCGTCGTGTATCCGGTCAGACCGATCAGATCGGCCAGCCGCGCGCGCAGCCGTGCGTCGGCGCGCGCGGCCGCCTCCGCCAGCGCCGCGGGCTCCATACGTCCTCCCGCTTCATAGAGGAGCACACGCCGCGCCACCACGCGCGCGGCCGGCGGTACCTGGGGCATGGACACGCCTTACGCCTTACGTCGATAGTCGTTCGTTCGCGCGATGCTACCTCAAGTATAGTATGCCACTATCGCAGCATATCATATATGTCATATTTGCTAACGGCGCCGGCTATAGTGGGGCATACTAGACGTAGAGTTTACATCGTGGGTATTTAGAGGATAAGGAATTAGGCCATGCCTATCATCGACACTCTCGCGTCCGTCCGGCGCGCCGCGCCGCCACATCGCCGTATCCCCCGCGTGATCGCCCCCCTCGCGTTCGCATCCCTCCTCGCCGCGACGGCCCTGAGCCCCGCCGGTCCGGCCCATGCCGTCGCGGCCTCGCGTGTTAGCGTCCCGGACCCCTGTGACGTAGCCGTCCCTTCCGCGACACAGCCTACCGATGGGCCGTTCTCCACGCGCGTGTCTGTGATGGGCAACGGCTACACCCTGACTCTCTCCCCCTATCCCGGCCACACGTCGGCGCTCGTAGGCGGAGCGCGCGCCACCATCGACCAGTTCGCCTTCGCGCAGCCCAACGGCGCCCCGACCTACGAGGGGCTGGTCTATGTGTACCAGCATGGGACACGGCAGCATGTGTGCGGGAGCGGACGGGCGGTAGCGAACCGGCGGTCGAGACCGACCTACACGACCTTCAGCCTCGACGCGACCGTTACACCGACGACCATCGCGGCGACGATCCAGCTGGGAGCGGGGCGCTACTACATCAACAGTTACACTCAGGTTCCCGGCTCCAACTCATCGTCGTCCACGTCCACCGCAGACCGTTGCGACATCACCGCCCCGGTCCCGCGGATCACTGACGGTCCATTCTACAGCGGGACGCAGGTTATCTCCGGCGGCGACAAGCTGTGGTTCTCCCCCTATCCGGGACCGATCACCGGCGGGGCGCCCATCCCTGTCGGCGCTGGAGGTGTGCGCGCGACCGTGGACCAGTTCGCCTTCTCACGACCCGGCGCCCCTACGTTCGAGGGTCTGGTCAACGTATACCGGCATGGCGCGACGCTGCATATCTGTGCGGGTGGCAGAGCGGTGGCGAACCGGCAATCCTCCACCCCAGCCTACACAGGCTTCCAGCTTGAGGCGACCGTCATGCCAGCGCGCACGACCGCGATCATCCAACTGGGACTGGGACCAGGCGCCGTCCGTTACCACTTCTATCGCCTCGCGGGACCGACCCAGCCCTGGCATACGCGCCAGTAGCGCGGAGAGGAAAATACGACGGGTCAGGAGTGACCGTAGACCTCGGCGGGATCGAAGACCCGCGGCTCGACCTCGCGCCAAGCTCCGTCAGGGGCGAGTTCGCGGTAGTAGCAGGTGGGGTGACCAGTGTGGCAGGCCGCGTCGCCCTGCTGGCGCACGCGCAGCAGTAGGCTATTGTCCTCGCAGTTGACGTAGAGACCGGCGTACAGCAACTCACGGCCGGAGGTCTCGCCTTTACGCCACAGCTTACCGCGCGAGCGGCTCCAGAAGTGCGCCTTGCCCGTACGCAGCGTCGCCTCCAGCGCCGCACGGTTCACGTAGGCCAGCAACAACACGGCGTTGGTGTCGGCGTCCTGTACCACCACCGGCACGAGGCCGTCTTTATCGAAGCGAATAGGCTCAAAGCTTGTTTGCATACCCTCTCATTCCCTCGTTCAATCGCGGGCTATCGTCGCGGCGGGAGTGGCGCCGGGGCCAGGCGCGGGCGTGGGGGCGGCGCCGGCGCGTGGGGCGGACGCTCGGCGATGAGGCGCAGGGCCTCGGCGATGGCGCGCGCGAGTTGCGGGTCGCGGCCGGCGGCGTGGTCCTGCGGCGTGATCTCGACCTCGATGTCCGGGTCGGTCCCGTAGTTCTCGACCCGCCAGCCCACGTCGTCGAAGTAGAATGAGTACTCCGGCTGCGTGGTCAGCGTGTTGTCGACGAGCGCGTGCTGCGGGTTGATGCCGATCACGCCGCCCCAGGTGCGCTTGCCGATGAGCGGGCCGAGCCCCAGCAGCTTGAAGCTATGGCTCACGATGTCCCCGTCGGAGCCGGCCAGTTCGTTGGTCAGCATCACCATGGGCCCGCGCGGCGACTCGTTAAAGTAGGGCTCCGGCGCGCCCCAGCGCGGCAGGTCGTAGCCCAGACGCCGCCGCGCCAGCTTCTCCAGCAGCAAACCGGAGACGTAGCCGCCGCCGTTCCACCGCACATCGACGATCAGCGCGTCGTAGTCGTACTCGTTGAGGTAGGTGCGGTGGAACTCCGCGAAGCCGTCCGAGCCCATATCCGGGATATGGATATAGCCGACTTTCCCGTCCGTCTCGTCGTGCACGCGCCGCTGCCGCGCCGCCACCCAGTCGCGGTAGCGCGCCGGGCGCTCCGTGCGCAACGCCTTGACTGTAACGGTGCGCGTATTGCCGCCGTCGGCGTCGGCTACAATAAGCGCGATGTCCTGGCCAGCCGTGTTGACGAGCAACTGCTGCGGGCCACGGTCGGGCCGCGCCGTCTGGCCGTTGACCGCCAGCAGGCGGTCGCCTTCATGCACGTTCACGCCGGGCGCGCGTAGGGGTGAGGCGGTTTTCTCGTCGGATGGGTCGCCCTCGACGATAGCCCCGACGCGGTAGGTCTCTGTGGCTTCATCGTAGCCCCAGTCGACGCCCAGGAAGCCCTGCTCGTAGTGCGGGCTCTCGCGGTACGCTCCCCCCATTTCGTAGGCGTGCGAGGTACCGAGTTCGCCCTGCAACTCCCATAATAGGTCGGAGAGTTCGGAGCGGGTCGTCAGGCGCGCGACGAGCGGCAGGTAGCGCCGGTACGCCGCGTCCCAGTCGATGCCCGACATGTCGGCGGCCCAGAACTGTTCGCGCTGCAGCCGCCACGTCTCGGCGAACATCTGTCGCCACTCCGCGGGCGGCCGCACCGATACCCGCACGCGGTCAAGGTCCAGCCAACCGCTCGCGCGCGACGGCCCGTCCCCCTCGTCCTCGTCGGGCTCTTCCTTACCGGCGGGGAGGACGCGCAGACGGTTCCCGGCGCGTATGATGACGGTACGCGCGTCGGGCGAGAGGCGCGCCTCGGTCACGTCATAGACGAGCGTCTCGTCCTTCTGCGTCTCCAGGTCGTAGCAGCGTAGGCGCGCCCGCGCCGGCGGCGTGTGGTCGAGCCAGTTATCGTCGCGGCTACCCGTGACCGGCTCCTCGATGAAGAGGATCTTGCCTTTGACGCCGTAGACGGCGCTGTAGCGCCCTTCCGGCACGGGGACAGGGACGAGACGCCGCTCGATGCCATCGATGTCGATACGCAAGGGCGCGGCGCGCTCGGGCGCATCGCGCCGCTGCGCGTCCTCGCGCGCGGCCGTGCGCTGGGCCTCGACCTCTTCGCTGACCGGCGGACGCGGCGCGGCCAGGAAGGGTGAGGGCAGGTCGGCGCGCAGGGTCACGGCGTAGGGGCGCACGCCCTTGGGGAAGCCCAGTTCGGTCTGCATGTTGTCGAGCACGGGGTCGAAGACGCGGTAGCCCAGGAAGTACAGGTACTTGCCCTCGGGGTCGAACGACGGCTGCACGTCGCGCAGCACCGGCGCGGTCACGCGGTGGGTCGCGCCCTCCTCGACGTCACAGAGTTTGATCGCCGTGTTGGCGCGCGACTCGGGGTAGCCGTAGGCGATATAACGCCCGTCGGGCGACCAGGCGAGTCCGGCGATGCGCCCAAAGGGACTGCGGTCGAGCACGCGCATCGTTCCCGCAGTCCCTGCCTCGGTGTTCTCTACGAGGTCAACGAGCAGCAGCTCGCCACGGTGGTTGGTGAGGGCGACCCGCGCGCCGTCCGGCGCGACCTCCAATTCGACGGCGCGGCCGAGGTCGAGCCCCTCGCCCGCGATGCGGCGCACGAGGCCGCCATCGGCCGGGAAGATGTCCAGCCCCTCCGCGCCGCCGTCCTCGGCAGTGACGCTGGCGTCGGAGACCGCTACCAGCCCTTTGTCGTCGGGCAGGTAGCGCAGTAGGCGGTAGCGCACGCCGTCGGGCTCGCCATACTGCGTGACGGCGCCCTCCCAGGCGCCCATGGCGAACGCTTTGCCGCGGGTGGTGAGCGCGACGCGCGCTCCATCGGGGCTGAGGGCGTAGGAGTCCAGGTACTCCGCGGCGGGGACGTAGCGGCGCGCCCGCTGCGTGCGCGCGCCGCCGAAGTCGACCGGGACGCGCTCATAGGCGTCGGCGGCCGGGTCGAGCAGGTAGAGGTCGGCGCCGGCGTGGTAGACGAGGCGGCGGCCGTCGCCGGAGAGTGAGCGCGCGTAGTAGTCCGTGTGGTCGGTGTGGCGGCGCAGGTCCTCACCCGTGTAGAGGCACGAGTAGACGTTGCCCACGCCCTCGTGGTCGGACAGGAAGTAGACCCGCTCAGTGACTATACAGGGGCTGGCCAGGTTGCCGTCGAGCCGGATGAGGCGACGGAACTGGCCGGACCCGTCGGGGTCGATCCACAGGTCGCCGGCCGTGCCGCCACGGTAGCGCTTCCAGCGCGCCGGATCGCCCGTGTTGCGGCCCAGCACGATGGCGCCGCCGGGACCGTAGGCGATCGTCGCGGCCGGCCCATACGGTAGCGGCGTGGGAAGGCCGGGAATGGGCTCCGGCGCGACAGCATAGAGCGCGGATTCTCGGCGGAAGGGCTGCGCATGGTCACTGCTATAGACAATGGCGTCGCCGTCGGGCGTCCACGCCGCCACGGCGCATTGCGCTCCCTGGTAGGTCAGGCGGGTAGGCTCGCCGCCGGCGGCCGGCGCCACGTAGACCTCTGCCGGCCCCTCATCGCGTCCCACGAAGGCCAGCAGCGCCCCCGAAGGCGAGAGGAGCGGGCGGTTCGCCTCGGCCAGCCCGGCGGTCAGGCGTTCGGGCCGGCCGCCGGCGGCGGGTACGCGCCACAGGTCGTCCTCGCAGGCGAACACGACAGTATCGCCCTGAATTGTCGGATGCCGGTAATATCCCTGCTCAACCATTGTCTATACAACTCCAATCGGACCATTCGTCCTTTACACGTTACTAAGGGAAGTATACGGGCTGAGACGCGGCCTGACCTTAAAAGGTCATGGTAGTGGACGGACCTTAAAAGGTCTGCCTGGGCGCGACACGCATGCCTCTCGTCTGTCAACCAGCCATCGCGATGGTCGATCGAGAGACCTTTTAAGGTCCGATCTCTGCCATGACCTTTCAAGGTCAGGCCATAGTAGCGCGGTAGTGCGAGAGAGCGCACAATGTAGCCAAGGGCAACCCGAACAGCGACAGGGGTACGCGGATGATCGACACGCCAGGAGGCCGGCGGCCAGCCGCTCCGGTACAGGATGAGAGGCTACGCGCTGGCGGCAGCGGCGTAGACGGACGGCGTCCCCCCTATGCCACAACGAGTGCGCTATCCGCGCGCCCGGTCACGGACCTCCTGTACGTCGTCATGGCTGCGGTGTTGGCCGTGGCGCTCTCGCACATCCCTATCCTCGACATGGTCATCTATCCATTCAAGCTCTTCGGCGTCTACGCGCATGAATGGTCGCACGCCCTGGTCACGATCGCGACGGGCGGCCATGTCGTCGCCCTGCGCATCAACCCCGATCTTTCGGGAGAAGAGTACAGCACGGGCGGCTGGGGCCTGGCGATCAGCAGCGCCGGCTACCTTGGGGCGGCTGGCGCGGGAGCCCTGTTGCTGCTCGCTCCGTTGCGTCGCGCCAAGCGGACACTCGTCGCGATCGGCGCGACGGTCGCCGCGCTACCGATTGCCGGCACGCTGTTACAGGGCGCGACCTTCACCCTGACGACCTGGTTCTGGACCGCTGTCTTTGCCGCCGTAACGCTGGCTGTCGGCCGTCGAGGCACGCGACGCCTGGCTGGCCTCTTCCAGCAGTTCCTGGCCGTCGAGTTGTGTCTGACCGCCCTCGACTCCTTGCGCAGCCTCGATTGGCTCGCTATCAACGCGCCGGGTGTGATGACAGACGCGACTAACGCGGGCGGGGCGACACATCTCCCGGCCATCGTGTGGGCCGTTCTGTGGAGCGTCATCGGCGTCGCCATCGTAGGCCTGGCTGGGCTCCGCCTCGTAATGTTCTATGCAAAAGCTATCAAGCTCTAGCCATTGCTAGTCATTGCTAGAAGTTATAGTACGAATATGAGAGGGGATATTGTGTGATGCCAAATATGCGCGCGCCAGTTAGTCGGAAGATTGTAGCCAGGTATGAGAATGTTCCGATAAGAGAGGAGGGTTGCCGTGGCAGTTAAGGTGTTCGACATATGGAATGAAGTCGATGAAGTTCTCACCTCAACACCCACTCCCGAACAAATACTCGCGTTCCGTCCGTCTCAAGCAGCACAGGAACGTCTACGACGGCTGCTCGACGCCAACAGCGCCCGTCCTCTTTCACCGGATGAAGAAGCTGAATTGAACGAAACATTGGCCGTCGAGAACTTCATGCGGCGGTTGAAGGTCAGGGTGCTAATGACCCGGATCAGCTTGAATTGCGCGCTTTGCTAATGGCCTTGGGACGGTATCCCTAGCATAGCGGCGGGTGAGCCGTTTCAGGTGTCAGTGATCGCCGCATAGCTGGCGACACGACGGGCGCTCGGAGGTCCGTTTCGTCCGGCACAACCATCAGCAGCGCAAGATGCGAGAAGTTTTCGTAGAACGTTCGTGCTATCATAGAGGCGTGGCCGGTGTTGACTATGCCAGCATCATCCACCAAACGTGATGATGGCGTATCGTCCGCGCCTCCGTGGGAAAATAGATGGACATGTGGGAAGGAGCACAGGATGAGTGGAGTACGGGTCCTCGTTGGAACACGCAAGGGCGCCTTCGTGCTGACGGCGGACGGCGCGCGCGACCGTTGGGAGGTCAGCGGTCCTCATTTCGGGGGCTGGGAGATCTACCACCTCACGGGCTCGCCCCTTGACCCGAATCGGCTGTATGCGTCGCAGTCCAACGGCTGGTTCGGACAGCAGATTCAACGCTCTGACGATGGGGGCAAGACGTGGGCCCCGGTCGGTCACGAGTTCGTCTACGACGGCGTCCCCGGCACGCACCAGTGGTACGACGGCACGCAGCATCCCTGGGAGTTCGCGCGCGTGTGGCATCTGGAACCGTCCCCCACCGATCCCGAGACCATCTACGCCGGCGCGGAAGACGCCGCGCTGTTCCGCAGCATGGACGGAGGCCAGACGTGGCACGAGTTGTCCGGGCTGCGCCGCCATACCTCCGGACCCTCCTGGCAGCCCGGCGCGGGAGGCATGTGCTTGCACACGATTTTGCTCGACGCGAGCCATCCCGCGCGGATCGTCGTCGCGATCTCGGCTGCGGGCGCCTTTCGCAGCGACGACGCCGGCACGACCTGGCAGCCGATCAATCAGGGCCTGCGCTCGGAGGGTATTCCTGATCCCACGGCGGAGGTCGGCCATTGCGTCCACCACATCGCGATGCACGCGTCGCGCCCCGATGTGCTCTTCATGCAGAAGCACTGGGATGTTATGCGCAGCGACGACGCGGGCGCGTCGTGGCGCGAGATCAGCGGGAACCTGCCAACTGACTTCGGATTCCCAATCGCCGTACATGCTCACGAACCGGACACCATCTATGTCGTCCCGATCAAGAGCGACTCCGAGCATTACCCGCCCGATGGGAAGCTACGGGTGTATCGCAGCCGGACGGGCGGCCACGAGTGGGAAGCCCTCACGAACGGGCTGCCGCAGAGCGACTGTTATGTGAACGTGTTACGCGACGCGATGGCAGTTGACACGCTTGACGAGTGTGGCGTGTACGTCGGGACCACCGGCGGCCAGGTGTACGCGTCGGCCGACAGCGGCGACACCTGGAGCCCCATCGTACGCGATCTGCCCGCCGTCCTCTCCGTTGAAGTGCAGACGCTGCCATGATCCATGTGATGCTCCCGGCGCACCTGCGGACGCTGGCGCGTCTCGAGGGCGACGTGGTCCTCCAGGTTGAGGGGCCGGCCACGCAGCGCTCTGTCCTCGACGCCCTCGAGGACGCGTATCCGATGCTGCGCGGGACGATCCGCGATCAGGTGACGCAGCGCCGCCGGCCATTCGTGCGGTTCTTCGCCTGCGCGCAAGATCTGTCCCATGAGCCACCGGATGCTCAACTGCCCGCCGCGATCACGGCGGGCGCGGAGCCCTTCATGATCGTGGGGGCAATGGCTGGAGGCTAGTGGGGCATCAAGCTAGCAATAGACAGTGAGCTTATCTGCTTCGCCCCATGCTACGGCCAGGAGGTGAACAGGCGATGCAGTACGCCCGCGACACCACGCGGTTCTTTCCTTGTGCCGACTTCGTCGTCTGACTCACGCCAGTTAGGGAAAGCGCGATAGCTTAACTCGGGATTATAGGGCGGCAATGCGCCTTTACCAGTGGGAGGAGCGGGCGTTGTAGCCGTCTTCATCGTTTCTGTTGGCTCTGCAGCCATAGTTCCCCCTATTGGGCTACGCCGATCACTACTCCTAAGACTACCGCTAACCACACCACTTCGACAAGTAGGAAGCGTAAGGCTCGACCAATCAGCCGCGTCTTTTGCATGAGGATGCGGCGGTTATCGAGGTGGTTGGCGAGGCGCACACCCAGTAGGTCCCACTGGACATCTTCATCCGGCTCGGTGACATAGGTGGTCAAAGCGATAGGATTGACACTCTTGAAATCGTCCTCGCCGTAGGCGCGCCCCGCGTAATACACAACGCAGACGAAGAGGAGCAGGGCCACAACCATTCCCACATGGACGATGACGCGCTGAACCGGCGCCGCACTTGCCGTAGTGACAAGGACGGCGGTGATTGGGCCGACGATAATCCCGCCCGTTGTGATGATATAGCCAGCCCGTGCGTTCAGCGCGTCGCGCTCGGTCCACACTCTGTCTGTTTCCTTCACCACTTCGTCGTATACCACGACGATGCCTGGGCGCGATGGTCGCGGCCCCGTCGGATTCACCGTCTGCTACTCTCCTACTATTTATAAGCGCGGATCCCTTGGCTACATATTGATCGCCTGGCCCTCGACGTTGAGCGCGGCCTCGGCGACGACCTCAGAGAGTGTAGGGTGCGGATGCACCGCGCGCGCCAACTCCGACGGCGTCGACTCGAGCGTGCGCGCCAGCGCGAACTCGGCGATGAGTTCGGTTACGTCGGGACCGATCAGGTGCGCGCCCAGGATCTCGCCCGTCTTGGCGTCAGCGATGATCTTGACCTGCCCATCGGTCTCGCCCAGCGCCATGGCCTTGCCATTAGGCCGGAAGGGGAACTTGCCGACGTTGATCTCCAGACCCTTCGCGCGCGCCTGCGCCTCGGTAACACCGATGGCGGCGATCTGCGGCGAACTGTAGGTGCAGCGCGGCATGGCGTCGTAGTCGGGCTTGACCGTGTGGTGGCCGGCGATGGCCTCGGCCGCGATCTCACCCTGCGCCGAGGCGACGTGCGCCAGATTCAGCTTGCCGGTGACGTCGCCGATGGCGTAGACGCCCGGCACATTGGTCTGTAGCCGATCGTCGACCTCGATGAAGCCGTACTTGTTCGTGGTGACGCCGGCCCCTTCCAGGCCCAGATCCTCGCTGTTGGGCACGAAGCCGGCGGCCAGGATCACGCGGTCGACCTCGACGATCTGGGGTTTGCCCTGACCCTGCTCCGTCGTGCGCTCCTGCGCGCCCTCGGTGTCCCAATCCTCGACTTCGACGACCTGGCCGCCTTGCACCGGCGCGAGGTAGACCTTGACCCGTTCGCCCGAAGCGTCGACCTTCTGCACAGCCGTGTCGGTGAGCATGGTGATGCCGCGGCCCTTGAACGCCTTGGCCAAACCGGCACTCATCTCCTCGTCCTCCAGCGGCACAATGCGCGGCAGGAATTCGACGAGTGTGGTGTCGGCGCCATAGGCGCTGTAGACCGTGGCGAACTCGACACCGATGGGGCCGCTGCCGATAATCAAGACCTTCTCGGGGGCCGTAGTGACGCCCCAGATCTCCTTGGCCGAGACGACCTTCTGGCCGTCGATCTCGACGCCGCGCAGTGGCTTGACGCGCGAGCCGGTAGCGATGATGATGTTCTTGGCCTGCAACTCGCGGTCGCCGTCGGGTCCGCCCGAAACGGCCACGCGGTCCTTGCCCGCGAGGCGGCCGGTTCCGCGCACCACGTCGATCTTGTTCTTGCGCATCAGGTAGCCGACGCCCTTGACCTGGGTATCCACGATCTTCTTGCAGCGGGCGATGGCGGCGCCGTAGTCGGCCGTGACTTTCTCAACCGAGATGCCGAAGTCTTTGGCGTGGTTGAAGAGGCTCAACACCTCGGCGTTGCGCAGGATGGCCTTGCTGGGGATGCAGCCCCAGTTGAGGCAGATGCCGCCAAGCTCCGCGTTCTCCACGACGGCGGCCTTGAGCCCAAGTTGGGCGGCGCGAATAGCGGCGACGTAGCCGCCCGGTCCGCCGCCGATGACCACAACGTCGTAGGCGGGACCCGCAGTGTCTGTCATGTAAGTCGTACTCCTTGTATAAAATGTGGTATCCACCCTTAATGATAGCCCATGGGCAGATTATCCAGTTAGCCATGGGCGGGGTGAGAAGGAGAAAGACCGGCGTCGATCAAGAGAGGGCGGGACAAGAAGACAAAAACGCCGGTGGGGCGCAGGACATGTCCTGCGCCCCACCGGCGGGTCTTAGTCATCCCAGCGCGAGCAAGACGCTCGCGCTGTTGTTCAGCTTACGGGCAGCCGGTCGGAATCGGACCACCGGTCGGCGTGTTGCAGGCGGTCGGCAGCGGGTAGAGGCCTTGCGTACCCCACCACTGCGAACCATCGGCCGAGTGCGTGATCTGGGCGGCCACGAAGGTCTCGTAAGCCGTGCCCTGCTCACCGGCGATGATACCGCGCTGCTGTACCGTCGAGAACTCCGCGCCCGTCGTACCGACCGGGATCGAAGCCGTCGGGCTGATCGCGGTACCGGAACTGTACGAGCTGTTCTCGCCGATCGTCACGATCGCATCGGGCTGGATCGTGTAGACCTGGTGCGCGACCACGCCTGCGGCGCCGAAGAACGTCCCGTTGACCCGCGTCGGGTTGACGCCAGGGTTGTACAGGAAGATCGTGTGCGCCAGCGGGAACTGGCTGGCCGGATCGATGACGTTCAGGCTCGGGAAGAGCACGTTCGTCTCGCCCGACGGAGCGCCGACAAGGTCAAGACCAGGAGCGCCGTTGTTGGGATTACCACCTGGGGTTGCCCCACCCTGACCGTAGTACTGCGCCTCTTCAGCCACGACACGCTCAGAACTCGACACGACGGCGCTGAAGACGCCGGCGCGAGTCGGAGTGGTGGTCGGGACACCGGGGAAGCCGATGCCGCTGGAGCTGCTGGTCAGGTCATTGTAGGTCAACGTGAAGCGCGCGCCAGCGTCCACGTCGGTGAAGAAGAAGCCGAGCAAACGGCCATTCTCACCACGCAGCGAGATCGTCACATGGGCGGCCGGACCGGGGGCCGCTGCCGACCCGGAGTAAGTGCCCGCGATCAGCTGGCCGGCGATGTTCGGGTTGATGACCTCGATGAACGGGCGGTCGTCGGCCGTCTGCGCCAGTTCAGCGCTCGGCGTGATCGACGTGAGCACGTCCGAGGTAATCGGCGCCGTGAGCGAACCATACGCGAAGCTGAACTGCTTCGCGGCGGTCGTCAGGCCGGCGGCGATGCTCTCACCGGGCTTGGACGACCCGTTACCCTGACCGAAGTACTCGGTGCGCTCGGCCACGATCGGGTTGTCCATGCTGTTGACGATCAGGCCGATGGAGGCCTGCGACGACAGCGCGTTGAGGCGGTTGATGTTGAGCGTCAAGCGCTGGCGCGGCGCCAGCACGAGCCCATCGACGAGCGGCGTCTGAGTCGTCGCGCCGCCCTCGGGCACGCGCAGGATCTGGACGGTGGCCGTAACCGTGGGGCTCGGGTTCAGCAGGAGCAGGTACTCCTGGAACGTCCCGCGGGTGTAGCCCTCGGCGAAGTAGAAGCTCGTGTTCGCGGCCGTCGAGCCAAGGCTGGTGTCGCCGTCATCGCGCGCGCCGCTGTTGGCCGTGCGCTCGATCGAGCGCTGGACCGCCACGCCGCGGACGATGCCGCCGAGATTGAGCGCCGGCTGGATAGCCGCGCCCTGACCGACACCCTGTAGTCCGGCGGTCTGGATGACCGTCGCGAACTTCTGGTCGACACCAGGCAGGTGCGCCCCGACGTTCGGGCCGCTGCTAACCACGCCATTAGAGATGTCGGTCATCGCGTCGACACGGACGTCGGCCAGGGCCGGCAGCGTGTGCGTCACGACCACGACATTCGGAGCCGACGTGGTGGTGGTGATATCCTCATTCGTCGTTTCAAGCAGGTACGTGTCAGTGACAACGACCGTGCTGACGTTCGGGTTGAGCATATCGAAGGTGGTACGGAAGCTGGCCTTGCCATTGCTGGCGCCCTGGCCCGTGTACCCCTCAGCGAAGTACTGCGTCG